>Ga0070673_100000053_pt1 | contig 47596 bp, 48 predicted proteins | sample KBSM23metaG_FD_65342 | JGI IMG/M metagenome (GOLD analysis project Ga0070673, IMG submission 65342) | Miscanthus rhizosphere microbial communities from Kellogg Biological Station, Michigan, USA - KBS M2-3 metaG | ecosystem: Host-associated > Plants > Roots > Rhizosphere > Soil ... | reverse complement strand
CGCATTTTCCTAATCCTCGAACCGGCGCAAATCCCACGACGGTCTCGCGCGCACCATGGGCATCATCGTCGGCAATTCCCCAGCCAGGCTCATGAGAGACGATCATGGCCATCAATTGCGGATTGATACGATGCGCCGGCCGTGGCAAGACGGGACAGACCAGCGGCTGGCCGGCCGTATCGAACAACATGGCATGGCCCGTTTGTCCGATGCGAATCTCCTTGATCATCGCAAAGAAGGCGTCAAATCGATACGAGGCTTTGATGGCGCCGATGACCGTTCGCTGATGGTCGTCGAGAATAGGAACGGCAATATCGATGGTTTCTTCGGGAGTGCGGAACGATCCGTGCTGCCCCGGAATCATGTCACTGATGAAGACACGGCCGGTCCGCTCACTCTGCATGTCGCTCCACCAGGACTCATCACCGAAAAAATAACGATCGGGCTCGGAACTCGCTGCAACAATGGCACCATGCCGATCGGTAATCATGAGACCGACGAGCCTATCGCCGTCGCGCACCTTGGTTTCTAAGAGAAAACGTGACAGTTCGGAATTAAGCAGCTGAGTAGATTGGTTCGTGCCCTGTTCCCAGGCGCGAGTCCGTTCCTGAATGACGTCCGAGATTGAGCGGCGTGAGGGATAGGAAGCGTTGGCGACAGAAACGGGCTGACGAACACGCAGAGGGGCCGACGCCAACAGTTTGAGCGCCTGCACGTGACTTTCCATCAGCATCGTGACTCGATCGGCCGCCTCCGATGCAATGGCTTGAAAATTTCCACCGATAATGTTTCGAAGGGAACGCATCCCAGACACAGAGGCCAGCAGCAGACCTATGAACAGCGGAATACACCCGACGAGAAAGATCGCCAAAACGATGCGACCCCTGATCGTGCGAATACCCAGCCTTGTCATCAGCACACCGGCCGCACCCTTCTCGCCCATGACGATGTCAGCATGTTCTATGGTTGTGGCTCTTGTTGTCCGGCCGACAAGGCTCGAGTATTCTGTTGCCGATCTCGAAAAATCAACGAAGGCTCACCCTCGCCATCAAGGCTCAACACCAATCGGGTTTTTCCGTCGGTATCTCGAAGCGCCAAGCCGGATTCCTTCGAAAGTCCCAACCATAATTTTCGAGTGTCCTGTCCGTCTAAGAGCGCGAGATAAGGCTCGCCATCGGCGGATAAGGCTAAGACGGCTCGGAGTTTGCCCTGTGAGTCCACCAAACGAAATTCTTCCGCCGTGGTATAGGTCGGGAATCGCATTTCTGCCGATACCGGTTTTTCCATGGCAAGGAACGAGCCCAGCAGACCTCCAATGGCTCCGCTCATGATGCTGATTGCACACACCGTGTTAAACATCTTCATGCTGACCTCCGATCACATCAACTATTCGGCACTACGGGCCGGCTATGCTCGGTCATCAACCATCCGGCGATGGATAGTCGGACCTGGTCGCCGCAGACGGAATCGACGCGGCACACGCGGTGAAACCTGGGGACGGAAAAGAGGACGAGCGCACCCGGCTTGGGAAGAATACAATGCGTGACGGACAGCTCGGGTTGCGTACGCCCCGGAATCTGTTTGGCCGCATAAATGATGAGCTCGCCGCCCCAATCCGGGTTCCATTCCTCATGAACATAGCCCACGACAGCCAGACGGCGGAGCGGCGCAGGCTTGGATCCTGCGCCGGCCGAGGATTGCACCATATCGTCATGCGTCAACAAACAATCCCCGGCCGAGTAGGAGTAGTAATTAAAATTCACATGGCGGCCGGCGATGTCCGGAAACGACTCCATATAGCGCATGATGCACGGGATCGTAAGCCGTTGGAGAAACATCATCGCCTCAGTCCGAGCCATATCGGCTTTCTTCCAGTTCCCCGAATTGGGGAAATCGCGGTAAACGTGAGGCATATCTTTCAACGCCGTCCATTTCGCGTGTGCCATCGCATCGCGTATCGTGCGGCGTTCCGCCGCACCCCAAAAGTTTTCCAACACGAGCACGGGATCGTCATGGAAGGAAAACGTCTCTCCTTTAAAATCGTGAAAATCAATATTCATATGAGCCCGTGGGCCTCCCGTCTGAATCGCCGGCCAATGCCTCCTGCATTGCTTGCGCCCTCGAAACGTTTTTGAGTATATCGACAGGGTAACGAGCGAGGCAAGAGACGGTTCGCCCACTCAAAGGAAACCACAACCATTTATGATGTCTCCTAACAAGACGGCTCCGAACCTTCTTCGCACTGTGCGGATGGTGCGGGAACGCTCATAATCCAAAGGCCCAGCATCGACGTTTCTCCTTTTCCGATTGAATCACAGCAGGCTATCTGGCACCTTGCTTGCTGAGTGCCTATCATAGGAAAATCCTCCAAGCACGCCCTCTAGCCTGGAAGGCCATTTCATTCTGGGAGCTCCGAATGTCCTGTCCAGCAATGTGAGGCTTCATGCGGAAGCACATCGTCCGCTTTTTTAATAATCTCCCCATCGAACGCAAGCTGCTTCTCACAGCGGTCATTCCGCTGCTCGCGCTGATCCTTTCCAGCATCCTGACCTATCGGGCCGTGCACACGTTTGCCGAGAATGAGGAGCAACTCGACCGGGTGTATCTCACGCAACGCACGGCGTCGGAATATATGCGATTGGTCCTGGAACTCAACTCAGGATTTCGCGGATTTGTGCTGGCTCGCCAGGATGGATTCCTCGAGCCCTATCGCGTGGCTCACGATCATATCGCGCATGTGGGTGACACGCTCGAAGATCTGGTGCAGGATCTCCCCCCGCAATTGCAGTCGGTCCACGAAGCGCAACGTCTGGTTAAGACGCTCATGCAGGAGAAGGACGCATTGATTCAAGCGGCGCGGAAGGGACATTCGGCCGAGGCGATTCAGTATGTGGAGGAAGGCCGGGGCCGGGCGATCATGCTACAGATCCGTGAGCATATGACGCGATTCGATCATTTGGAGCAGACGGCTTTAAACGAGGCCTTGGCGAATATCTCCCGAGCCCGAACCGCCATGACCACCAATATTTTCGGGGGCATCATTCTGGCCTTAACGTTTATGATGTTTGCGCTCCACTTGATCGCGCGCTCGATCACCGCGCCGCTGGTGACACTGGCGCGGTCGGTGAGATCGGCCGCCGGGCTGTTCCCGCCAAAGGTCGCCGTCTTGGATCGTCGGGACGAATTGGGAGAATTGACCCGCGTCATGAACACCATGAGCGAACAAGTGCGGAACGACCTGCTGAAGCTTCAACAATCCGAAACCGATTTGCTCACCCTCAATCGCGACCTGGCGTCGTCGGAATCCAAGTATCGCAGTTTGGTGGATCATGCGCCGTTTGGAATTTTTACGACCAACGGCATGGCCATTACCTTCAGCAACCGCTACAATCGTCTTCTCGCCGGACTCGATCCGAATCAGATAGACGACCCGGAAACCTTTCGCGAGCGCATCCATCCGGAAGATCGCGATCGCGTCCTGAGCGAATTTGCACTGGCCGTCAAAGCGAATAAGCCGTATGAAACGATTTTCCGCTTTCTGCATCACGATGGATCGGTGCGTAAAATTCTGAGCCGGCGCATTCCCATCTTCGATGAACAGGGCCATCCCACCATGTATCAGGGATTCAACATCGATATTACCGCCTTGGACCAGATGCAAACGCAGCTCAGCCGAGCCGAACGGCTGGCGACCCTCGGTCAGGTGGCGGCCGGCATTGCGCACGAAATCAGAAATCCGCTGGTCGGCATCGGCTCGACTGCGGCGTTATTACGCGAAGACGTCGATTCCGGGGATCCGCGACGAGCAGACTTGGACGTGATCTTGAATGAAACACGGCGGCTCGACCGAATCGTCAATCAGATCATCGATTATGCGCGGCCCCGAGAGCTCGCCCCGGTCGTCTTTCCCTTTGTCGACATCATACATGAAGTCCTCAAGCTGTTGGATGCGTCGATCGCGGCGAAACGCATTGCCGTCAAGACAACGATTCATCCCATGCTGCCGCAACTCCAAGCGGACCGAGATCAGTTAAAACAAGTCTTGTTGAATGTCTTTCAGAACGCGATCGAGGCGATGGGAACACAGGGCACGCTCACGATCGCCGGATATGAATCCCGGCGGAGTCGCGAAGCCGGTATGGTCATCAGTGTCTCAGACACCGGCGTGGGCATTGCCCCGCAGGATGTGCCCCACGTCTTTCAGCCGTTTTTTACCACCGGGAAACATAAAGGCACCGGATTGGGATTGGCGATCTGTCGCAATATCATCGAGTCGCATGCGGGCGACATTCAACTCGCCAGCCAACCCGGGCACGGCACGACCCTGCGCATCTGGCTGCCGTTGCGACAACAAACACGCGTGTCCACCCTTTTCTAATTCTATGCGCGCCTCGATTTTTGTCACCGACGATGAACCGGCCATTCGCTCCGCGCTGGTCAAACGATTGTCCCGGCGACAGCATCAGGTCAAGGGATTCGACTCCGGCGACGCGTTGCTCGATGCGCTCGACCGGGACATTCCCGATCTGATTCTCCTGGATTTGAAAATGCCGGGTCTCTCGGGACTCGACACCCTCAAGGAGCTACAACCAAAATCCCCTCACTCCCTTGTTATCATGTTGACCGCCTACGGAACGGTGCAAGACGCCGTGGAAGCAATGAAGCTGGGCGCGTACGACTTTGTGATCAAGACCGTCGATTTGGAAGGCCTCGATCAAGTTGTCGATCGGGCGCTTGAACTCTTGGCGTTGCGTCAGCGACTCACATATCAAACGGAACGCGAGGGCGATCAATACGCGATGAATCATCTCATTGCCAATAGTGCGGCCATGCAACATTTGGTGTCTCAGATCCGCGAGGTCGCGAATAACCCCAAGAGCAATGTGTTGCTCCTGGGCGAGACCGGAACGGGGAAGGAATTCATCGCGCGCGTGCTGCATCACAACGGCGTCCGGGCCGCCGCTCCGTTCGTCGGCGTCAATTGCACGGCAATTCCACGCGATCTGTTCGAAAGCGAACTCTTCGGCCATGAACGAGGCGCCTTTACCGGTGCGCATCAGCGTAAACAGGGATTGCTGGATCGCGCGGAAGGCGGCACGCTGTTTCTAGACGAGATCGGCGACCTTGACCTGGGGATGCAAGCGAAGCTGCTTCGCGTCCTGCAGGAACGGACGTTTCGGCGAGTCGGCGGAACGGAAGACATCCTGGTCGATTTTCGTCTCATCGCCGCCACGAATCGAGACCTGAAGAAGGAAGTCGCGCGCAGCGCGTTTCGAGAGGATCTCTATTTCCGCCTGAACGTGGTCACGTTCGAATTACCGCCGCTGCGAAAGCGCGTCGAAGATATCCTTCCGTTATCCATGCGGGCGATGCTGCATTACGGGCGCGAGTTTGGGAAGGATGTAACGGAGATCGATGAGGACGCCCGCGCCGCACTCGAACGCTATGCTTACCCAGGCAACATTCGCGAACTGCAAAACATCATCGAGCGCGCCATGATCTTCTGCCACGGCAGAACGTTGACGGCCAGTTACCTTCCGCGCGAATTGCATGAGGCCGCTTCCCATACCGCACTGGCGGTAACGCAAGGCGACCAGCAGATGGTTCGGGTGGAAATGCTACTGGGAAAGCAAACGCTCGCCGACGTGGATACGGCCATCATCGAAGAAGTCGTGCGCCTGGCCGGCTACAATAAGAGCCTGGCCGCCAAACATCTCGGCCTCACCCGATTCGCACTCGATCGGCGATTGAAGAAAATCGGCGATGAATCCTGATTCAAAAAAGTTCGGCATATGAGTGTGACTCAATCATCGGTTCCTTGGAGTGCTCGCATCCTCGTTAGGCTTCAGGTGAAAACGTCCCTTGACCGAATGCACGCTGCAAAGCTGAATTGACCGCTGCGCGATAAGAGGAGTAAGCTTTTCATAGGTAGGTATTCGATGCTCAGGTCGCGTCCCATTCTTGTCATCCTATTGTTGCTTCTCTTCGAAGCATTTAGTTTCAATGCATACGCCTGCCTGTTTCCTACGTCGCCCAACGCCGAAAGTGCCGACATGCGTGATTGTCCTCAAGAACAGTCTCCACGCCAGGTATGCGATGCATTTACGACGATGGGCGCGCCGACATCTCCTGAACTCAATCCGGCGTTTGATAGTCAGGCCCTCTGCCCAGAAGATGCCATCTCGCTGACTCCGGCTGTATCATTTCCTGCGCGCATCGGAACCGTTCCTGACCATCCCGCTGTGCCTTCTCGAGAAGTCCTCGTCGATACGATAGTCCTTCGTCTCTGATTTCTTCCTTTCAATCACACACTTTTTCGTAGCCCACGATCTGGTCTGACCATCCGACTTATAGTCGGATTCTTTGTCACCACGTGTTCTGGCGTATGCAGCTGCTGCGCTGCCCGTTCGGAGCAATGCTTGGGTAGCCAAGGAGCAATCATGTTCAAACGTATATTTAGTCGGACTGGCACGCGATGGATCATAGCGGCTGTCATTATCTTTCTAGGAGGAGGGCTCTTCCTGATTGAGCAAGGGCGTCGCCATGACATTCAGACACCGGCGACCCGCCAACAGACCCAGCACCTGCCAGCCACGCCCGCCGTATCCGACGGCAATTCATCACAGGCTTTTGCCATGGTGAGCCGGCCGAAACAACAGCTCATTGGCGTCAAGACGGCGGTGGTCGAAAAACATCCTCTCGACACGACGATTCGAGCGGTCGGACGCGTAGATTACGACGAACAGCGCATTGCCCATGTCAATCTGCGCATTTCGGGGTGGGTGGAGGATCTCTTCGTCGATTACACCGGCCAAGTAGTGCGCAAGGGGCAACCTCTCTTTAGCTTGTACAGTCCGGAACTCGTGTCCACCCAGGATGAATATCTCTTGGCCCTTCGCACTCAACAAAAGTTGAAAGACAGCCCCCTGCCTGAGGTCCATCAGCAAGCCGAAGACCTGGTGCAGGCATCGCGGGAACGCCTCCGTCTGTGGGCGGTGTCCGATCAGCAGATCAATGAGCTCGCTCGGCGAGGGAGGGCGAACACCTATCTCACGATTTCGTCCCCGAATACTGGATACGTGATTGATAAAAAGGTGTTCAAGGGCATGTTCGTTGAACCTCACATGCAGCTCTATGCTATCGCCGATCTCTCGACCGTTTGGATCAACACGGAGATTTACGAATACGAGGTGCCCTTCGTGAAGGTGGGGCAGACAGGCAAGGTGACGTTTACGGCATATCCTGGGCAAGCCTTTTATGGACGGGTCTCGTACATCTATCCCTTTCTCAATCCGGAGAGTCGGACAGTCAAAGTCCGTCTGGAATTGCCGAATACCGACATGCAACTGAAACCCGAGATGTACGGCGATGTCGAGATCCAGATCAACCGTGGATACCAGATGGCCATTCCAGAACAAGCCGTATTGGATTCCGGTTCTCGTAAGCTCGTGTTCCTAGTCCGTGGTGAAGGCCTTTTTGAACCACGTGAGGTGAAGGTCGGCTCGAAAATTGGTTCGTTGTATGAAGTGCAAGAAGGCCTGGAAGTCGGAGACCGCATCGTGACTTCCGGTAACTTTTTGATTGATTCGGAAAGCAAGTTGATGGCCGCCACTGACATGATGGGATCCTTGGGCATGGGCGGCATTCGAATGGAACAAGCGCGGATGGGCGAGATGGACATGAGCGGCATGCCCATGGGCAGCACGCCGTCCAATTCGGCAACGCAGGTGGCCAAGGCGCTAGGCGAGAAGAAAGTCGGGGGCGTCACGCTGGTCTGGTCCACGGATCCGGAGGCCCCGCGGATTGGGGAGAATGTGCTTCGCGTTACGGTGAAGGGCGACGGTGGCAAACCGGTCTCGGATGCGAAGGTGCACCTCACGTACACCATGCCGATGCCGGGCATGCTGCCGGCCACGGTCCTCATGACACGTGGGAAGGATGGGTCTTATGAGGCCAAAGTGAATCTTGGGATGGGCGGCCAGTGGGATCTCACGGTTACCGTGCAGCGTCCTGGTCAGCCTGAGATTAAAGAGAGCATCTCCGTGACGGTCGGGGCTGGGATGCCTGGCATGCCGGGCACGAAGCCATGATCGAACGAGTCATCGATTGGAGTGCCCGTAATGGTGTTCTAGTTCTACTGGCCGTGCTCCTACTGGTGGGCTGGGGCGGCTGGGCCCTCGTCCACACGCCACTTGACGCCATTCCGGATCTCTCTGATGTGCAGGTCATCATCTATACCGAATGGGAAGGCCGCAGCCCTGACCTCATCGAAGATCAAATTACGTATCCCATCATCACGTCCATGCTCGGCGCCCCTCGAATTAAGACGGTTCGAGGACAGTCCTTCTTGGGCGTCTCCTTTGTCTACATCATTTTCGAGGATGGCACCGATATTTATTGGGCGAGAAGTCGCGTGGTGGAGTACCTGCAAGGCGTCACCGGCAAACTGCCCGAGGGGCTGTCTCCGCGGCTGGGTCCCGATGCGACCGGTGTGGGATGGGTCTTTCAATATGCGTTAGTTGATGAGTCCGGTCAGCATGATCTGGCCGAGCTCCGGACTGTTCAAGATTGGTATCTTCGCTACTGGCTCCAAAGTGTACCGGGTGTCGCAGAGGTGGCGTCTATTGGCGGCTTCGTCAAGCAGTACCAAGTTCAAGTTGATCCGACCAAGCTGCTGGGCTATCGGCTCTCGCTCAAGCAGCTGATCGAGGCCATCCGGCAGAGCAACAATGATGTCGGCGGACGAGTGCTGGAAATTGGTGAACGGGAATACATGGTGCGTGGACGAGGCTATATTCAGTCACTTGACGACATCCGGCGGATTGCCGTGACGACAGACCGGCAAGGCACGCCCGTCACGGTGCAAGACCTTGGCGTGGTCACGTTGGGACCGGATATGCGGCGCGGCGTGGCTGAGCTCGATGGACACGGCGAGACGGTCGGCGGCATCATCATCATGCGCTACGGGGAAAACGCCCTGGCCGTGATTGATCGCGTCACAGCGAAACTGCGCGAGATCACCCCTTCCCTCCCTCCAGGCATGCGGATTATTCCGGTCTACGATCGCTCGCAGCTCATTTACGCGGCCATTGCCACGCTGACGGAAAAACTGATCGAGGTGAGCGTCGTCGTCTGTCTCGTCAGTCTGTTCTTTCTGTATCACCTGCGCTCGGCTCTCGTGGCCATTGTGATCCTGCCGGTGGCGATTCTCCTGTCCTTTCTCACCATGTACTCGCTCGGGATCACGTCGAACATCATGTCCTTAGCGGGCATCGCCATCGCCATCGGCACGATGGTGGATGCCGTCATCGTGATGATCGAGAATGCGCACAAGCGGCTGGAGCAGTGGGAGCGGGATGGTCAGCCCGGTTCCAGGACCGCAGTCATTATCCGTGCCGCTCAGGAAGTGGGCAAACCGCTCTTTTTTTCGTTGCTCATCATTACCATTTCTTTTCTGCCGGTCTTTGCACTTGAGGCCCAGGAGGGACGGCTGTTTAAACCACTCGCTGCGACCAAAACGGCGGCGATGTTTTTTTCCGCTCTGGCGTCCATCACACTCGCTCCTCTCTTGATGGTCTGGTTCCTCAAGGGAACGATTCGTCCGGAGAACAGCAATCCCGTCAATCGCGTCCTCCTTAGGCTGTACCGACCGCTGGTCGCAGGAGCATTACGCGCCCCCTGGCTGGTCGTCGTCCTGGCGCTTGTAACGATAGCAGTTTCCTTACCCTTGTATGGAACGCTGGGGTCGGAATTTATGCCGCCGCTGAACGAAGGGACCATTCTTTACATGCCGACGGCCTTGCCGGGGATTTCGGTGACGGAGGCCACCATGCTGTTACAGCGGCAGGATCAGCTCCTCAAGCAGTTCCCGGAGGTCCAGCATGTCTTCGGCAAAATTGGTCGGGCTCAAACGCCCACGGATCCCTCGCATTTCAGCATGGCCGAAACCGTGGTGACCTTGAAGCCTGAAGATCAGTGGCGGACTGGTATGACATGGGATCGATTGATTGCAGAAATGGACAAACAACTGCAATTTCCGGGCATGCCCAATATCTGGTGGATGCCGATTCAGACGCGGACCGAAATGCTCGCCACGGGGATTCGCAGCAATCTGGGCATTAAGATCCTGGGTCCTGATCTCTCAGAGATCGAGCACCTTGGGGTGACGATTGAACACTTGCTTCACAGCGTGCACGGGACGCGGAGTGCCTATGCAGAACGGGTGACTGGCGGGTATTACCTGGACTTCCGGGTCAATCGGGAGGCCGTGGCCCGCTACGGGCTTCGTGTTCAGGATGTGGAAGATGTGATCGAAACGGCAATCGGCGGGAAGACGATCTCGCAGACTGTGGAAGGACGAGAACGCTATACCATCAATGTGCGCTATTTGCGGGCGCTGCGAGATGATCCCGAGTCCTTGCGACGAGTCTTAGTCGAGACGCCGCGCGGGGCGAAAATACCGATGGCGCAGCTGGCTGAGATTTCGCTGACCACTGGGCCGCCGTCCATTCGTGATGAACAAGGGTCGCTCGCGGGTATTGTCTTTGTCGATGTCGCGGGCCGCGATCTGGCGAGCTATGTGGCCGAAGCGCAACACGTGATCCGCGAACAGGTCTCGTTGAAACCCGGCTATCGACTGGAGTGGGGTGGCCAGTTTCACTATCTCGAACGCGCGAAAGCCCGATTGCAAATCGTCGTTCCTCTGACCATCTTTCTCATCTTTGTGCTGTTGTACCTGAACTTCCGCTCAGTGAGTCGGAGTTTGATTGTGTTGCTGTCTGTGCCATTCGGCGTCGTCGGCGCAATCGTCTATCTCTCGCTCCTCCAGTACCACTTGAGCGTGGCCGTCTGGGTTGGGCTTATTGCACTCGCCGGCGTCGCAGCCGAGACGGGGGTGATTATGATCATCTTTCTCGATGAAGCCTATGAACGGTGGGAGCGCGAGGGCCGACTTCGATCATTGGCTGACCTGAAGGAAGCCATTATCGAAGGCGCGGTGCAGCGGGTCCGGCCGAAGATCATGACCTCTTCCGCTATTCTGATTGGGCTCCTGCCGATCATGTGGGGTCATGGAGCAGGGGCTGATGTGATGAAGCGCATTGCGGCGCCAATGATTGGCGGCATGGTCACCTCCACACTCCTCACGCTCCTCGTCATTCCGTCACTGTACGCGCTCTGGCGAGGTCGCCGCTTCACACGTGAAAAAGTTGTGCAGCGCACGGTGGTCGAGGAGTCAGCTGCCCCAGAATTGCCGACGTGACAGAACAATGCCGGGAAAGCGGCGTGGATCGTATTTATGATCTTGTCCGAAGCTTGAGGAGGCATGAGATGAAAACGTGGGTGCACCTGCCGTGGTTACTCTTTGCTCTTGTGACGTTCCTCTTCAACTCTGTACAAGCTGCGCCGCCGATCGAGGAACCCCTGGAACTGGCTCCGTTGGTACAGGAGGCCCTCGCCAGAAATCCGGAGATCCAGGCGGCTCGGAGTCAATGGGAGGCTTCGGTGGAGCAAGTCCCCCAAGCCACGACGCTACCCGATCCGACATTCGGCATTCAACTTTGGAACGTCCCTCAAAGCGGGAATCTGGGATCCAGCCTGACGCGGACGCAAAATACCATCTATACCTTGTCCCAGAAATTTCCTTTTCCCGGGAAACTGCCTTTGAAGGGCGAGATCGCCAGCCGGACGGCCGGCGTCAGTGAACAGGCGCTTCGAGCCAAAGAGCGAGACCTCGTCGCGCGCCTGAAGCAAGCGTACCTTCAATTGTTCTTTGCCCATAAAGACCTCCATGTCCATCATGACCATGTGGACCTGCTCAAGCAATTGTTCGACACGGCGAAATCGAAGTTTCGAGCAGGGCAGGGGACTCAAGTGGATGTGCTCAAGGCTCAGGTGGAACTTTCTACTTTGTATCAACGACTCCCGGTCCTTGAACAGCAACGCGAGACCATGGCGGCGAAAGTGAACACCCTGCTCAATCGCGATCCGAGAGCACCGTTGGGAATTCCCCGCGAACCTCCTCCAAATGGGTGGGATAAACCGGTCGAGGAAATCGAGCGTGCAGCCCTCACGAGTCGACCGGAGCTCAAGGCCGCTGAACTGGCCATTGAAAAAGGTGAGCAGGCGAAGGCCTTCGCAGAGCGGCAGTATTATCCGGATTTTGAAGTGGCGGTCCAGCGATTCCAGAACTATCAGGCAACCGACGGCTTCGGCGCCATCGCCTCCATCAATATCCCTTTTTCGTTTTGGACAAAGCGGAAATACGATGCGGGTGTCCGAGAAGCAACCGCCGTCGCCTCCGCCGCACGAGCTGACTATCAAGCCTGGCAGAACCTGACTCGTTTCCAGCTGACGGAACTTATCGCCAAGGTGCGGGCTCAACAACAGGTCGCCGATCTGTATCGAACAACGATCCTGCCGCAAGCCGAACAAAACTTGGAGGCGTCGCGGGCCGGATATCGAACCGGCAGAAACAACTTCTTAGACGTCATTGAGGCGGAACGAGCACTGTTAGAATTCCGCCTAGCCTTTTACCGTGCGCTTATCGAGCGGGACATCCAGCTTGCACTGGTAGAACAGATCGTGGGCACCCTGCTATGACGACAAAACATCTGGTCAACAGGAAGATCTCGATCATCGTGGCGGAAGTCCAATAACCTCCAGCGACGGTGGTACGGAAGGACGATATCTCTCAACTTGTTACGGCCCATAAAGCACAGCTCACTTACAGCTCTCGACCCGCACTCTTCTTCTACGGTTCCACTTCTAATCACGCCTCCTGAATAAAGTTAACGCATCCGTGACGTGGCGTTGATGCAGCCACAACACTGGTCACATATCTTTTCTCTAGATGATCGGACTCAGAAAGGAAATACAGAATGCTGCAATTGATCGACTGGATATATTTGGTCGGGACAACGGCATCAGTCGGCGGACCCCTCCTCTATGCGGTCGGAACTCTAGAAGGAATGCAGCACAAAATGATCTATCCCGTCTTTCGGTTGGTCAAACAAAATGGACGATTATTTTTGCGGGAGGCCGCCTCATCGTAGGCACCTCATAATACGGGCACGGGAAACACACCGTGCCCATCTTTTCCAAGGAGGTTCTATGCTTACAGCCATGTCATTAATGAAACGGGATCTTGCAAAGGTGGCGCATTCCGCCACTGTGTTGGAGGCCGCCAAAATGATGCGTGAACGGAAAATCGGCAGCGTCTTTATCGAACAGGACGCCCGTATCGTCGGGATCGTAACCGAGGCGGATATCGTACGGCGGGCGGTCGGCGTCGGGCACATGCCGGGATTCATTCCGGTATCGACGATCATGAGCAGTCCCGTCATTGGAATCGACGGCAAGCGTCCGATTACCGAAGCCGCCGATTTAATGGAACGCAGTCAGACCCGTCATTTAGCCGTACTGCAATCCGGAGATATTGTCGGCGTTCTCTCGGTGCGCGATTTACTCCACCCCGTTTCAGTCGACGAGTTTTGATCGCCATGCAATCACTCTTATTACCCCTTCGAACTCCTCTCCTCACCCGGGCGGCGAATGTAGATGTGACGGCCTGGTGGATCAAGGGCATTAAACTGGTGCTTAGCCTCCTCATTTTGACCATCCTGCTCGCCTTGACCGGTGGGGTGGTAAAGACGTTAATAGACCTAAAGTTGTTGTTGAATAATCCAGTCGAAGTCGCCCTGCGACAAATCATTATTGATACATTGATTTTGCTGGCTGTCGTGGAGGTCTTCAAGACGACATTGACCTATTTTTCGGAAGGCCGGGTCAAAGTCACTTTCATCGTCGATACCATTCTCGTCGTGATGCTCACGGAAGTCATTTCGGAATGGTTCAAGGGTGTCCCTATCGATCAGTTTGCAATCTTGGGCGCCATCCTCCTTGCGTTGGCCGCCATCCGGGTGCTGGCTGTCAGATTTTCTCCGACACACGGAGAAAGCGCCCCCGATGTGCTGTGACATTCCTGACTCGGATACATTTTACACCGCCCTAACAATGCCGTAATGACGCGATGACGACACGGTGGCACAGTGAACCGTGCCGTTCTCACGGTAAAGGAGGCTCACATGAGCCACACGACGCTTCTGAATGCACATGCACCGAACTCTGACGAGATATCAAGCCGCTTGCCCGGAAATCCGGGCGTGATGGTCCTGACACATAGTCCCCTCCTGCTGAGCTTTATCAGTCTTCAAGCCAAGGCCATCATCGACAAATGGCATCGTATGGAAAGCGGTGGTCCGCGCGTCGGTATTCCGAGTGCGATCATAACTTTCTGTCTCGATCTTTTAGCCACGCTCAATGATCGCCGCGAGATGGAGTCCCACTTGCCGTTTCAGCTGGATCGGAACATTGAAACCGACGGTCTGTACATCTCCCTCTGGGGAGTCGGTCTGCCACGATCCTCGGAAGTCGATCAATCGCGAATGTGTATCTTGCTCGAAGAATTGGCTGTTGAACGGCGCCCACGTTCTCCGGCCTAAAGAAGGAGAGCCATGCACCATCAATCATCACGAGCGGAAGCCCTGGTGTTGCAGACCTTATATGAGTCCGGATCCCTTGCTTTGGAGCATATGACCGAACGAATTCCAGAATTGAGTTGGAGCGAGGTCTTTCACGCCGTCGATCGTTTAAGTCGCAAAGGCGAAATCGTTCTGCGGCGGCATGGCTTTTCGTATCACCTCTCGCTCCCGGCCCTGAGCCACGTGTCAGCATAACCTCTGTGTTTGATCTTATGTTGTGTGGACCATTGTATCGACCGAAAGGAGTCCCTGTGAATCCTGTGATGATTGCCCTAGCCCTAACAGTGTTCGGTCTTGGAAGCGCGGTAAGCGCTCTCCACGTTTCCGCGCAATCGCCTTCGCTTGTAAAAGTCGATGGATCGAGCACCGTGTTCCCCATCAGCGAGGCGGTGGCGGAAGAGTTTCAAAAAAGTACGCGGGGCGCCGTGCGAGTGACGGTTGGTATCTCCGGCACCGGCGGCGGCTTCAAGAAATTTTGCCGCGGGGAAACGGATATCCAGGATGCCTCCCGGCCGATCTCGTCCGATGAACTGGAAGAATGCCGCAAACATGCTGTGCAGTTTTTTGAGCTGCCGATTGCGTTCGACGCGATGACGTTGGTGGCCAGTCCGAAAAATATGTGGCTGCAAGCCGTGACCCTTCAGGAATTGAAAACCATGTGGGAACCGGCGGCTCAGGGAAAAATCACCAAGTGGAAGCAGGTGAATTCGGCCTGGCCCGACGAGCCGTTGAAATTGTTCGGGGCGGGATCCGATTCGGGAACGTTCGATTACTTCACGGAAGCGGTCGTCGGCAAGGCTAAATCAAGCCGCGGTGACTACACAGGTAGCGAGGACGATAATACCTTGGTCCAAGGCATCTCTGCGGACAAAGGGGCGATCGGCTACATCCCCTATGCGTACTATCCGCCGAATAAAAACAAACTTAAGCTGATCGGTGTCGACGCCGGGCATGGCCCGGTGCTTCCATCGCGGGACACCGTCGAGAACGGAACCTATACCCCGCTGTCACGTCCCCTCTTCGTTTACGTGAGCAAGAAATCAGCGGAACGTCGCGAGGTCAAAGACTTCGTCGAGTTTTATATGAAGGAAGCACTGAAGTTAACCGAGCAGGTCAAATATGTCCCCCTGCCCGCAGACGCTTACCAGACTTCATTAGAACACTTTCACGATGGCAAACTTGGTACAGTCTTCCAGGGACATAGCGGAGTCGGCATGCGCATTGCCGACCTATTGAAGCGAGAATCCATTCAGTAAGGCCTATCGGATTGCTATGGGTACTCGTGTTCCCCTCTTGGACCTTTCCCATGAAGCCGGTCTCAGGACCTTGTCCCAGGCCATGACCGGCGAACGCACCTTGCGACGGATTCGCGAGTGGGCCATTGAGAAAATTCTCTTACTCGCGGCGCTGGTCTCCATCGCTATTACTGCGGGTATCGTGGGGTTGCTGCTCTACGAATCGCTCGTCTTCTTCCAATCCGTGTCGATCGTCGACTTCTTCACCGATACCCAGTGGACGCCTTTGTTCGCGGATGCGCATTACGGCATTTTGCCGCTGGTCGCCGGCACGCTGGTCACGACGGCCATCGCGCTCTTGGTCGCACTGCCTCTCGGCACGGTGACGGCCGTCTACCTGAGCGAATACGCGAGTCCGCGCGTCGGTGAAGTGATGAAGCCGTTTTTGGAACTGCTCAGCGCGGTCCCAACGGTCGTATATGGCTACTTCGCATTGCTCTTCGTCACGCCGGTGCTGCAAAAGATCTTCCCCGCCCTGCCTGGATTCAACATGCTCAGCGCTGGGTTGGTCATCGGCATCATGATCGTGCCGTACATTAGTTCGATGAGCGAGGACGCGATGCGGGCCGTGCCCATGCATGTTCGCGAAGGTTCGTACGCCATGGGGGCCACCTGCTTCCAGACGGCCTTTCGCGCCATTATTCCTTCTGCTCTGTCGGGGATTGCCGCTGCATACGTCTTGGGAATTTCCCGTGCAATCGGGGAAACGATGGTCGTTGCCATCGCCGCGGGCATGCAGCCCACGCTGACGTGGAATCCCACGCAACCGGCCGAGACCATGACGGCGTACATCGTCCAGGTCAGCATGGGAGACCTTCCTCATGGCAGCATCGGCTATCAGACGATTTTTGTGACGGGTCTCATGCTGTTTCTGATGACCTTGGTGTTTAACATTGCCGGACACATCTTGAAAAAGCGGCTTCGGCGGACGGCCTAAGGACAATGAGCAATCTCCGTGGCAATAAAGTTCGCAATGCCGTCTTCGCGATCGTCGGTCTCATCGCCATGCTGGTCAGCTCATTGACATTGCTGGCGCTGATCGCCGCATTGGCCATGGACGGTAGTTCACGCTTTTCTTCCCACTTCTTTTTCTCGTTTCCGTCGCGCTTTCCGGAAGAGGCCGGCATTCTTTCAGCCTGGGTGGGTACGTCGCTTGTCATGTTGGTGACGGCTTGCACGGCGATTCCATTAGGGATCGCTGCCGCCGTCTATTTGGAAGAATACGGTTCGAAAAATTGGCTGACCGATCTGATCGAGATCAATATTGCCAATCTGGCCGGCGTGCCGTCGATCGTGTACGGCCTCATGGCGTTGGGCCTATTCGTCTATCAATTTCGCTGGGGAAGCAGTATTCTGACGGCCGGACTTACCCTCGCCTTGCTGATCCTCCCGATGGTGATCATTACGACACGCGAAGCAATCCGCACGGTGCCTCCAAGCATACGAGAAGCGGCCTTTGCGCTCGGAGCCAGCAAATGGCAGACCGTGCACGACCATGTCCTGCCCTATTCGCTCGGTGGGATTTTGACGGGTCTGATCATCGCCTTGTCGAGAGCGATCGGCGAAAGCGCGCCCTTGATGACCATCGGCGCGCTCTCTTTCGTTGCGTTTCTTCCCCATCCCCCGCTTCAACAGGAGTTTCCGTTTCTGTCGTTTCAATGGCTCATGGATCCTTTTGCTGCGCTCCCCATTCAAACCTTTAACTGGATCTCGCGGCCGCAGGAAGAATTTCATCTCAACGCGGCCGCGGCCGGCCTGGTCTTGCTGGGCATGACGCTCGCCATGAATGCGCTCGCCATCACGGTACGCGCGCGATTTCGTAAACGGCTGCAATGGTAAGCGCTCACATGACACTTCCCCAGACACAGCAGGCCACCAAAGCGGTGGTGAAGAATGTCAATTTTTATTACGGCACTACGCATGCCCTGAAGAATCTGAACCTCACGATTGCCGACAAACAGGTGACGGCGCTCATTGGCCCATCCGGTTGTGGAAAGACCACCTATCTGCGCTGCTTCAACCGTATGCACGATCTGTATCCAGGCAATAGAGCGGACGGCGAGATCATTCTGTACCCCGATACGATTAATATCCTTGATCCGCAGATCGATCCGCTCGAGGTGCGGATGCGTATCGGTATGGTCTTCCAAAAGCCGAATCCGTTCCCAAAGTCGATTTATGAGAATGTGGCTTATGGACTCCGTATTCGCGGACAGGCGGCCCGCAGCTTCTTGGATGAAAAGGTCGAGCGGGCGCTGCAGGAAGCCGCCCTGTGGGATGAGGCGAAGGATCGCCTGCATGCCTCCGCGTCGGCGCTATCCGGAGGACAGCAGCAGCGCTTGTGCATCGCCAGAGCATTGGCCACCGATCCCGAGTTGATGCTCTTCGACGAGCCGAGCTCGGCCTTGGATCCGATCGCGACGGGCCGCATAGAAGAGTTGGTGATGGAATTAAAAAAGAAGGTGACGATCCTCATCGTCACGCATAATATGCAGCAGGCGGCCAGGGTCTCCGACTATACCGCGTTCATGTATTTGGGCGAAGTCATTGAGTTCGGAGCCACGGACAAAATCTTTACGAATCCGTCCAATCGATTGACCGAGGATTATGTGACCGGACGTTTCGGATGATGGATCATACGTCGTGTGCAAATAACGTGAAGAGCAGGCTGTGATGGCTATTACTATCCGCCATTTTGATCAAGAGCTTGACGACCTGAAGCAGAAATTGCTCCGCATGGGAGCCGCTGTCGAGAATCAGATTCAGACGTCGCTCCGTGCGCTGGTGGGACGCGACACCGAGCTCGCGCAACAGGTCATCGAGAATGACTTGCGCATCAACTCGCTTGACGTGCAGGTCGATGAGGACAGCATCCGGCTGCTGGCCCTTCATCAACCCACGGCCAAAGATTTACGCTTCATCACGACCGCCATGAAGATTTCCACCGAATTGGAACGCATGAGCGACCTGGCGGAAAATATCGCGGAGCGCGCGCTGGAATTAAACGAAGAGCCTCAACTCAAGCCTTATATCGATATCCCCCGGATGGGCAATTGGACCTTACGGATGGTCAAAGACAGTCTGGACGCCTTCGTGAATAGGGATGCCGCCCTGGCAAGAAAAGTCTGCGCCGATGATGATTTTGTCGATGATTTGACCCAGCAACTCTTCCGGGAATTACTCTCCTTCATGATCGAAAACCCAAAAACCATCACCCGCGCGATCCGCCTGACCTTCACCGGCAAATACATCGAGCGCATCGCCGACCATGCCACGAATGTCGCCGAACTGGTCGTCTATTTGGTCGAAGGGAAAATCATCCGCCATACCGCCCCCCCGGTGGCCCCTACTTCGGGTCTGTGAATCGTTCGAAAGAACCGGTAGAATACGGCCCGCGCCCACGAGTGAAGTGGATCACGCGACGAACGATTCTACCCATGACGAAACTCGCCATCATCGATATCGGAACCAATTCCATCCATATGGTGCTGGCCGAGGTCGAGCCCGATTTTTCCTACAAGATTCTCGATCGATTCAAAGATATGACACGCTTGGGCGACGGCGTATTTAAAACCGGCCGTTTGTCGGAGACGGCCATGGTCCGCGGCCTCGAAGTCTTGCGCTCCCTCACGACCCTGGCTCGGAACAAGGGCTATGAACGCATCGTGGCCGTGGCGACCAGTGCGGTGCGAGAAGCGAAAAACGGCGGCGAGTTCCTTGAAGAAGTCTTACGGCACACGGGCTTGACCGTCCGCGTCGTGACAGGAAAAGAAGAGGCGCGGCTCATCTACCTGGGCGTGCGGCACAGCATGGATTTGGCGCAGAATCCAAGCATGGTCGTGGACATCGGAGGCGGCTCGGTCGAATTGATCGTGGGCAATCGCAAAACGATGGGACACGGTCAAAGCTTGAAACTGGGCGCGATCCGTTTGAAAGATTTGTATCTCAAACAAGACCCGCCGACCAAGGGGATGCTACACGATCTCCAAAGAGCCATCGACGCCCAGCTCAAGCCTGCGGTGCAGCGCGTGAAAGGAAAACGGTTGGATCGTCTCGTCGCCAGTTCGGGCATGACGGGCAATCTCGCCGAGATTATTTATTTGCATCGCACGGGGCGGCCGCTCCCTCAGCTCAACCTGGCGAAAGTCACTTTCAAGGAAATACACGGGCTCGAAAAACAGCTCGCCCACGCGAACTTCAAAACGCGGCTGGCGATGCCGGGCCTGGATCCAAAACGAGCGGATACCCTACTCCCTGCCGCCATGGTGATCCGAAGTCTCATGGAGCTGATCGATCAGCATGAGTTGACGATCAGCGATAAAGCGATCCGCGAAGGACTGATCTATGACTTCATCGAACGCCATCGTGAAGGCCTTCGCGCCGAACAGGAGATCCCCGATGTTCGCCGGCGGAATGCGATCTTCCTTGCGCGGCGATGCCACTCACCCGAATCTCACGTGCTGCACATCGCGAAGCTGGCCGTGCGCCTATTCGACCAAACCAAGCCATTGCACGGCCTTGATGCGCGGGCACGCGAATGGTTGGAATATAGCGCCATTCTGCATGATGTCGGGTATCTCATTAATGTGCGACAGCATCACAAGCATGCCTACTACCTCATCAAAAATAGCGACCTCGCCGGCTTCACGGCGGAGGAGATCGAGATCATCGCCAACATCGCACGCTATCATCGACGTGCCCTGCCTCATTCCGATCACACCGCCATGCAAGAGCTCACACCCGCGCACCGCAAGCTCGTTGAAAAGCTGAGCGCCTTGCTCCGCATCGCCGATGGCCTCGACCGTAGCCACTTTTCCGTCGTACAGGACGTGACGGTCACGTTAGGATCGCCGGTCACCATTCGCGTACAGACATCAGCCGACATCGAGCTGGAAATGTGGGCGGCCCAAGCCCGCACCGATTTATTTGAAAAGGTGTTCAAACGCCCGGTACAATTCGAGATCATTCGCACGGCAGGAGAAACCTCATGACGGCTCCGATTCTCACATTCGCGCAGCCTCATCCCTTCCCGGGCAAACTCATTATCGTAGAAGGAATCGATGGGTCCGGCAAAAGCACGCAACTGCTGCTGCTGCAGAAATGGCTGGAGGCCCAGGAACTTAAGGTCTTCTTTACCGAATGGAATTCCTCCGCGCTCGTTCGCGAGACGACCCGCCGGGGGAAAAAAAGCAAAAGCCTCACGCCGACGACCTTCAGTCTGCTCCACGCGACCGACTTCGCCAGCCGTATGTATCATGAGATCACCCCGCCGCTGAAAGCCGGCATGATCGTCTTGGCCGACCGGTATACTTACACGGCATTTGCGCGCGATGCCGTGAGGGGCGTGTCCCGGGAATGGGTGCGCAAGCTGTATAATTTTGCGATCCGCCCAGATATGGCGTTTTATTTCAAAGTGCCGATGGAGATTGCGATCGACCGACTGCTGGGCGGCACTCGGGCACAGCTCAAATACTATGAAGCGGGTATGGATATGGGGCTTAGCCAGGATGTGTCCGAAAGTTTTCGCTTGTTTCAATCGCGCATTCTCTCGGAATACGACAAGCTCGTCGATGAATACGGCTTGATTACGATGGACGCGACTCAAGATATTGAAACACAACAGAACCAGATGCGCCGGCTCGTGTCGGAGGCGCTGGTGAACTATAAGCCGAAGCGGGGAACGCATGGGAAACGTGCATCAGTATTTTGGCGACGGTTTGCCGTACGTGAATCTGAGTGACCTCAAGGGCAAACTAATCGCCATTGAAGGCACCGACGGTGTCGGCCGCTCGACCCACATCGAGTTCTTGCAAGAATGGCTCGAGGTACAAGGGTATGGTGTCATCACAACCGGGTGGACGCGTTCCAATCTCATGTCTAAAACGATCGAGATGGCCAAACAAGGCAACATTCTCGATCGGTGGTCTTTCAGCCTGTTGTATGCGACGGATTTTGCCGACCGGCTCGAACATCAAATTATTCCCGCCCTGCGGTCAGGCTTCATTGTGTTGGCCGATCGATATATTTATACGGCCCTCGCACGAGACGCCGTCCGTAGCGGCAACCGCGATTGGATACGAAAGGTCTTCGGATTTGCCGTCATCCCGGATCTGGTCTGCTATCTCCGCATCGACGTGGATACGCTGGCCCTGCGCGTGATCGAGACCAAAGGCATCAATTATTGGGAATCCGGAATGGATTTAAGGTTGGGCGGCGATCTATTCGATAGCTTCAAGAAATATCAAACGTCATTGATCGAGGAATTCGACAAGATGGCGGAAGAGTTTCAGTTCGAGGTCATTGACGCCAGAAAACCACCGGAAGAAATTCAGCATAGCTTACGATCGAAGATTCAGCCCATTCTGACGAACGGCCGACGGCAATCCATCGTGGTGCCCCAGCCAAAAACTGCGGAGCCGCCGACGCCCGACCCCGTCAGCACTTCCCCAAAGCTCTGAGCTGCGCCGGCATTAGCCACCAGCGCAAGATCCCCTCACCAGGTTTTACGGTCCCCTCAAATCGAATACAACATGCTCCGGCCTTTTTGAATGCGAGACCGGCGACGGGACCCGCGCCCAGCATCAACCCGGCGGCCGCGCTGAGATGTGGTTCGTGCCCCACACAGATGACACACGCGTCCGGGGGTATTTCTGCCAGACGATCGAACAAGAGATGCGGCGGCGCATCCGGCAGGAGGTCGTTGCACCGCTTGATGGCGAAGGAAATCCGCAACACCGCATGAATGCGCTCGGCCGTTTGAAACGCCCGCACATATGGGCTGGACAGAAGATGAGTCGGGTCGACATCCGCACACGGCAATCCACGAGCGGCCTGCTCGGCCTTCTCCGCGCCATGCGGCGTCAAGGGGCGCTTGGCCTCAGCCCCATCCCAATCTTCGGGATCCAGCGCAATTCCATGACGAAATAAAATGCAGTCCATACACCCTCCCTCATAAGCCCGAATGTAGCACACCCCTCAAAGCAAGAATAGTTGAGTCAGCGCGCTGCGCGCGAGGCCGCCGCTCGCCTTCGATACCCACCCAGCCTCTGTCTTCAGATCTGATAGCACAATCTCCGCCTTCAGCATCCTCCTACATTTAACTTCTGCGTAATATGTCGATGACGTTCCTGTGACGCACTTCTTGTAGAACAACTTCGGACATAGTTCATCCTGTTGTGCATTTATCTCAGGAGGAAGAGATGAGAAGGACGTTTAACAGCCTTGCCTTAAGCGCACTCGGTGCACTGCTCTCCGGAGCGCTCGCCCTTTCCGCGGCAGAGGCGCAGACCACGGATCCATCCGTTGGTCCGCCGTCACCCCCGCCTACACAGACCCCTGCGCCGTTAAATGACCCGATGGAAAACTTCGATAAACGGCTCAGTATTGTGGAGGAATGGAAAACAAAAGTTGAAAAGCTTCCAAACCTAAGTAATAAAGTGAATTTCGGCCTCAATGCCTTGCAGTTCCTCTATACCCACCAGGACGCAAAAGTTGCCGAAGGAAAGAGCCAGGATAATTTTTCGATTCGCCGGTCCGAATTGCTGGCCTATGGAAAGATCAACGAATATATCCCTCGATGGCACGTCCTGTATGAGTTTCAGAGTATCGGATTAACAAATACGACGCCCGGCTGTAATGCCGGGACGGACTGCACCAATCGTACGGCCAATCCGCTCGGCGGTCCTGCTGCCACGACGTTTTTTCGCGAATCGTATATCGATTTTCGGCCCTTCCTATCAGCGGCGCCTCAGCTGAATTTTATCCGGATGGGTATCTTCCGTATGCCGTGGGGTATTTTCACGGAAACGTCCGGCGGTCTGCGTGACGTCATTAGTTCCCCGTATCTTACTTCCGTCGGCTCCGGCAATGGGAGCCGAAATGGTACCGCGGGAACCATTGAATTCCTTCATGAGCGTGACTACTTCATCGATATGCGCGGCACTCTCTTTAATCGCCTCGAGTATGTGACCGGCATTATGAACAACAACAATTTTCAAGCTAACACCATCGGCGCGAATGGCCCCAAGGTCGGCTACTCTCGCGCCCGCTTCATGCTCACGGATATTTCCTTCGTCAGCTTTACAGCGCTGTATGGAGAAAGCAATAATACGAACACCGCGATCAATGGACGCGGCAAAGGGGAATTCGATCGATTCGGCGTCGATTTCCGGTATACGTCAAGACTGATCCCCGGTCTAATGGTACAGGGCGAAGCGTGGCAAGGCCATGACGCATCTAACGCGACGACGGTAGGTCTACCCGCTCAAGGAGCCTGCTTAGTCCAGGCTCAATGCGGCGGGTCCGGGGCCCCTGGGCAGATGCGACGAACGTGGTATGTCTATGCGAAGTATTTAATTTCGAGCGGCCCGTTGGTGAATTGGGAGCCTGTCGTAATGTATGAGCAATTCGATCCGAGTACGAGTACTACCAATGATATGTATGATCGTTGGATCTTAGGGTTAACCTATTACTTTGAGAACCTTCCTCCGAAGATTCAGTCGAAAGTTCAGATCAACTATGAATTCCGCCATCACCAAGGAACGGGGCCAGGAACATCGGTACCCAACACCGATGCATTTGCCCAGAATGTGTTCCTTGTCCAATGGCAAGTGCGCTATCAATAACCGAATAACGATTGGCACACAGCCAGACCCGTCGCGCATCCGGTCGGCCAGAGCCGGACGACGCGACGGGTTTGGTCTTTTTTTATTTTCGGCTCGATGGCCCCTTCGCTCGCTTGTGATTGCATGTATGGTTGGATGCAGCATTTTAGGATGTGAAATGGGAACACGCCTGGTAAAGGAGACACCATCCGGAGGGGTAGTCGCCTATCGCGTTGCGGATGAAACCGACATTTTGCATTCCACTCAAAGACAAGAGGCGCTCAGGTTAATGGACGAGAAATGTCCGAACGGCTATCGCGTGATCACGCAGGGAAACATTCCGCGGCTTCAGAAAAATATTGATCGGGCCTGGAGCGGGCAGATCTCCAAGAATTATGACGATCGTATGTGGGGCATCGAGTTCAAATGCAAGTAAAGACTTCAGCCCATCACTGTTTACGGATTTCATTATTGCCGACGTTTATTTTTACGACTCTTCTGCCGCTAGTGCTGCTGACCGCTTGTGTCGGGCCGATGCACGAGCAAGTACTGTTCGAGCGGGCCGGCACTCGGATCGGACTCCAAACAGATTTGTCAACGCAACGGAGTTCCCCACCAACTACCAATGCTCATCCGCGCCAGATTTCTCCCCAAGACATGCGAATTCTCCTGGGATCGATCGAGGTCTCAGGTTGGAGCGGCATTCTTTTAGGTTTATTTCAAGAACGGCACCCCTTCCCCGTTTTTACAGTCGATGAACTGGACATTATCGCAGGACCTATTGGGCAGGCCTTCGAGCAAGCCGTCGCAACCGAACGGGTCTTTTTCTCGGTTCCCGGTAAGGAAAAGCCATATCCCTCCGAAAAAGAAAGGATCGAGGGAGCCTTGTTCTTCAGAAATCAATATCTCCACGTGGTCTTAACGAATCATTATGCCTTTTCTTCCGCCGATCCCGGCGGTGGTGAGGAGAGGGATCCACGCGACACCAAAGGCATGAAGCTCTGGGTTGCCTCTCCGGCCATGGCAGCTATTGTGCCTATAGAGCAGGAGCCGGTATGGACTGCTTTTGAAAAAGTCCACATCTCGCTCAATCCTACAGACGTACTCATTGCGCGAGAAAGTAAACCTGTCACCACTCCGATCTCGAAAACCGTTGCGTCGACTACGCCTACGACTGCTCCTTCTCAACCGAAAATGGCCGAGACAGATCAAAGAAAAACGACGGAGTCAACCTCAGATCAATTGCACTTACAAGTCAATGAATTGACGAATGCTAATTTAGATTTGCGAAGTCGTCTGAAGGAACAAAGCGCAGAAATTCAGACCCTGCGAGAGGAACTGGAGCAACTCCGCAAACAGATCAAGCCGCGATCGCCAACCAAACCGTCCACTAAAAGCTCGCCTTCCTCGAGCACCCCATAAATTAACACTTCTGTAACGCGCAGCGTCTTTGTCGGTAACGTGATCTCGGTAAGATGCTGGCATTGAATAGTCATTATTCTCTACATCGGGATATTCAGACATAAGGAGATTGTATGCGTAGATTTGCAGGGTACGCTCTTGCTTCGTTGATTACCGTCATCGGGTGTGCACCAACAACACCATTTCCCCCTAAAGCGATGGAAAAAGTCGCGCCCAATTTTGATTTTGATGCATGGAAGGAGGCCTCACCTACCAACGTCAGCGGAAAATCAGATTCCGGTACAAAAGTGCAGTTGGGCGGTCGGATCGTCCAAGTCAATCCATCGGAAAAGGGCACCTTGGTTGTGGCCGAACAACTGCCCATCGCCAATCGTCCAGTATATGGTCCGACTGATACCGGGCAACGGACCGGATCGTATGAGTTTGCCCTACAATACGCTGGGGAGTTACCTGCCGATGCCTTGCGCTTTGGTAACCGGTTTGTCGTCGTGGGAACGACGCAAGGACGAAAGAGTGTGGTCGTGAACGGTGCACCGAAATCTGAGCCATTTCTCGTAGCCGATTGCATCCATGTCTGGCAAACCGGAACCCCATCGATTCAGAGTTTTAAAGAGGACGTGGGGGCAGGCTTTTCAACGCTGCCTGAACAAACCTATTGCGCTCCAGAAAAGAAACATTAAGTAGATAGCATTGCAAACGGGCCGGTGTCACCGACCGCATAAGCAGGCGGTAACACCGGCCACGGAGCGATTTGTCCCCTCTAACGTTTTGACTGCACACCCTTAATCATCTTCACTGCACCACCCTCCCAGATTTAACCGTCTCGTAACGCTAGGGCTCTTATTCGGTAACAGACGATCGTTACACTGCTTGCATGATGATGAGACAGATATCGACTCAACCGGAGGAGCGAATGACCCAACTATTACGCCGAATTATGCTTGGATTCCCTGTTCTCTGCACTCTCCTCGTTTCAATCGGGTGCACAAGCTTAGGCGGCCAGTCGACGGCGACTGATCCTCTTGCCCCTCTTTTTGCGCAAGGCCAAAAACAGTTCTATGCGGGAGACCTTGACCGTGCCGTCGTCAGCTTCTCGGATGCGATTGCCCTGGCGCCGGATCGGGCGGACGCCTGGAATGCTCGCGGGTTTGCCAAGAGCCGACAAAATAAAACATCCGACGCTGTGCATGACTTTCAAGCAGCCGCTCAGCGAGATCCTCAGAATTCGCTCTATCACAACAATCTTGGAGTCGCATACCTGGAGCTCGAACGGCCCGGTGACGCCCTTCTTGAATTGAATGATGCGGTGCGATTATCGCCCGAAAATCCTCTCCCTCTCATCCATCGAGCGTTAGCCAACCGCCGACTCAAACAATTGCCGGAAGCCGTCGCCGACCTCGATGCAGCGATCGCGCTTGATGGCAGTAATGCAATCGCCTATGCGAATCGCGCGGTCGCGTACGCGATGCAACGGGATTTTTCGGCTGCCAAACAAGATTTGGATCGCGCCATTGCGATCAATGGCTCCATTTTCCAAATCTACGAAAGCCGTGCGCTCATCCAGCTATTGGCGGGCGATTACGCCCTGGCGGTGAAAGATTTTTCGCGGGCGGTGGCACTGGGCGCCAACGATACGGTCACCTACTATAATCGCGCGGTCGCCTTCTCCATGATCGGGGACGGCACCCGGGCGCAGAAAGATTTCGAGACCTCGTGCCTTCGTGGATACACCGCGGCGTGCCCATTTAGTCGAGTCAGCAGTCAACCGGCGACTCCAACTCTGTAAATCTCTCTATCTTGTTCCTCTTACAAGGCCTCATCCCTCGGATGGGGCCTTGTTGTTTTTACCCCTTTCTCATCCCTCGTCAGGAATGTGTTCTCATCCAACCTTGTATGGGCTATGATGGCGGCCTCTAAAAGGAATGAAATTTGCCGGAGGCAATTCAATGAACGGTTTCTTACACGCATCCACTTGCCTTCTCGGACGCGGCCTCTTGTTCATCTTGTCCGCCGGCTTCCTTAGCGGCTGTGCCGAACCCTTGTTTCCTCCCCGCTCCATTCAAGATGTCAGCGAGGACACGATTGAATTATTCAATCCCGAAGCCGATACGTACTTCAAAGGCTCGCTCGTTCGGGTTGGTGGCCGCATGATTATAACTAAGAAGCAAGCCGGGACCTTCATCGTTGCCGAACAGCTGCCTATTTCCACCGATCCTCAAAAGAGGCCAAATGAAAACGTTCGGCCAACGGGATGGTTCAGCGTGTTGTATGAAGGCCCCATGGACGACCAAGCGCTCCAAAGTGGCAATAAATTTATTCTTATCGGAATGCTTGAGGGAACACAGACCGTAGCCATCGATGGAATTCAGCGTCAGATGCCGTACCTTCGTGGACGCTGCATACATGTGTGGAAGACAGGCCGAGAATACATCGCAGATTTTCCTAATCTACCTTCCGGATATTATCCGTTACCCGAGGAAACCTATTGTTGGCCCAAGCAACCGTGACGAGCGCGCATCACGCACGCAAAGCTTCAAACGCAGATATGCAGCAGATAGGATGCCACCTCTACAAACCGTCTCGGTGAGAACATCGTGGAGAAAAAGATTCTCATTGTCGAAGATGAAAAGACTATTCGTGATCTGATCACGAAATATTTAATGAAGGAAGGCTACACAACCTGTTCTGCGGTGACAGGATTTGACGCCCTCAGGTCAGCCAAGACCGAGCATCCGGACCTGATCATTCTGGACTTGATGCTGCCCGAGTTAGATGGCCTGGAAGTCTGTAAACAGATCCGGGCCGATCCGACGATCGGTGCGACACCGATCATCATGCTCACAGCAAAGAATGAAGAGTCCGACATGATTATTGGGCTGGAGTTCGGGGCCGACGACTACATTACCAAACCGTTCAGCCTAAAAGCCCTCATCGCGCGGGTCCGAGCCTTGTTTAGGCGGAACGACCGCAAACAGGACGATGCGCCCGTCTATACGTATGGGCCACTCGTCATGAATATCGCCAAGCATGAAGTGACTGTAAACGGACACTTGGTTGCATTGACGTTTAAGGAATTCGGCCTATTGGAACACTTGCTACAGAACCTCGGCCATATCGTCACGCGCGACACGTTGATGGCGTCCGTGTGGGGGGATGAAGAGTGCGAGACCACGCGAACGGTTGATGTGCACATCAGACGCCTTAAGCAAAAACTCCCGTTACTGGAAGACGCCATCATTTCGATCAAATCGCTCGGGTATAAGCTCAGGGAATATGAGCAGAAATAACGCGCCGGTCTTTCCATAGACATCTTCCGAAACCCGCTCTCTCGTCTTTCGCATGGGTATTTCTATAGGGATGTTAAGAATTAACTGCTCCCGAATCCTTCGATAACCGATCTGTAATCTCCACCGACGATAACCTCCCCCATAGAGAGGCGAAAGGAACGCCGGGCCGCCGCTCAAAAGCGAAGCCGAGACGGCCAGACCTTCGCCCGCGCACTCACACTCTAGCGGAGGTGTTATGAGAATGTTTCGCGTCCTTACTCTGACCAGCATGACCGAAGGCCTCGCTCTGATAGGTATACTGATGACTTCTCCGGCAATGGCTAATCCAACGTTGATCGGCACTGGTCAGATCAGCGGGACAGCAACCGATCAGTCCGGCCTGACAGATGTTTTGTCCGATGGCACACCGCATAATAGATTGGGCGGATTTGGATTAGGCATCGCCTATACTGGACAGGGCGAGCAGTATGTGACGGTCCCCGATCGGGGACCAACAGACGGCACGACGCGATATATCGATCGCGTCGAAACCCTCACCATTCATGTCGATGCCGGCGCTGGAACCGTCTCGCCATCGCTGAATAAGACGACATTGCTGACAAACGGATCGGGGCAAAATTTCACCGGTGCCTCTTCGGCCATCGATACAAGCGTCCCCTCCAGCGGCCTTCGCCTCGATCCTGAGGGAATTCGTGTCGGCTCTACCGGCAAATTTTGGATTAGCCGGAGCCTCCTTCCGGAGAAACTCGAAGGACTGGCCTTCGGCCCTGATCTTGCCGACGGACGCCATCTGCTTTTGGTTACGAGCGACAGTGATTTTGCTGCAGGCAATCCCTCTCGTTTTTTTGCGTTTGCACTGGATCGCAGCGATCTGCCGGGGTTCCAAGCACAACAGATCCCGAGCCGGCGACTTTTGCCCTGATGCTCATCGGCATCACGATGTTGGGATATTGGAGAGGCCGCCTCAATCGCTGAACGCATCTGCTCCTGACGAGCGACAGCGATAGAGATTGCTGGCCGGTTGGAGCGTCGGGTAGATGGCCGTGCGGGCTCTCTTACAGATGAAAGCCCGTGCCGGGTTAGCATCAACGAGCAAGGGGACGCGATTAATCCAGCCAACCCTTATGCTTAAAGTACCAATAGGGAGTCCCGCCGGCGAGAATCATGAGCACAATGGCAAACGGATAGCCCAATGGCCATGTCAGTTCAGGCATGACTGTAAAATTCATGCCATAGATGCTCGCGACCAGGGTCGGCGGGAGAAAGACGACGGCCGCGATGGAGAAGATTTTAATAACCTTGTTTTGCGCCAGGCTGATCATGCCGAGCAGCGCGTCCATCAAGAAGTTGATTTTGTCGAAAATGAACCCGGTGTGGCCGTTCAGAGATTCGATATCTCGGAGGATTCCACGCGCTTCGTGCTGTTGATCGGGGGAGAGCACGCGGCTTCGCAGTAAGAACGATAGGGCTCGCCGGTTATCCATCAAGTCCAGTCGAACCTTGCCGTTGAGATCCTCCTGGCTAGCGATCCGCTCCACATTATCCCGCATGGTCCGATCCGTGATGTCTTTACGCCTGTCCAAAACCAGGGTGCTGATCTCATCGAGGATCTTGTAAATGTCTTCCAATACATCCGCATCCTGTTCCACCGACAATGTATAACAACCAAGCATGATGTCGACGGCGTCAGTCACCATGCCGACGTCGGCGCGCGCCCTCATTCGAAACAGTCGCAGAAACGTGAGATCTTCCTCATGGACCGTTAGTAGCCGCCCTTCATGGAGCGTAAACGATAGGTTCACGCTCGTCGCCGTCTCTCCGTCGCTTTGTACAAACGTGGACCGGATATGAATGCCGTATTCGTCTTGATAATGACGCGCGCTCGCTTGCAGGTCTTTTAATTCCTCATCCTCGGGCAGTTCCAGCCGGAATACCGATTGGACCAAGGCGCGCTCCTCATCGGTGGGAGAAGCCAGATCTATCCAGATGGTCTCTTTTCGAAGCAGGTCTTCCTGCGATCCAAAAGAGGTCTGGATAAGCCGACCATCTGTCAACACAAATGCGGTGATCATCTTATGTTCTCAATGAAGAGGGCATAGGGGTACATTCGTTGAATTGTACCGAGATGTCTTGCCGACTGCCATAGTGTCTCGTCTTCAACATTATGTTGCGGCCAAGGCGAGTCCAGACAAAGTCATGTGGCTTGGAACGGCCAGCAGTAGGACCCAGGGAGGCACAGCCCTGGATCCTCCTGAACAACAGAAGTCACGCTAAAATGGAAGACTACTGCGTAATAAGGAAATCGGTGTTATCGGTTCGTCACAGGCACGTAAAATGTTTGCCTGTCCCTTACCGTCACGACGAGACAAAGGGAATCCACAGCGATGATTAGGAGGTCGTCAGGAACGTATTGTCTGAATCGACACAGTAAATCGCTTCCACGAGAGGCGAATATCCTTGAAGGAAAGGGGGCCATGGGAAATCTTCGATGGCAGCCCCGCCCGTCCTCCAGATGTGGAGACATTGGGCCTGCACAGTAGGGCGTATGACGGATGCCCCCGAGATCGGGTCCGACACGGCGCCCAAGACGGTGCCCACCACGACGATCATGTTGCCGTGTTGCAGATCCTGATTCGTCAACATCCCCGGATAGCGGATCACAAACATTCCTTGTAGGCGACCTATATCCACCGGTCCATAGACGGGATGAGTTCTGATCGGCAGGTGTCGCGCCAGAATTCGTACCTCATTCTGAGAAACGGTCGATCCTCCAATTTGCCCCCCCAGCTCGATTTTCACTCCACGATACGCATTAGGGTCGCGCTTCAACGCATCAACGCTAATCGTCCGATCAATCTTCTCCTGCATATCAGGAGGGAATACGGCCTGAGGGGTGCAGCCGACGTGCAGGACGAGTAACGCGATCACATAACACAGATGTCGAGATGCTCTCATGTCATCTGCGAGTCATAAATTGGGCGTGATGAACTTGACATGATCCAAATGCAGGCTACCCTCTAGAGGTACGCCCTATTGGGCGACTGTATACTAATCAGTGGGCGGAGGAAATATGAATGGCTCTGCATGGTGGTCTGTCTTCACATTTGCCGCAGCCTTTTGCATTGTGTTCGGACTGTTGCCGACGATTATTAAAAGACTGCTTGAACGTCGAGGGCGCACCCGCCAACGCTCGCTCCGCTAATCTTCCAGTTTACCTTGTGGCAAATCTCGTTAAGTCCATTACAACCCTCTGAGCCGGAAGCGGGGCGACTCGCCCCTTCCGACACCCTGACAATCCTAAGGCGTTCCGGTTCGACTATTCCTGAACCGTCCCCGCCCCATTACTGACTTCCACCCCGTAGAAACAAAGAGATCGGTCGGTTCGTTATCCCGTCATTTTGAAACCTGCCGTACTGGCATCCAAGAAGCCCGGATTGATTCGAGATAATGAGCCCCGACCCTAGGCTAGAAGACGGCGCGAACGGCGCGTTCTGATCACGCCCTGCAGATGCTACGTTTCCAGCGAATCCGCCTCAAGAATATTGTTTACACAACGATAACCTTCCCGTAACCAGCGATTTCCGCTAGAGCACTAGAATACGTGTTCCTTAGATAGGAGGCCCTTCATGAGTCAGACACAAGTGTTATCCCAGTCACCGGCTCTGGGTGCATCTAGTAGTAGATTCTCGGCACTTTTTATATTGGTCCTCGCATGCGGGATCTCCTATGCCGCGTATGAACTACTCAAGGACCTCGCCAGTGTGCGGCAGGCGTCGACGTTCGCCTATGTCCTTTTAGGCATCGCCTTGCTGATTGCGCTTGGATTCGAATTCGTCAACGGGTTCCATGATACGGCGAACGCGGTCGCGACGGTGATTTATACACACTCGTTGCAACCGCACGCGGCGGTTGTATGGTCAGGCGTATGGAACTTCATCGGCGTCTTAGTCTCGTCAGGAGCGGTAGCCTTTGGAATCATCTCGCTCCTACCTGTTGAATTAATTCTTCAAGTTGGCAGCGATGCCGGCTTCGCCATGGTCTTTTCTCTGCTCTTTTCCGCCATCATTTGGAATCTGGGGACCTGGTTCATCGGGCTTCCGTCGTCGAGTTCGCATACACTCATTGGATCGATCATCGGTGTGGGGTTAATGAACCAGATCATGCAACAAGGCACGCATACGAGTGGGGTCGAATGGGGTCAGGTCTCCAAAGTCGGTTATTCTTTACTGTTGTCACCGCTCATTGGATTCGGTTGTGCCGCCCTCTTGCTATTGGCGGCACGAGCCGTCCTCAAAAATCCCTCATTGTATCGCGCGCCTGAAGGGAACCGACCGCCGCCTCTCTGGATTCGATCGTTATTGATTCTAACCTGCACCGGCGTCAGTTTTGCGCACGGATCGAATGACGGACAAAAGGGTATGGGGCTCATTATGCTGATCTTGATCGGCACAGTCCCCACCGCGTATGCCCTGAACCGCGCGGTGCCCGCAGATCAGGTCCAGCACTTCGTCGTCGACTCTCATGCCGCGGTCGATACACTACAGAAATACGTCACGCCGGCTGCCTCCACAGTCACGAAGGCGAATTCTCGCGAGCAGGTCGCCGCCTATCTTCAAAACCGCCACCTTGAGGGTACGACTCTGCCCGCCGTCCAGCTTCTCGCACAAGATATCGTAGAAGAAGTAAACCGCTACGGCACCTATGCGCTTGTGCCGGATGAGAACAAAAGCAACGTTCGAAACGATATGTACTTGGTTTCCGAAACGCTCAAGCATCTTGATAAGAGCGGAGCACTGCCGATCGACGCGAGTGATAAAGCAGTCTTGAAAACCTACAAAGCCGACCTAGATCACGCGACAAAATTTATCCCGTCGTGGGTAAAGGTGATTGTCGCGATCGCACTGGGGTTAGGCACGATGGTTGGATGGAAACGGATTGTCATTACCGTGGGCGAACGTATCGGCAAGGCACATTTGACCTACGCACAGGGCGCCTCTGCAGAACTAGTTGCCATGACCACGATTGGGGCTGCGGACGCCTTCGGTCTTCCCGTCAGCACGACCCATGTTCTGTCGTCTGGCGTGGCCGGTACCATGGCCGCCAATCAGTCGGGGCTCCAGTGGCAGACGGTGCGCAATATTCTTCTGGCGTGGGTCTTGACGCTCCCGATGTCGATTGCCATTGCGGGGAGCTTGTTCTGGCTTCTTCGGCACCTGGTGTAGTCATCACCGCCGATAATCGAGACATCTATGGCACTCGCTACAGCGTCCCACTACTGATAGCGTGTACCGTCGGCCCATGAAAAGTCGCCGAACCTACAACGCTCAGATCACTTCGAGTTGTCTTACGTCATCAATACAGTTACTCTAGCCGACATACGTTCGGAGACCTATGCCATGAAAGCACACACCCTGTATTGGACAACCGTAACGATAGGCCTCGCCGGAAGTGTATCTGTAATAGGATGCACGGCCTCGTCCGGACAGCACCATAATTTGGCGCGACAAGCTATGATCGGCGCAACAAAAGATTCTGTAGTCGCGTGCGCTGGCACCCCTGTGCAAGAAATCCAGACGAACGAGGGAAACGTGCTCCGCTATTACAAGGAAGCCCCTATGTTTGAAGAGTCCACTGTGTTTTCAAAAGGCAGCCGCCCTGGCGTTCACCATGGTTGCTGGGCCAACCTCTTAGTCGCTGATGACCGTATCGTGGGAGCCGAATATAGGTCCGCACCGGAATCGTTGGAAGACTTCAGCCTCTGTGAGCAGATATTTGAGCCCTGTGCCCAGTAGTCGATCGCGGTTCATAGGGCATTTCGTTTCGACACACCTTTATATTTACCACTGAATACCACAATGCCGTCCGAATCGTGGCTCCGCCGGCACTCTATTTCTTATATCGGTGCCTTCCTAGACACACTCTTACCTCCAAAGACCGTCATTCTTCCAATCTCCATCGTCCTGCTCTTTTCGCTGTGGGGCTTGGCGCCGACCTTTGCATTGGAGAAGTACGGTCGTCCGTTACCGTCCATGGAGCAACCCGACAAGACGGACCAAGCGACCGAAGAAACCTTATTAGGAGGCTACTTCTTGAGCGCGGTATTTTTTAAAAATCCTTCTTTTGCTGCTCGCCCGGACAACACGGGTTTGGTTGGCCTGCGGCATATGCTCCATCTCGAGACAGATCTCTACAAACAGTATCTGACCTTTTACACCGATCAAAATTTCTTCTCGGATCGAACGAAGGGATGGATTGAGCTGAGCGAATGGGATGGAACTTACGCGTTCACCGGTATCGTGAACCGGTTCGGCTGGCGTGTGCAATATGAACGGGATGCCCCTCTCGATAAAAGTGGCCTGAAGCAGATCTATGCCGATGTGCTCGCGACCGCGCGCTTCCAGGCCGCCGAGGATGTGTCCTGGTGGCACCGGCGCTTTCCCAATCAAAATCTGAATGCGTACGCCGGAGCCGGGTGGCTCTTCCATAACAGCAATTACTTTGCGCGGCCGGACAATACTGGGCGCGCCCTGTTTCGGTATGTGGCGCACGCGGATCTCGATCTATATCAGAATAAGGTGGTCCTCTATGGCGACATGAATTTCTTCACGGACCGTGAGGCGTCGAACCAGGCCAATCCTACTGAAATGGATTGGATCGTTGGCCTAGCCTTTCGCTGGCAGGACTTTGAATTGAGTGTCTACCGCGAGCAAGATCAATCACTCGACCGTCCGGGACTCGTTCAACAATATTGGGCGCTGCAATTACGGTATGCCTTTGATGTCAACCGACGTTCCAAACATTAGTCTGTTCTTATAAGAGATGACGGATGGATCAGGGCGAGCGGTGGAGTCAATTCATCAATCAGGAGGTGGACATGGTCGTCCTGACGTTGGGGATGGTCACGGTGGGTGCAATGATTGCCATCAGCATGCAGCGGCATGTTTAGTCCGCATATGATGCCATCTCCAAAACCACCATCCTGACAGAAGCACAAGGCCGGCGATGCCTAGGACATACGCCCAGGCCCCAAGGTAGAGAGCTAAGAGAACAGTGGTCTCGTTCTGCTGAGTAAGAGGGAAGTGTGCGAAGGCCGCCAAGCCGCCGGCACTGATGAGCAATATAAGGGGAATGCTCACGCTCAATTTGATCCACCTGCAGGTCGTGCAGTCCATCATCATCTGAGCACCAGAGTTAAGAGACTAGCTCCATTTGCAGCATGTGATCGTCAGAATTGCCATGTTCTTCCCTCTTATATGTCACTAAATCGCCTCTTTTGCCAACGCGGTGAATGTCGCCGCATTCTTCCTGACAAACTCCTGCACGCTCAGCGGCCTTTGCCCCGTTAGCATAAGCACGTCGTTCGACATCCGGTCGTAGCGTCCCGCGCGGTGCAGATCGGCCATCGTCGCGAGGTGGTTCACCAAGTGAATCGGCAAGCCGAGCTTGAGCAGGCCGTCCCGCCACGGCTCGACCGGAATGTCTTGAAAAGTGATCGTACGGCCAAGCGCCTTCGAATACTCGTGTGCATAGAAATGCATGTTCTCGGACTGCGGACCGGTCAGATGATAGATCTTGCCGATGTGCGGCTGCGGGTTGGCGAGCAGCGCGGCGACCACACGTGCAACGTCTTCCGCGGCGACCGGCGAAGTCTTGCCCTCGCCGAACGGTAGTCTGATCTGATTTGATTTCCTGACCGAATCCGAAGTGAACATCAGGAAGAAGCCTTCGAGAAACACTGTCGGCCGCTCGTGCACGACCGGCAGACCGGACCAGTTCAGCGCCTGCTCGGCGAGCCAGTGCAGCTTGTGCTGCGGGCTCGCGGTAGTTTCGGTAATGCTCATCTGTGAGAGCGTCATCTGCGACATATTGATGAACGCCTTCACGCCGTGATGCTTCGCCACCGCCGCCGCATTAACCGTCGCGGCCAGATAGGCATCCGAAACAGACATGCCGAAGTATATCCTCTCGCAGCCGGCAATCACCCTATGCATCGAATCGAGATCGAGCAGGTCGCCGACCATGACCTCCGCACCCATGTCGCGCAACGCCTGCGCGCGTTCGTCTTCATTTCGCACCATCGCACGCACCGCTTTGCCTTGCTTCAACACCAGTTCGGTGACCGTGCGCCCTACCGCGCCGACCTGTCCCGCCGCGCCAGTGACGAGAATGGGATTTGCCATGTTTTTTCCTTCACCTAAATTTAAAATCAGATTGGTTGAATGGAGCGTCAACCAGATGAAAAGTTCCGTCCGTGTCGTTAGCGTCGGCCGCTGATTACTGCTGCCTATACAAAGGGTTCCAGTTTGTCCAAGACGGTGGGGAGAAATTCCGCAACCGTCGGATGAATATGCATGGCGCGCTGGACGACCGTATACGGCGCCTTCGCATACATGACGTCCAGCAACACGTGAATGACTTCGTCACCTCCGATCCCAAGAATCGCCGCACCTAGAATCTGTTTGGTTTCCGCATCAACAGTGATTTTGATAAAACCTTGTGTCTCACCTTTCTCAACGGCCCGGCTCACTCGGCTCATCGGATGTTTCGTCACGAGTGCAGCACGCCCAGACTTCCGAATTTCGGCGTCCGTCATGCCGCATCGGCCTAGCGGCGGATCTGAAAACAACGCGTACGTCTGGATTCGGTCTGACACGCTGCGATGGTCTGCGTTGAGGAGATTGTCCGCAACGATCTCATAGTCGTTGTATGACGTATGCGTAAAGGCGCCACGGCCGTTGCAGTCACCCAAGGCCCAGATGCCGGGTACGTTTGTTTGCAGTTGATCATCAACGATGATGTAACCGCGCTGATCGGTCGCAACCCCGGCCCGGTCGAGACCCAGATCGTTCGTGTTGGGAGTACGTCCTACCGCGAGAAGAACGTGCGTGCCTAATACTTCCGGCGGGCCTTCCTCACACTCGATGCCGACCGCGATACGGCTGTCGTGCTTCGCCAATGATATGCATTTCGCATTTGCCAGAACCCGTATCTCCTCCATCTCCAAAATTTTGCGCACCTCTTCGGACACATCTTCGTCTTCACGTCCAATCAGGCGCGGTGTCTTCTCTACGATCGTGACGTCGCTCCCGAAACGGCGATACATCTGGCCGAATTCTAACCCAATGTAACTTCCCCCGACGATGATCAGATGTTTCGGCACGAAGTCCACATCCATCATTGAGGAGTTTGTTAAGAACGGCACATCATTGATCCCGGGCATTGCCGGAATAGAAGCGCGCCCACCCACGTTGATGAATAGGTTGTCGGCTTGCAGGACTTCATCATTGACCACGACAGTGCGGGACGACTGAAAGCGGGCATGGCCTTGGATGACCGTACAATTTTTGAGCCCTCGCAACCATTCCTCCACACCCCTGTTCGACCGTCCGGCAACTTCATCCTTGCGGTCTTTGACACGTTTCATATCGACGTGCACATCGCCATTGACAACAAACCCATATTCGGCGCCTCTGCGAGCAACATGGGCCGCGTACGCGCTGGCCACGAGCGTCTTTGTCGGGATACATCCCGTATTCACACAGGTGCCACCAAACTTGTGGCGTTCAATAATGGCGACCGTCATGCCCGCAGCCGCACACCGCGCAGCCAGGGACGGGCCTGCCTGGCCGGTCCCAATGATGATGGCATCGAAATGCCGCGACACAGGGCACCTCCTTTAAGGAAGATCGCAGGCCGCCTTAGGCCAGCGCACTGATGCAGTGCCCGCCGGGCGCGCCGCCGCCGAGGATGGTCACATCGTAATCGTTCATTGTGGCAGTTCTGTGCCGGTCTGCTCCGCCACCATGTAGGCCGCGTACCAGTCGGGCCAGTTCGCGTCGCGCTGTCCACCAGTGCGTTTCTCGTGCTCGCCGTGGGCGGCCTCCGCACGCCGAAGCGTGCTCGCCAGGTCATTCGCCGATGCGTAGGTCGTCGTCGCGGCGTCGATGCGACCGGGCAGTCGCGTCGTGACCTCCTGCAGCAGCCAGCCGTTGCCGTCCGGGTCACTAAACGAGGCGAAGGAACGGTAGCTGCGATGCTCGGGATCCCGACCGCTGACCCGTCGCCGCCCGAACAGGTAGGGTTCGTCCGGGCCAGCGTACACGCCGCCGGCGTCGCGGAACACCTCGCTGATCTTGACGCCGCGACCGAGCAGTTCGTTGCGGGCGGCCTCGATGTCGGAGACAATCAGGTACAGGCCCTGGGCGGAGCCGGGTGCCGCCGCGGTGACGTTCTTGCCCAAGATGACCGAGCACCCGGATCCAGGCGGCGTGAACTGCATCACGCGGAAGTCGTCGCCGCCGGCGAAGTCGGCGTCGAGCCGCCACCCGAGCCTCCCGTAGAACTCCTTCGCGCGGTCGACATCCGAGACGGGGATGACGACGATCTCGAGCTTCATGTCGAATCTTCCGACGCGCGCGACGCTGGTCGCATCGTCAGTACGGACTTCGGTGGTGCTCATGGCTGCCTCCTGGTTGTGTTATCTCTTGATCTCTTTTGTGATCGAGCAGAGTCCCGTAATGATTACTGTTTTCTTGCCTGACATACTCGCTCCCTCGTTCAAAAGTTCGGATCAGGTCAGCCGCTGTGTCAGAAGCCCCGGTAATCGGGCGTGACAGGGTGATAACGGTCGGAAAGCCGGGGAAGAGATCCTCGAACATCGGCCTGAAGACGCAAGTCCATTGCAACACGAGAACCGTTAGCGCGTTTTTCGGGCCGGCCTCTCTGTAAAAGATGGAGAGCCTGTCTAGCTGTATCCTGCGATAAAAAGTCGGGCGTTCCATGGGACGTTCTCTTCCTTGAACTTGGGCGAGCAATTGAAATGATGCGAGCATCACAGAACTCACCAATCCGATGCACGAGCCCTACGAGCACAGTTTCCGACGAGGCAATGTGTAAAGACGTATCGTCTAACTTCGCTTATGCGAGGCTCGTAGACCAGTGCTCGCATTGTTTTTCGATTACGTTCTCGACTGACTTCACATCGTCAGAACGACGCGAAACTGTGCCTTGCCACTTATCATACGCGCATAACCCTCGGCCGCCTTTTCAAGCGGATAGGTTTCAATCATGGGACGCACACCGCTTAGTTCCGCGAAGCGCACGGTGTCTTCCTCATCCGCTGATGTTCCCGAAGCCCAGCCTTGAATGGTTCGACTTCCAGACACGAGCTGTATCGGTGTGACCTCAATGGGATCGGCAGCCACACCGATCACCATGAGCTTGCCGTTCGGGCCGAGGCCCTCGAATAGCTCGGACATGGCTTTCGAGCTTGGAGCTGTCGCGAGAATGACCTCTGCGCCACCCAGTTTTTGCAATGCCTCTGCTGCATTTGTCGTTGTGCTATCGATATACACGCTCGCTCCGAGTTTCTTTGCGAGCGCCGCGTTTTCAGACCCGCGCCCGATCGCCGCGACCTTATAGCCAAACTTGTTCGCGAATTGAATGCCCAGATGACCCAGACCGCCGATACCCAGCACCGCCACAAGGTCGCCAGGCATGGCGCCGCTGTGCCGCAACGCGTTGTAAACAGTATTTCCAGCGCACAGCAGGGGTGCCGCTTCGGCGGCGCCAAGCGTTTCCGGCATCGCCACCAAGGCCTCCACAGGGGTCACCATGTATTGCTGGTATCCGCCGTCGTAGCTGATGCCCGGAATTTTTAGGTTCCGGCAATTGCGAAAATCTCCGCGCCGGCACGCACGACACGTGCCGTCATGGCCGCCGTGCCAGCCGACGCCGACGTACTGTCCCTTCCGCCACTCGGACACACCGTCACCCAGTTCGTCGATGATGCCGACGACTTCGTGTCCTGGAACCCGGGGATACTGAATTCCGGGCCACTGGCCTTCCTTTGTGAACATGTCGCTGTGGCAAATGCCACATGCCTGCACTTTGATGCGCACCTGACCTGCACCCGGCTTAGGAATCTCGCGCTCAACGATCTGGAACTCTGCTCCGGGACTGGAAACGTGCACCACCTTCATCGTTGTTGTTGAAATGGCTGTCGTTGCCATACATCCTCCCATGAATCAGGTGTCCTATAGCCACCGACTATTCTCCGCCGCCACCAAGGTTGGTATCGACAGGGCTACTTACACTTGGGTGTCGAGGGCTGGGGCACATCCTGCACGGTGCCCGGTTTGTAGTGCAGGTTTCCTCCATGTGCCGCATGTTCCCCCTTGGGTTCAAAGTCAAATTCGCGTACTGCCACATGCTTCAGCCAATAGCCTTCCTCCCCTTTCGGGCCGTGCATCGACATATCTCCAGTCGCAGGTGTATTGATCCGATGAAAATGATTAAAGCCTGTCTTGCCACCATCAGGCTGGGATTCGGCACAAAATCGACCTTTGATGCCTTGACCGACAAAGAGCAATATGGCTGTGGGATCGCTCACTGACTTATCGAACATCATGAATTGGACCCAGCCATTGCCTTCGTCCAACCACAGATGGTCGGGCGGGTTAGGGTGTACGGGTTCAAACGTATAGACTTTTACAAGCACCGGGCCGATGTTCTTGGCAGCTTCTGGGGAGGGAGCCGTTCCTTCGCCAGCATCACTGCTGCTGAACCATACGCTCCCGAGCATACCTACCAAAATGACACCCATCGCCCAGACCTTGATATTCATCGCACACCTCCATCGTATTTGTACTGTCTGAATGATTTGACTATTCACCATGCGAGCCGATTGAACGCGGCGGTCTGGACCCCACTGAGTCGAAGTTCGGCAGCACGAGACAAAAACACCTTCCGCGTCGCGAAAGACTGAGTCGCTGCACCGCGGGCATCGAAGGAGGCTCATCTTCATCCCTGCTTTTTCACACAACGAGCGTCTGCCCTCTGAAGCTCCCCGATCTTCTGATCGTCGATCGGGAGCGGAGCACAACCGTGCCCCTTTTCACACACGAAATCGAACTTCGCCGCAGGTTGATGACAACTCAGACACGTCACGCCTTGCAAAAGATTGACGACGTTGTCTCCCCGATCCCTGATCTTCGTGCCTGACTCGGAAATATCCAACGCGAAGAATTCCCAGCCGTTCGTTTTGGGAAATTTCTCGCGTTCATGCTTCACCATGGCTTCGAAAGGTACGAGCTGCAGGATCGTCCCAACGGGATACTCTTTGTCCGGTATGCTATCTCGAAGGATATGCATGGCCTCCTTGAGCTTCTGCGGATCCTCGTGCTTGAAGCGCGTATTTCTGACCTTAGGCCAGTCAAGGATGCACCCAAAGGTTTGTTCAGAGACGGCAATATCATCAGCCGACACTCTGGACACCATCAACAGCCCAAGCAGCGCCATAAGCACAATCCGCATCAACACTGAGAGGGAGAATTGGCACAAAGACGCGATGAGACAAGACATGTTGGCTTTCCTCCTTCCTATAGGCCTTGAAAAGCGCCAGCAATCCGCATTGGAAGATCTTGAAGGGCAACCCGTCGGGTACTCAGCCGACTGACAGACCGAGCAAGTGCCACAGGGGCGATAAATATCGGAATGGATGTCACTCCGATCAGGACATAGTTCAACACCCCTGAGCGACTGCGCGCCGCTGACTTTCCCTTATTGTGGAGCTGCCTTCGTGAGTTGCCTGACGGTTCTATTTATAGAAACGTACGCCGAAGGTGGGTACTGTCAAAACTTACAGGTTTTAAGGCACACCTTACCGCCCAGGTGATCGAAGGCGACGACGCGGCCAATACACGGGTCGCGATTGTGACAACCACTCAATCAGTGCCGAGCGATCTCAGCCGGAATGTCGAAGCCGGATTGTCGTGGTAAGCGTTCGTGCGCCGATTCAGCAACACCTATCCGAGATAGCGAATAGTTAGAATAAAGAGGAGGGGAAATGACCTCAAAGATCTTGGAAGGGCGGGCTCCACGTGTACGTTGTCATGACAGACCCGGCCCAGCGATGCTGCCACGGTCAGGCGAGGTCTCTGCAGCGATCAACCACCTTGACGCCAATACCGTCGTATTTTGTCCCATACTCGGTAGCTTGAAACAATAGGTGGAACTCTTGTCGGACCTGTTCTACAGGAGCGGAATAATCCGCATGCACAAACACTGTGGTCATGAGATCCTCTTTGTCCCTGGTCCAATTTTTAAACGGCTTTTCTATAAGACAGGGGAATCATTAGGCGTCTCAAATCCCAGATGCGCACGATTACATACGCGGTATAGATTTCTTCAATACGTCCCCATCCCCTTCGACAATGACCACGTCTTCAAGACGAAGTGGCTACATTGCGGCCGAAAAGAGTACTTACATCAGTCAAACGTCGTGCTTTCGCAACTCCGACCGTGGATGCTCTCGAAAGCGGTTCTCGCGATATCTATTTGGCCGATAAACGAACGAGTGTGATGATCTTGCTTTTCTCACGACCACGACGGCGCACTTTCTTTCTGGCTTTTTTGAGGGCTCGAACCGGACCACCTATTGGGATATTGATGGTTTCTTCTTTCGCAGTATTGGCATTGAAGGTCACCGCCCATCCTTTGGTCTTCACTTTTGCCATGATCTACCTCCGTTATCAATATCAATGCATGGCGGCATGAGCATTCGAAGTCTGGAACACCCCTGTTCGACGTGCAGAAGGCACCAGATGTTTCATTTACCAGTATCATATTGCCCGCGCATCGAGGTACACAGGAAGTTATACCTGAGTTACGGCTCGGTAAAATTCGGTTTGGGTAAGAGGGTCAAGTGACTCAAAAACAATTGGCGTTATAGAGGGATCTGAGTTCGATCAGCGGATTTTTTAATGGTCGCATACACATTCACTTCATAACGACAAGCGGGGTCTAACGCAATGCAATAACTCATCATCGATGGGTTCTTTCTTGTGTCCGGAGTGGTCTTACATGCGTGATAGCGCAAATCGACCCGGCGCACTTTTGTTACGCAGTCAGCGCCGGTTCGGAGAACGTGTCGCTGGTTGTGCTCGGTTGCCGGCGTTGTTGCAACACATGGTGAATGATCTGCTGCGTACTGGATAAGTTCATCTTTCCAAGCAGACGGGTACGATGAGTGCTCACCGTCTTGTCACTCACGCCGAGCAATCCGGCAATCTCGCGGCTTCGCTTTCCCTTGACGATAAGATGGAGCACCTCGGATTCCCGTGGGGATAAGGTTTGCTGTTCCATGATGGTATTTTCCCACGGTTCATCGACTGAGTGATTCCGTACGGTCGAGTCGACGTATTTTTTTCCCAATACGGCCTGACGAATCGCTGTCATGAGCTCATCAGTCGACGCAGCCTTGCTGACATAGGCCATGGCGCCTCCCCTAAGGCTCTCGACGACATACGAGGCATCCACATACCGGCTGAAGACGACAATGGGGGTATACGGGCGTCGCTGCTTGATTCGTTGCAACGTTTCAAACGTTCTTCTTTTGAACAGTGCGGTTTCACAGATCAAGACGTCTACTCTTGGGCTCCCAATATTCTCCCAGAGCCCCTCCATCGTGTCGACTTCTGCAATGATGCTGAAGCCACCCGTCGCGCCGAGTGTCCGGTTAAGACCGTGTCGCACGACGGGATGACTTTCAGCGACCATGATGTTAATCATTGTGGCCCTCCTTTCAAGCTACTGTGTTAGATCGTGAGGAATGAGTAGGGTTCTGCATAAAGAGCGCAGCAGGTGCTTTACGCTTGCCATACCTTCTTTGATCGGGAGGATGCATGGCACGCCGTTTTTCAGCAGCGGCCCGATAGGTAAGGTGGCCGGCCACGGCCAGGCACACGATAAATGCTGCAATCAGAAGAGGAAGCATTGTCGAGCCCCCTAAAACCTCGATGAGGGTAAGGAGCACATGATGTCCCATCGTGAGTCGCATAGGACAGCCGATGTGCAGCCACAAAGCTGATGAGCCAACCTATCGCGTAGACATTGAGTGGGCGTTAGCCAGGTGTAAACTATTTGTAAAATGTTTGGTTAAAGACTGCTTAAATGCAATGTTTGGACGGAGAGATTTGTATAGATGGGATGATGAAGATCGGCCACAAGCGCACAAGCATTCTCGTGGCGTGTATTACATCGGTGGTTAATGCTTTGGAAAACCGGGGAGCAGTGAAATGATGATCGAAATCGCGAAGAGCACGATGATGATCCATTCGAGCACTTCCATGCGTCGCGTGGCGGCACGGTCAGCCATCTTTCCGTAGATGCTATCCAAGGTCTCCAACTTTCGAATGATCCCCGCATCCCATGCGGCGAGATGAAAGCGCTCCGAGGCCAGCCGGTACACGCGCGCCAGGTACTGATCACCGATCAGTTTGAGCGTGTTGGTCACACGCTCAAATAGAATAGCGCTGTCCACTTGCAGCTGCGCGACCTGTCGCAGATCCGTCTCGAACGAGCCGGGTCGCCTGAAACGACTGCCGATTCGCTTCGACAGCGCGTTATACGCATGGTCCAAGGCGTCGTCCAATTGTTGATCGAGCGCGCGCATTTCAAGTAACTCCACATTGGCAAACTCCAGCACGGCCTGCACATCTTCCATCGCGTCCCCAAACAAGAGCGACGCATTCCAATCGATGATGGCCACATCCTCTTTGCCGAAGGAGAGCCAATGGGATGTGGCTTCACGGACCTCCTGTTCCGAAAGGACCGCTTCTTCGGAGCGAAGAATTCGGGCCAGGTCTTGTGCGTGACTCAAGACATCTGCCGGCGCGGCAGTATTCACTTGAAAGATCACATAGTCTTCCACGTAATTTGAAATCTTCGGCCGCTCTACCATCCCTTCAATTGTTTTTTGGAGATCCTCGACACGCTGACGCGAGTCGGCAAGGAGCAGCACATTTTCATAGAGCTCTTGGCTTAAGTTCAGTAAACGCAGGGACGGGTCCGCCAGTGGAATACTATAGATGACCGAGACGGCGCCAAAATCGTAGACCACTAAATCGACACTCGTCGCCGAGCGAAACTCCCCAAGGGTGAGCGGCTCGACTCCTTGTGTCACGCGCAGGGGCGCAGGCCGATAATCAAAATACTGCGGCGCGCGGCGCTTGTGTCGAATGCGGCTACGCTGCTTGATGGCCGTGATATGCCTCTCCGCCTCATTCAAATTGATCGAGAGTCCGATATCGTAGGTAAATAACACGTAACACGTTCCTGACGAAACATTGAAACCCATGTCTTCCATCACATCACTCGCTTTCGATTGCGCTCAGCACTCGATACTTTTCCAACTGGACTGTATCAATTACCATCTTTCTGGCTTCTGTAATCCGCTTTGGAGACGAGTGTCTTCCCTTCTAGAGGGAACTTTTCGTGTTGCACGAATGTTAAATCGACGTTACATTGGTGTTACATACATCACCGAGGAGGACGCGATGAGGATGATTGCATTAGTATTGGCCTCTCTTTCAACTCTACTAACTGCCTGCGCAACTCCCACGCTTTTCCCCAGTAGCGTCACTTCGGATATGCAGTTGAACCCTGACTTCGGCGTGATGGTAGCAGACCCCGACGTGTTCAGGGGAAGTGCTGTGCAGCTTGCCGGGCGCATTATCGATGTGCAGACATCCACCAATGGAACATTGATCGTCGCGCAGCAACTATCGGTTCAGAAGTATCCCGCCTATGGACCGGTCGAAGCGAGTGAGCCCACGACTCAATTTGCCGTATTTTATCCGGGAACCATCGACCCTGCAGGATTATGGACCGGAAACAAATTCATGGTCGCCGCGGATATGAAAGGGTCGCAAATGGTGAATGTAGATGGCGCAATAAAAAAAGAACCGTATGCCGTCGCACGCTGCATGCACGTATGGAAAACGGGCCAATACTACGACATCGCTGACTTTCCCCACAGTACGGATGGGTACTATCCACTGGAAGAACAAACCTATTGCCGTAAGTAATCAACTCTCGGATTGTGTTGGAGCACCCGTGTGCTCCAACAGCGCCCTACAGCTTTTTAGCAGAACGAAATTCTCTCACCACCGCCGCGACATCCCGCCGCTTACCGTCCACTTCATAATTCAGCCGTCGCATCTCGTCGTCCGAAACCATTCCGCCCAAGCGAGACACCGTACGCTCTAGATCCGGGAATCGCGCGAGGCTCTGCCGCGAGACGACCGGAGCGGCTTGATAGGGCGGGAAATACTGTTTGTCGTCTTCCAACACGGTCAAGTCGAGCGCGGCGACCAAGCCATTCGTCGAATCGCCGGCAATCACATCCACCCTGTGATCCGCGAGAGCTTGATAGGTCAACGCGAGATCCATGACTCGCGGGGAATCCGCAAATCGCAATCCGTAGGCTTTTGCCAATCCTGGAAATCCATCGGCGCGCTCGAGAAACTCATAGCCAAACGCCGCGTGCCATCGAGGGGCATGTTCAACGAGTTGCGTCAGGGTGTGGATAGCGAATCGACGCGCATCTTCTGCACGGATCATGATGGCAAAGGTATTCGTAAATCCGAGCGGCGAGAGCCAAAGAAGGT
>Ga0070673_100000046_pt1 | contig 50435 bp, 52 predicted proteins | sample KBSM23metaG_FD_65342 | JGI IMG/M metagenome (GOLD analysis project Ga0070673, IMG submission 65342) | Miscanthus rhizosphere microbial communities from Kellogg Biological Station, Michigan, USA - KBS M2-3 metaG | ecosystem: Host-associated > Plants > Roots > Rhizosphere > Soil ... | reverse complement strand
TCAGCTGAAAGCTTCGATTCAGGGATCTGAATGGGGCGGTTCACGCGCGGTCCGCCGCTGGAAGGCGGATGGTGAAACGGGCGCCGGATGGCGCGTCGTCGCGATCCTGCACGTCAATCTCTCCGTCGTGGCCCTTCACGATCGCCTCCGCGATAGCGAGTCCGAGGCCGGAATGGCGTCCGAACGTATCGCCCTCCGGTCGTATCGAGTGGAAGCGGTTGAAGATTGCTTCGCGGGCTTCATGGGGCACGCCGGGGCCTTCGTCGTCGACTCGAATGCGGATTTCGTCACCCACGTGAGCCGCCGCAATTTCCACCAACCCACCGGGCGGCGAGAAGCTCACCGCGTTGTCGATAATGGCGTTGATGGCGCGCGCCAGACGGTCCGGCTTGCCCATGACGACCGCCGTGGCTTTGCGGGGGCGGGCGAACGCGATGCTGATATCGCCCTTCTCGCGGCGATCTTCCCAGCTCGACACCAGTTGCTCGATGAGCGGGCCGAGATCCACTTCCTCGAACGTCGCTCGAGCGAGCTCGGCGTCGGTTCGCGCTGCCTCGCTGATGTCGTTGATGAGCCGGTCGAGCCGGCCGACATCGTCCCTCGCAACTGCGATGAGCTGCTGCCTCAGTTTGGGATCGTCGACCTTGTCCAGTCCATCCATCGCTGAACGGAGGGACGCCAGGGGGTTCTTGAGCTCGTGAGTAACGTCGGCCGCGAAGGCTTCGATATTGTCGATCCGTTGCCTGAGCGACTGACTCATGTCCGAGATCGAGCGCGCGAGCAGTCCGATTTCATCGCTCCGCGAGGGCAAGCGCGGGACCCTGACTTCGCGCGCGCGCCCCAGGCGCACTCGATGAGCGGCCAGCGCCAGCCGGCGCATTGGCCGCACGATGGTGCGGGCAAGAAAGCTCGACAGCAGCAGCGACAGCAGAAGCACCGCGCCCATGATTGTCGCCTGCGTCGCTCGCTGACTGCGGATGGTCCTCGTGAAAGCCCGGTCGTTGTCGGTGACCAGCAACATTTGGTCTTTGACGGGTACGGCCGCGGAAATCACCGGCGTCAGGTCGGGAGCGTTGCGGACAGCAGACTCGGCATGCCCGCTGCGGCGCGCGTCAACCGCTTCGGGCCACGCCTGAAGCGTGTCGGTCGCGGGCTCCTGATAATCGTCGAGCGGCTTGGCTCCGACGAGCCAGTTGAAGCCCCGGTCAAGCGCCCGCGCGACATCCTTCTCCCACGCCTGGGAATCCGGATCCCGGAATTCGTAGGTCGGGCCCGTCAAGTGCCAGCTGTCGGCAACGAGCTTCCCGTCAGGTCCGTAAATGCGCATCCGGCTACCGGTCGACCGTGAGATGGTGGCGAGGATCGCCTCCCGATCTTCCGGTCCCGCGGCGAGGATCGCCTGAGCCGTCGCCGTCGCTTCGATCCGGGTCTGCCGGGTGCGTTCCTTGCTCAGGCGATTACGATACTGGTCGAGGTAGAGGACGCTGAGCGCAAGCAAGGCGACCGTCAGCAGGTTCACCGCGAGGATGCGGTGAGCGAGCGACCATCGTCCCGACCACTTCAGGGCCAGGTCGGGATCGTCGCCTTCACTGATCGTCGAATCGGTATCCGACGCCATAAAGGGTCTCGATTGAATCGAACTCGGGGTCGACGGCCCGGAACTTGCGCCGGATGCGCTTGATGTGGCTGTCGATGGTCCGGTCATCCACATAGACATCGTCCTGATAGGCCACATCGAGCAACTGGTTACGGCTTTTGACGACGCCGGGCCGCTGGGCGAGCGCGTCGAGGATCAGGAATTCCGTGACGGTCAGGGTCACGTCCCTGCCGCCCCAGCGGACCTTGTGCCGGGCAGGGTCCATGGCCAGCCGCCCGCGTTCGAGCAAAGGTTGCTCGGCTGCATCCTGTGTCGCTGTCGCTTCACCGCGGGCCAGTTCCTGGCGCCGAAGGATGGCGCGAATGCGCGCGATCAGCAGCCGCTGGGAGAAGGGCTTGGCGATATAGTCGTCGGCGCCCATCGCGAGGCCCAGCGCCTCATCGAGCTCATCGTCCTTCGACGTCAGGAAGATTACCGGCACCGCGCTCGTTTCGCGCATCCGCCGCAACAGCTCCATGCCGTCCATCTGCGGCATCTTGATGTCGAGCACGGCAAGATCGGGGGCGTTGTCGGTCATCGCCTTCAGGGCGACCGTCGGGTCCGTGTAGACGCGCGTCACGAATCCTTCGGCCTGGAGGCCGATCGAGACCGACGTAAGGATGTTGCGGTCGTCATCGACCAGCGCGATTACCTGGCTCATCCGCCGCTCGTTACTGCCCCTGCCGCAAGGTTCGGGCTTAGCCAGCGCCCTTGCATGAGACAAGCGCCAGCAATGTAATCGGTTACAGTGACTTAAGCGTCGACATAAGGTGTCGAACCGCCGTCAGTCCGTTTTGACGCCGCAACTTTTTCGTGCGTATAGGCCTTCCAACAACGCATACGTATGCGGCGGCAGGCCAATCACCGGCCGCCGCCGTTTCGTCTTGTAAAGAAAGGGTTTTCGAACGTGACGGACCGGGTCCCGCATCGCGGGCTTGACGCTCAGGGCATCGAAACTGGCGCCGAGATCTTCTGGAATCTGACGACCGCGCCGCTGGTCGAGCATGCCGTTCGCCGTGGCGAAGGCGAGCTCGCCAAGGATGGCCCGATCGTGGTCAAGACCGGCAAGCACACCGGCCGTTCCGCCAACGACAAGTTCACCGTTCGTGACGCCGAGACCGAGAACAATGTATGGTGGGGCAAGTCGAACAGGCCGATGGACCCCGCGCACTTCGCCGCGCTGAAGGCCGACTTCCTCGCGCATCTCAAGACCCGCGAGACCCTCTTCGTCGCCGACCTTTTCGGCGGTTCGCAGCCGGAGCATCGCGTAAACGTCCGAGTGGTTAACGAATATGCGTGGCACAACCTCTTCATCCGGACGATGCTGGTTCGCCCGGAGACGAGCGAGCTCGCCGGCTTCGATCCCGAATTCACGATCATCGACCTGCCGAGCTTCCGCGCCGATCCGGCCAAGCATGGTTGCCGCAGCGAGACGGTCATCGCCGTCAACCTCACCGAGAAGCTAATTCTGATCGGCGGGACCGAATATGGCGGCGAGATGAAGAAGTCCGTGTTCGGGCTTCTCAATTACATGCTTCCAACCGATGGCATCATGCCGATGCATTGCTCGGCCAACATCGGGAGCAAGGGCGACACCGCGATTTTCTTCGGCCTCAGTGGCACTGGCAAGACGACGCTGTCGGCCGATCCCAACCGCACGCTCATCGGCGATGACGAGCATGGCTGGTCGGATACGGCAGTCTTCAATTTTGAAGGCGGCTGCTACGCCAAGATGATCCGCCTCTCAGCCGAGAGCGAGCCGGAGATTTACGCGACCACCAAGCGCTTCGGCACGGTGCTCGAGAATGTGGTCATGGACCCGACGACGCGCGAGCTCGACCTCGACGACAACAGCCTCGCCGAGAACAGCCGTGGCGCATACCCGATCGAGTTCATCCCCAATTCTTCCGAGAAAAACATGGGGCCGGTGCCGAAGAACGTGGTCATGCTGACCGCCGACGCGTTCGGCGTGCTGCCCCCGATCGCGAAGCTGACGCCCGATCAGGCGATGTACCACTTCCTTAGCGGCTACACCGCCAAGGTGGCGGGCACCGAGATCGGCGTCACCGAGCCGGAAGCGACCTTCTCGACCTGCTTCGGAGCGCCGTTCATGCCGCGGCACCCGTCGGTCTATGGCAACCTGCTGAAGAAGCGGATCGCCGAGGGCCACGTCGATTGCTGGCTGGTCAATACCGGCTGGACCGGCGGCAAGTATGGCGTCGGCAAGCGCATGCCGATCAGGGAAACGCGCGCGCTGCTGAATGCGGCGCTCGACGGCAGCCTGAAGAATGTCGAGTTCCGCAAGGACCCGAACTTCGGCTTCGAAGTGCCGGTATCGGTGCCGGGTGTCGACGGATCGATCCTCGATCCGCGCAGCACCTGGGCCAATCAGGCGGAATATGACGCGGCGGCGGCGAAGCTGGTCGACCTGTTCGTCCAGAACTTTGCCGAGTTCGCGCCGCACGTCGACGAGGGCGTTCGACAATCGGGTCCGCAAGGGGCGCAACAACAAGCGCTAACCCAGACTCAACCCACAGCTGCTTGAGCCCGGTCTTCGATCGGGCTCCACCAAAGGACCCGATCGATGACTGACTACAAGCGGAGATTTTTCACCTCCGATGCCGAGATCGAGCATATCGGCGAGGGCCTCGTCGCGCGCACCCTGCCGCGGCCCGAATGGACCCACGAAGCGCACCTTGCGGCGACGACCTATCTGACGACGAGGCGCCCCGACATCGACCTCGACAAGGAGCTGCCGGGGATCATCCGCGGCTATAACGAGAGCGTCGGCGGCGTGAACGACGACACGCAGGGCTATCACGACACCATCACCCGCGTGTTCCTGCGCGGCGTCCGCCTGTTCCTGTCCGAGGCTGATCTGGGCGAACCGCTTCACGAGCTGGTCAATGAGCTGTTGCTGTCGCCGATGGGCCGGCGGGAATGGCCGCTGCGCTTCTACTCGGCCGATCGCTTGTTCTCGGTCGAAGCCCGCCGCCATTTCGTACCGCCGGACATTGCCGCGTTGCCCTGAGCGCGGGCATTGCTAGTCATATGCTGTTCGAAGGGGAGGGGTGAATGAAACGAGTCCTGATGGCCGCGCTACTCGCGTCGGCGCCGGTATTGGCTGCAGGACCGGCCCACACCGCGCCCGCGAAGGCGGTAGCGCAAAGCTCCCCCGACGCTCGGTTGAAGGCGCTCTATAACGGCTATTCGGCGTGGGACGCGAAGGAGTCCGGCTTCTTCGAGGATAGTCGTGGCGAGACGAAAGCCAGCGATTATCTGCCGAAGGTCGATGCGGCGTCGCAGGAACGGCGCGCGGCCCATCTCCGGCAATTGCTGACCCAACTGAACGCGATTCCCGAAGCGCAGCTGTCGGCGCCGGAGCGGGTCAATTCCGAGGTATTCCGGACGGTCCTCGAGAACGGGATTTCCGAGGCCAAATTCCGCACATGGGAAATGCCGTTCAACAGCGACAGCAACTTCTGGACATACCTCGATTCCGATCGCCTCACCGATGCAGCCGAGTTCAAGCGCTACATCGCCCGGATGCGCGACATCCCGCGCTTCTTTGACGAGGAGATCGTCAACATGCGCGCGGGACTGGCGCGTGGTTTCAGTGTACCGCGCGCGACGCTCGAAGGTCGCGATAAATCCATCACCGTCTTCCTCGTCGACGACGTGACGAAGAGCCCGTTCTACGCGCCGTTCAATACGATGCCGGCGACCATTCCTCCGGCGGAGCAGGCATCGCTTCGGGCCCAAGGGCAGGCGGCGATCCGTGCGGCAGTGCAGCCATCCTACCAGAAGCTGCTGACCTTCTTTCGCAACGAATATTTGCCGAAGACGAGGACCACGATCGGCGCGCACGACATGCCGGATGGCGACGCTTTCTACCAGGCACAGATCCGCGAATACACGACCACTGACAAGACCCCGGAGGAGATCCACGAGACCGGCCTCAAGCTCGTCGCCGACATCGAAACTCAGATGCAGCAGACGATGCGCGACAGCGGCTTTAAGGGCACGTTTCCGGAGTTCCTGCACTTCCTGAAGACCGACCCGCAGTTCACGGCCAGGTCGCCCGACGAGCTGATGGGCGTCTCGGCCTATGTCGCGAAGCGCACCGACAAGGTCATTGGCGACTATTTCGGGCTGCTGCCGCGCCACCGCTTCGGCATCATTCCCGTGCCCGACACCCTTGCGCCCTTCTACACTGGCGGGCGCGGCGGTCTCGATAATTGCATGATGAACACCTACGACCTGCCGTCGCGACCGCTCTACAATATCCCGGTTCTGACGCTGCACGAATGCGAGCCCGGCCACAGCTTCCAGGCCGCGCTCTCGCTCGAGCAGAAGACGTTGCCGCGCTTCCGCCAGAATCTTTATTTCTCCGGCTACGGCGAAGGCTGGGGCCTCTATTGCGAGTGGCTCGGGATCGAGATGGGCATTTACCGTACGCCCTACGAACGGTTCGGGCAGCAGAGCTATGCGATGTGGCGCGCCGCGCGGCTGGTGATCGACACCGGTCTCCATCGCTACGGCTGGTCGCGCCAAAAGGCGATCGACTATCTCGCCGGACACACCGCGCTGTCGCAGCACGAGGTCGAGACCGAGGTCGATCGCTACATCAGCTGGCCGGGGCAGGCGGATTCCTACATGCTGGGTGAGCTGACGATCCGGAAACTGCGGTCGGAGGCTGAGCAAGAGCTCGGGCCGAAGTTCGACATCCGCGGCTTCCACGACACCTTCCTCGGCATGGGCGCGGTGCCGCTGACGGTGCTGGAGCAGCAGATGCGCGAGTGGATCCGCAAGCAGAAGGCGAAGGCGTAGCGCATCGTCCCATCAGCCGTGCTAAGTCGTGCGACCGACTCATCAGCGGAGGTCATCATGGGCATTCTCGACGGTCTTCTGAACCAGCTCGGCGGCGACAATGCCGACCTGGCCAACCTCGCGGCGAAAGTTGGACTGTCGCCTGAGCATGTCCAGACCGCGATCGGCGCGCTCGCCAAGTTCCACCCGATGGACGTCGATACGGCCGAGGGAGCTGCGGCGGAGACCGGACTCCCGGTTGATAAGCTGCAGGAGATCATCGGCCATATCGGCGGTGAAGGCGCGCTTGGCCGCTACGCCTCCATGCTTACGGAAGGGGGCGGGCTCGGAAGCATCGCCTCGAACTTCCTGGGCAAGGAATAGGCCTGGCTGCTCGCTGAGGATGGTGCGAGCCACGACCAGATTTATTGCGGCGGGACGCACCGTGGCTGCGACCGCTTAAGGGCGAATTTTTACCACCTGTTAACCAGCGCGGGCCGACCCTCCGGGTCGGAGTCGCGAATGTCCTTACTGGCTGAATTTGATGCATTATCTGATCGCGCTGAACGCCGCAGCGGGGCGAGGCGCGCCCTGCGCCTAAGCGTCGGCGCCAATTTATTTGGCTCGTCGGACCAGTCGGTCAGGGTTCATGACTTTTCCGAATCTGGAATGCTGATTGAGACCCCGGAGGCTCTCGCCTCGGGCGAGACGTTCGAGGTGATCATGCCCCTGGCAGGCGCCATCGACGCCACCGTCGTCTGGAGAAGCAGCAATTTCTACGGTTGCGAATTCAATCGGGCGGTCCCGAGCGCCGCGATCAGCGCCGCGCTCCTGCGGTCCGAGCCGAAGGTCGTCGAGGTCGAACCAACGCACCCTTCGACCGATCTTCTCTCGCAACTCCGGAGCATCAACTCGAGCATCGAGCAGGTCGGCCATCAACTTGATGACACGATCGACCAGCTCCGCGGCGATCGCGGTCCGGTTCATGCGCGGCGCTGGGAGTCCGACGAGGATTATAGCCGGTCGTCAGAAACACCGGAGAGCGACGGATCGGACTGGGTGGTCGTAATCACCCTGATCCTGGCGGGGCTGGCAGGGCTGATTCTCGTAGCGGCTTTGCTCGGCTCGCCGCTCGTTCCCTAAGCAACGGGCGGCGGCAGCGGGCGATGCGCCTCAACCGTCAGGCAATTACCCTCGACCCCGGTGATCTTCACTCGATCGCCGACGGCTGCAGGCCCGCCTCGAGCGCTCCATTCGCTATCACCGACGCGAACCCGACCGCCATGATCGTCCACCGCGGTGACCACGGTCACAACCTTTCCGACCAGTCGTCCGACGCGGTCGTTCAGCAAGGGATCGGTGCTGTTCACCGCCCGGTTGGCGTAGAATTTCCGGCCGGCCATCACCGCGATGATCGCGTAGATCACGAACAAGGCCAGCTGCGGCACGATTCCAAGGCCGAAGATCAGCGTGAAGAAGCCCGTCGCCATCGCCGCGGCGCCGAGAAAGAAGAGGAAGAACCCCGGCGCGATCACTTCCATGATCAGCAGCAGGACGCCGCCGATCAGCCACAGCCAGCCGGGATCGATGTCGAGTCCGCTCATGCGCCGGGCACCGGGGGCACCGAGGGTGGGGCCTTCTTGGGCGGCGGCGGCGCCTTCGGCAGCTGAACGCCGATCGCCTCTTTCGCCAGCTCGCCAATTCCGCCGAGCGTTCCGATCAGCTGCGTCGCCTCGACCGGGAATAAAATCGTCTTGGCGTTGGGCGAGCGGGCAAACTCCGCGATTGCTTCGACATATTTCTGGGCCACGAAATAGTTGATCGCCTGAGCGCTTCCGCGCTCGATCGCGTCGCTGACCGCCTTGGTCGCGCTCGCTTCGGCTTGGGCCGAGCGTTCGCGCGCCTCGGCCTCGCGGAACGCGGCTTCGCGGCTTCCTTCGGCCTCGAGGATCGCCGACTGCTTCTCGCCCTCGGCCTTGAGGATCGCCGACTGACGCATGCCTTCCGCCTCAAGGATGACCGCGCGCTTCTCGCGTTCGGCCTTCATCTGGCGGGTCATGGCGTTGACGATGTCCTGGGGCGGGCGAATGTCGCGAAGCTCGACGCGGGTGATCTTCACGCCCCAATTCTCGGTGGCATTGTCGACTACCGCGAGCAGCCTCGTGTTGATCTCGTCGCGCTTCGACAGGGTCTCGTCGAGGTCCATCGACCCCATCACGGTCCTGAGGTTGGTCGTCGATAGCGCCATGATCGCGGTGTAGAGGTCGCTCACCTCGTAGGCCGCCTTGGCGGCGTCCAGCACCTGGAAGAACACCACGCCATCGACGGCGACCATCGCGTTATCCTTGGTGATGATCTCCTGCCCCGGAATGTCGAGCACCTGCTCCATCATGTTGATGCGGCGTCCGACCCGGTAGAAAAATGGCGTGACGTAGTTGAAGCCTGGCTCGGCGACGCGGACGAAGCGGCCGAAATGCTCGATCGTGTAGCGATAACCCTGGCGAACGATCTTCATTCCGGTCGCCAGAACCAGCACCACAAACGCAACTACGGCGAACATGAAGTAGGTCAGCATGGATTCCCCCGAATTAGTGCTAAGCAATGATGCGACGGTGGCGCATGGCAGGAAAGCGAAATCGGACATGAGCCTGGACCTTTTCGGCATACGGTCGGTGCTGTTTCTGCCAGCGTCCAATCCGCGGGCGATCGAAAAGGCGCGCGAAGCGGGGTCCGATCTCGTCGTGCTCGACCTCGAGGATGCGGTGAAGCCGGAGGATAAGGACAAAGCGCGTCAGGCTGCGGTCGAGGCCGTCTCGGGCGAATGGCCAATGCCCGTCGCAATCCGCATCAACGGGATCGGCACCGACTGGCACGGTCAGGATTTGGTGGCCGCAACGCATTGCAAGGCCGACCTCATCGTCGTCCCGCGGGTCGAGGATGCCGAAGAGCTGTCGTTCGTCCGCAAGCAATCGGGCAAGCCAGTCGCCGCGATGGTCGAGACGGCGCGGGGCGTGCTCGCGGTTCAGGCGATCACCCACGATTGCGCGGCACTGATCGCCGGCACCAACGATCTCAGGTCGAGCCTTCACCTGCCGCTCGAATCAGGCCGTGAGCCGATTTCCATGTCGCTACAGATGATCGTGCTGGCCGCGCGCGCCGCGGGGATCGCGGTGTTCGACGGCGTCTATAACAAGCTCGACGACCTCGACGGCTTCGTGGCCGAAGCGGCTGACGGAAGGGCGCTCGGCTTCGACGGCAAGAGCCTCATCCACCCGAGCCAGATCGAGCCGTGTCACCTTGCGTTCGCGCCGAGCGATGCGGAAGTTGAGCGGGCGCGCAAACTGGTCGAAGCTTTCCACGGCGGCGCTGAGCGGTTCGAGAATGAGATGATCGAGCGCATGCACATCGACCAGGCCGAGCGCCTGCTGGCGCGGGCGCGCAGCTAGCCTAAAAGGCTAACTAGTAAGTCCGGCCTCTGCCTTTCGGACCGCCTCTTCTGCCTTCAACTTCTCGTTGCGCTCGGCACGCTCGGCCATCGCGGTCCAAGCGGCTTCCGAGCGGAGGCACCGCTCGCGCACGTGCTGAAGGGTCGCCGCTTCCGCCTCGGCCCGCGCCTGGTCGGCACGGGCGAGGTAGAAGTCACGGTTGCTGTTACGGTGTGCTGCAACGACCATCGAGCTTACTCGGCGCCCTCCGCTGAATCGCTTGGCGCTTCCGCTGCCGCATCGCTCGCATCCTGCAAATTTTCGGCCTTCAGCTTGCCGCGGTTATCCTCTTGCAATTCATAGCTGACGCGCTGGTTCTCGCGCAGCGTGCGCATTCCGGCGCGTTCCACGGCTGTGATGTGAACGAACGCGTCCTGTCCGCCGCCTTCCGGCGCGATGAAGCCGTAGCCCTTGTTCTCGTTGAAAAATTTTACGGTGCCGATCGGCATGATGCTTTCCTTCCTTGGTGCGGGAGCCCGGACGTCGAACTCCTGATGCTAGGAGCGACAAGCGAAGGAAGGAGGAGCCGCAAAGCGCCTGAAGTCCGTCAATTTGCGACTAGTAGCCGGCGCAGCATAGGCTTGCTGGCCGCCAATTGTAACCCGCCGTCAAAAATGGCGATCCAGCCGCCGCTTTTCGATCTTCATCAGGTCCCGGCCCGACCTAATGCTCGTCATTTGCTGACCGGCTTGTCGAGCCCGTGCCAAAAGGCGATTGGGCCGCTCGCGATCGTACGAACCTCAATGCGCTGCTGGCCCAGCAAGATTGCTCCCGCAATTCCAAAGAGGAACCACACGACTATCGCGCCGAGAATAAAGGCCCTCATCGCTTCAGCCTCCTGCTCCGATCTGGCCGCAAGACTAAAGCCCAATCCTTAACAACGCTCGTTTTGCCCCTGCCCTTGGCGAATCGGGTTTAGGCTGCCATGGGCCGATATGGCCCAGTTCAACGACGCTCCTGACATTCCGCTCGGACTGACGTTCGACGACGTTCTCCTGCAACCGCTGCAATCCTCCGTCTTGCCGAGCCAGGCGGACACCCGCACGCAGCTGACGCGCGAAATCCCGCTGCACATACCCGTCCTGTCCTCGGCAATGGACACGGTGACCGAGGCCGACATGGCGATCGCGCTCGCCCAGCTCGGCGGGATCGGCGTCCTTCACCGTAACCTCGACGTCGAAACCCAGGCCGCTGCCGTTCGGCAGGTGAAGCGGTTCGAAAGCGGAATGGTCGTTAATCCGATCACCATGACCCCGGATCAGACTCTGGCCGAAGCGCTGGAGCTGATGAAGGCCAACCGGATCAGCGGCATCCCCATCGTCGAGAAGTCGGGCAAATTGGCAGGCATCCTTACCAACCGCGACGTCCGCTTTGCCGAAAACCCGCGCCAGCCGATCAGCGAGCTGATGACCCACGACAATCTTGCAACCGTTCGCATGGGAACCAATCAGGAGGAGGCGCGCCGAATCCTTCATCAGCGTCGGATCGAGAAACTGCTTGTGGTCGACGACGACAACCACTGCGTGGGCCTGATCACCGTCAAGGACATCGAAAAGTCGGTCGCATCGCCGTTCGCCACCAAGGACATCGAGGGCCGGCTGCGCGTCGCCGCGGCAACTACGGTCGGCGACAAGGGCTATGAGCGCTCCGAAGCGCTAATGGACGCGGGGTGCGACTGCATCGTCATTGACACCGCGCACGGCCACAACACCGACGTTGCCGCCGCGGTCGAACGGGTGAAGCGCGTCTCCAACTCCGTCCAGGTGGTTGCAGGCAACGTTGCTACCGCCGACGCCGCCAAAGCTCTGGTCGATGCTGGCGCTGACGCGATCAAAGTCGGTATCGGGCCAGGTTCGATCTGCACGACGCGCATCATCGCCGGCGTCGGCGTTCCCCAGCTCACCGCGATCATGGAAGCGGCGCGCGCCGCGTCGGCGGCAGGCGTCCCGGTGATCGCCGACGGAGGCATCCGCACCAGCGGCGATATGGCCAAGGCGCTCGCGGCCGGTGCATCGACGGTGATGGTCGGATCATTGCTCGCCGGTACCGACGAGGCTCCGGGCGAAATCTTCCTCTACCAGGGCCGCAGCTATAAATCGTACCGCGGCATGGGCTCGGTCGGAGCGATGGCCCGCGGCTCGGCCGACCGTTATTTCCAGCAGGACATCAAGGATCATCTCAAGCTCGTTCCCGAGGGGATCGAGGGCCAGGTGCCGTATAAGGGACCCGTGCGGGAGATCGTCCACCAGCTGGTCGGCGGCGTGAAGGCGGCGATGGGCTACACCGGCTCGACGACGATCGCCGAGCTTCAGAAGCGAGTTAAGTTCGTTCGCATCACCAATGCCGGATTGTCGGAAAGCCATGTTCACGACGTCGCGATCACCCGCGAGGCGCCGAACTATCCAACGCGTTAGCCGATGACTCCGGCTGCGCGCCTCCAGGCGGCGATCGAGGTCCTCGACGAAATCATCGCGTCGGCTCGCGACGACGGGCCGCCCGCGGACACCATCGTCACGCGCTATTTCAAGCAGCGGCGCTACGCCGGCTCGGGCGACCGCCGCGCGGTTCGCGAGCTTGTCTTCAGGGCAATTCGCCGGGCTGCCGACCGTCCGGAGAGCGGGCGCGCCGCGATCGTCGGTCTGGCCGATGACGATGCGTCATTGCTCGACCTATTCGGGCAGCCTCGCGGTCCCGAGCCACGGACTCCTGATGATAGTGTCGCCAAGGCAGGTGTGGTCCCGGACTGGATGGCCGGTGAACTTTCGCCGCTAGTGAGCGAAGCCGAATGGCCGGCTTTGCTCGAACGCGCGCCGCTCGACCTTCGAGTGAATGTCGCTCGAACCTCGCGCAAGGAAATGCTTACGCAGGTCGAGGGTGCTGAGCCAACTTTGATCAGCCCCTGGGGCATCCGGCTGCCTCCCGATACGCCAGTGGACAAGCGGCCTGAATTTGAGGCCGGATTGGTCGAAGTCCAAGACGAGGGCAGCCAGTTGATCGCGCTCGCTTGCGCGGCTTCAGGCAATGAGCGCATCCTCGATCTCTGCGCGGGTGCCGGCGGCAAGGCGCTCGCGCTCGCCAGCGCCGCCCCGAAGGCCATTATCCTCGCCACCGATAGCAACCGCGCCCGCTTGTCCAGGCTCCCCGAACGCGCGGAGCGAGCAGGGGCCGCGATCGAAACCCGCCTGCTCAACCCGCCCAATGAGCTTGCCGAGCTCGACGACTGGCGGGGCAAGGCCGACATCGTTCTCGTCGATGCGCCGTGCTCCGGAAGCGGGACCTGGCGCCGTAACCCGGAAGGACGCTGGCGCTTGACCTGCGAGCGGCTCGACCGCGTCGTCGCGCTGCAGTTGCATCTGCTTGATATTGCTGCCGAACTGGTCTGCCCTGGCGGTGCTCTTGTCTACGCAGTCTGCTCCATCCTGTCCCGCGAAGGGGCAGGGCAGATCAGGGGCTTTATCAGCCGCCGTTCATCATGGATTGTGCAGGAAACGCCCATTGCCGCGGGGCGTTTGGTGGGTGGCGGTCGCTTGCTGACACCGGGCCACGACGGCACCGACGGCTTTTTCGTCGCGCGGCTTCGCAGCCCATGCTAGGACTGCGCGATTGAGTGGAGACTGTTTGATGCGCTTTGTCGTTCCTGTTCTTGCCGCTAGCGTTGTCGTCCTCGCTTGTTCCGGGCCGGGTGTCGCCCAGAAGGCCGACGACCAGATCGCTCCCAAGTCGGCCGAGCTTCAAAAGCAGGGCGAGAGCCTGCTTGGCGCCGGCAAGTTCGAACAAGCGGAAGATGCGCTCGAAGCGTCGCTTGCGGTCGATCCGCGCAACCGCTGGGCGTTCGTCGATCTCGCCCGTGTTGCCGAGAAGCAGCAGCTGTTCGGCAAGGCTGTGCGAATGGCCAACAAAGCCCTGTTGCTCGAGCCGAACGATCCCGATGCGATCGCCGTTCAGGGCGAAGCGATGGTCGAGCTTGGCGCTACGGCCCGCGCTCAGGCCAATCTCCAGAAGCTGCAGTCAATCTGCGCCAAGGGAGGCTGCCCGCAGCTGGCCCAGCTGTCGGCCGCGATCACGCGCGGACCGTCGGTCGCTGCCAACAAGGCGCCGCCGAGCCCCAAGTCGAACTAGCTCAAGGCCCGCGCAACTTTCACGAATTCGTCGACGCTGAGCGTTTCCGCGCGCCGTTCTGCGTCGATTCCGACTTCACCTAATGCTTCCAGAGCACCCGGAAGCGCCTTCAGACTCGACCGCAGCATCTTCCGGCGCTGACCGAACGCAGCCGCGGTGAGCTTGGCCATCATTCTCGGGTTGATGCCGGGGGGCTGCTCATCGGGCACAATGTGAACGACTGCGGATGTAACCTTCGGCGGCGGCACGAATGCGGAGCGATTGACGGTCATCGCGATGCGAGGGCTGGCGCGCCATTGTGCAGCGATCGACAAGCGCCCGTATGCCTCACTGCTCGGCTTCGCGACAATCCGGTCGGCGACTTCCTTCTGGAACATCAGGGTCAACGATGCCCACCACGGCGGCCAGGCCTCGGTCTCCAGCCAGCGCAGCAGCAGGGCGGTGCCAACATTGTAGGGCAGGTTCGCGACGACGTGCACGCCGCTGCCGATCTCAGCCTGTTCGTTGATGTTGAGCGCATCGGCTTCGATGAGCTTTAGCCGCGATCCGAAATCCGCATGAAGCTCCGCCAATGCCGGGAGACAGCGGCGATCGCGCTCGACTGCGACTATGCTGGCGCCAGCCTCGAGCAGCGCTCGTGTCAGGCCGCCGGGCCCGGGGCCGACTTCATAAACTGTCCGGCCCTCGAGTCGGCCCGGGATGGCCGCGATCCGGGCGAGCAATTGACGGTCGAGGATGAAATTCTGCCCGAGCGCCTTGCTCGCGCTGAGCCCATGGCGGGCAATGACGTCGCGGAGCGGCTCCGGCAATCCACTCACGCCGAGGCGGCTCGGTGTGCGGCACACTCCGCGGCCATGCGGATCGCGGCCGCCATTGGCCGGGGATCGGCGCGGTCCTGGCCGGCAATGTCGAATGCCGTTCCGTGATCGGGCGCTGTCCGAATGATTGGAAGGCCGAGTGTCACGTTGACTGCATCCTCGAAATGGAGCGCCTTCACGGGGATGAGGGCCTGGTCGTGGTACATGCACAGCGCCGCATCATATCTGGCCCTGGCGGCGGTGTGGAACATCGTGTCGGCGGGATGAGGGCCGGTCACGCGCCAGCCTTCGTCCGCAAGCGTCGCAATCGCAGGCTGGATGATCTCAATCTCTTCGTGCCCCAGCGCTCCGCCTTCGCCAGAGTGGGGGTTGAGCCCGGCAATGGCGAGTCTTGGCTCCTCAATCCCGAAGTTGCGCTGCAGGCCGCGAAGGACTGCCCGCGCCCGCGCCTCGATCAGGCCACTGTTCAATTTTCCGTGAACGTCCGCGAGGGCGACGTGGGTGGTGACGGGAATGGTGCGAAGTGTCGGGCCGGCGAGCATCATTGCAACATTTGTCGAGGCTACCCCGCAGCGCTCGGCCACGAATTCCGTCTGGCCAGGATGAGCAAATCCAATGGCGTACAGTTGCTCCTTGGAGACAGGGCCTGTGACCACCGCGGAGGCCGATCCCGACCGCGCCAGGCCGACGGCAATTTCGAGCGAATCAAGCGAACAATGAGCACCGGCAACGCTCGGATGCCCCGGAACGTCGGGGTCTGGAGCCGACAGCTGGATCATCGGCAAACCGACATCGAAGGCCGAATCGGCTTCGCGTGGATCCGTAATCAGCTCGATCGGACCGTCCCACACTGCTTCGACGGAACGCGGATCACCGATCGCCACAAATGCGGGCAGATTGAACACCGAGCGATTGTCCCAGCATTTGGCCAATACTTCGGGGCCAATGCCGGCGGGATCGCCGAGCGAAATCGATATCGGTTCGGGAGGGGCGCTCGCCACGAACGCGCCTCTATCGAAAAAGAACGCTTAGCGGAATTCAATCACCGCATCACGCCGAAGATCGCGCAGATATCGCCGGGCGCGCGAGTTCAACCGCTCTTCGTTGAGCTGGTTATAGACCTGGTCGTAGCTCGGCGCGCCCGGATCGACTTCGTCGCGGCCGCAGATAACGAGCACGCGGACGCCCTCGGTTAAGGAGCCGAACGGCTGCGTGGCCTGTCCCACCTGCATCGGCACCATCAATTGTTGCAGGGCTGTTGGCAGATCGCGCATTTTGACCTGATCCTGCTGGACGACTTCGCCGTGGAAGTCGGCAGCCATCTTGTCCGCACCGCCGCAACCGCCGACAGTCTTCGCCGCCTCGGCGAAACGGGCAACCATCGGCTCGGCCTGTTCACGAGTGGTGCCCTTGGGGAAAGCCAGCGAGATCTGCTTCAGGCTGAGGATCGCGTCACGTGGATCCGGAGTGAGGATCTTGCGCGTATCCTGCACTGCCAGGATCGAGACGCCGCCCGGTACCGCAATCGGGTTGCTGACCATGCCCGGGGCCATTTGCTGGAGGGCGGCCGCTAACGGTTGCGGAAGCTGTTCGGGGCGAACCCAGCCGAGGTCGCCGCCGACCGCGGCGGTCGAGGCCTCCGAATATTGCCGGGCATAACCCTGGAACGACGCACCGGCCCTCAACTGGTCGAGAATCTTGTTGGCATTGGCGACGACGGACGCTTGCGTGTCGGGGGTGGCCGACAGGAAGATCTCACCGACGCGATATTCCTCGGTACCCTTTGACGCGTTGAGCTTGTCGAGCACCGCCTTGACCTCGTCGTCGCCGACGCTGACGCTGCTCTCGATCTTGGCCCGCTGCAGGCGCTGCCAGGCGATCTCGCCCTCGATCTGGCGACGAAGCGACTTGATCGAGGAACCATTGGCTTCGAGGTAGCCGGCGAGCTGGTCCGGCGACTGCTTCACTCCGCCCGCAACGCGGGTGACCGTGCGGTCGATATCGCTCGACTTGATCGTGATCTTCTCAGTTTTCGCGGCCTGGATCTGAAGTGTCTCATCAATGAGGTTGCGAAGCACCTGCTGGCGGAGGCGCTCAACTTCATCGGCCGGAATCTTGCCGCCATTCGCGATCGCGAGAAGCGCGAGGCGCTGGTCGATGTCCGTCTGGGTGATGACATCGCCGTTGACGATGGCGGTCGCCTTGACGACCGAAGGCATGGCCGAACCGAACACCGTCGGATTTTCGGGCAGCTTCAGCGCGCTCGTGCTGTCCGGCTGGGCGTCGGCAGAATCATCCTGCTGGGCAATCGCCGTGGAAGCAGTGGCAAGTGCAATCGCGGCGGTGACGAACCACACGCGCGTCGAAGTCGGTTGAAAAGCCACTCTGTTGTTTTCCCTTAGTTTCCCAGCCCGATAGACCGAATGCGTTTAGCCAGGCCCGCTGAACGCAGGCTTAGCGGCCCAGACCTTTCAAAGCCAAATGAAATCCGAAAGTGCTTCCCTTTCGGAACGCCCCGATGTGCTCATAGTCGCGACGCCACGTCAGGCCAAGCTCCAGGCAGTCATCTTCGTACGTTATGCCGAGGCGGTTTCTGACGGGCGCCCAGCCGTCGGCGAGCGACAGCGGATCTTCGTCCTTGCCGGTCAGGTCGATGACGCTCGCGCCGAACACCGACCAGTAGCGGGCAAACTTCACGCGCCCCGCCACGCGAAGCTCTTCCTTGTCGCGAAGATCCTCGATGGTGGGGTCGATGTCGCGGTTCAGCCGCAAGTAGCCGATCTGGGCGTAGGTTTGCTCGGTGCCGACGGTGAGGTCGATTTCGTTACGGCGGAAAGTGAAGGTCTCCTTGTCGATCCGGTAGCGGTGCGTGATGTCGATCAAGCGCCCGAAGCGGATCCTGGTTCTTCCTACGATATCTGAAAGGCGATCGGTCAGGCCTGTCCCTTGTGGGAAAATGCCGGCCCGGCTCACGATCCGGTAACTTTGGCCGATGGTCGTTGCGATCGACAGGTTCGGGCGATCGAGCGACCAGTCGAGACCGTAGGTTATGCGCGATCCATCCTCCCACCGGTCGTAGCCGGGGAAGCGGTTGAGCGCGAACAGGTTGCTGTCTTCAAGATCGATGGCGCGCGAGTCTTCGTTGGGGATGTCGAGGTTCGGCGTTGGCGGCGTGAGGACCAACTGCACCCGCGGGACAAGGCGCTGAATGCCGCCGAAGGCCGGTCCTACGAACGGCCATTTTACGTCCGCCGCCAGGGCCACGATTGCTCTCGTGTGCCAGCCATCGGTGCCGCGATAGATGGCGACGTCCGTGCTTTGCGCATCGTCGGTGTGATAGATGTCGCCGCGGGCGTAGGCGGTCAGGTCGAGCTCCTGGCCCCACGGAGTGAGCCGGCGCATGTCCCATTGCGCGCTGGCAAAGGCCCGTTGGGTGTCCTGACCTTCGACACGAATGATCGACAGGCTGTTGGCCTGGACCTCGACTTTTCCACCGAGAATGTCGCCCATTCGGAATCGCGCATCGATCGCGGGAAGCGCGATTGGCATCTGCTTCTGCACATCGTCGACGCGCAGGCCCTGAAATGCCCAGGCGGCAATCGAGAGGTAGGAATCACTGTCGATCCGCTCGACGTTGATGAAGTTGCGCAGGCGGTCGTCGCGGGTGAGGTCGTAGCGGCGAGTAACGGTCTTGTCGCTCGCCCAGCGAAGCGAGCCGGTGATGCTCCAATAAGGATCGAGCTGAAGCTTGCCGTTGGCTTCGCCATAAGCGCGGATGCCGTGACCATTGATCTCGTCCGTCGCGTCGGGGTTGGCGCTTTCAATCGCACCGTAGGTGATGAACCCGCCCAACTGAAACGCGCCGAGCCGATTGAGCTCGCGATATTTGGCCTCGAAGGCTGGATAGACGCCCGAGTAAACGTGGGGGGTGAAAGTGAGGTCGCGGTTGGGCGCAATCTGCCAGTGATAGGGAAGGGCGACCTCCAGGCCCTTCTTGGTCGAAAAGCTGATCTCGGGAACCAGCCACCCACTGGTGCCGTCTTTGCCCGTGCCAATGCTGAATACGGGCAGCAACGGCAGGGTGATGCCGAACAGCTGCAGGCGCCCGCCGCGGAAAAGCACTCGCTCGTGCGCGGGGTCGTCGATGACCTTCACGGCGGTGATCGACCAGCTTGGCCGCTTCGGGCAGCCGTTGGGGGTTGTGACCGGACAGGGCGAATAGATGGCGTTGTCGAGCGTGATGATGCCGTTGCTGCGCGTCCCGTGTGCGGCGGCGAGCCGTCCGCCACTCTCCAGCACCACGAGCAGGTTCTGAACGGTGCCATCGCGAAGGTCATCGGTGAGGACGACATTCTCGCCGATCAGCTTGTCGCCCTGTGGCGTGAGGACGACGACATTGCCTTGAGCGCGAACCTGTCCCGACTTACGATCCCAGACGACCTCGTCAGCGGCAAGGTAATTGCCCTCGCGGTTCATGCGGACGGCGCCGGTCGCTGTGACCGTGTCTGCCTGGTCGTCATACGTAACCTGGTCGGCGCTGAACTCGACGAGCGACACTTGTTCCGGAGCAGCTGGCTGCACGCCGGCCCCACTCGCAGGCGCGGGAGCAGAGGCAGGGGGTGCCGCCTGGGCGTGTGCTAGGCCCGGAACCGCAAGTAAAATCGGCAGCGCCGTCCACCTGGTAAATGTTTGACGCAACGCCGCCAGTCCCGCTTTCTCTAATCGGTCCCCTTGAGCGGCCTATCGCACCTTGAGCAAGCCCCGACAATCCGCCCCGGCCTGCCGTTTTGCCAAGCCGTCGCATGCATCCTAAAGCGCGCCGCAACGTTCGAATTTTCGAGGTATCTTAGGAATGCAGATTCGTTTTGCCGATCGCCGGCCGGAGGGCGACTATGCTTTGGTCCTGCCAGTGGCCGGCAAGGACCGGAAAACGCTGGCTTCTCTCGGCGACGAGCAGGTTGCTGGCGCAGCGCTTGATCGCCAGCGGTTCGATGGTGAACCGTCAAGCACCGCAGAGTTCTTCGCGAACGAGAACGGAGCCGCGCGTCGCGTGGTTGTGGCCGGTACCGGAAGCGCATCGCCGCGCGAGGCCGCGGAGAAGCTCGGCGGAAGCATTTGCGCAAAGCTTCTGATTTCTGGCGACACCAAGGCGGTCATCGACCTCACCGGCCTCGATTATGACGCGGATTCAGCGGCGCGCGTTGCGTTGGGGGCGGCGCTTCGGTCCTGGCGGTACGATCGTTACCGGACGACGCTTAAGGACAAGCAGAAGCCGACACTCACCGAGATCGTCATTGTCGGAGCGGATGCCGGCGCCGAGCAACGCTACAAGTCGCGCTGGGCGCCGGTGGTTGCGGGCAATGATCTGACACGCGAACTCGTCACTGAGCCTGCCAACATCATCTACCCGGAAAGTTTCGTCGAGCGCGTCAAAGTGTCGCTCGAGGGTTCGGGCGTTGAAATCGAAGTCCTCGACAAGGCTGCGATGACGAAATTCGGCATGGGCGCATTGCTCGGTGTCGCCCAGGGTTCGATCCGTGAACCTCGCCTACTCGTTCTCAAGTGGAATGGCGGCGGGCAGGGCGGCCAGCCGACAGCGTTCGTGGGCAAGGGCGTCACCTTCGATACCGGCGGCATTTCCATCAAGCCCGCGGCCGGCATGGAATTGATGAAGTGGGACATGGGCGGCGCTGGCGCTGTCGTTGGCGGCATCAAGGCACTTGCCCTGCGCAAGGCCAAGGCCAACGTCGTCGGGATCTGCGGGCTCGTCGAGAATATGCCGGGCGGCAATGCGCAGCGCCCGGGCGACGTGGTCACCACCATGAATGGTCAGACGGTCGAGGTGATCAACACCGACGCGGAAGGCCGGCTGGTGCTCGCGGATGCCGTGACCTACGTCCAGAAGAACTTCCGTCCTTCAACGATCATCGATTTCGCGACGCTGACCGGCGCGATCCTGATCAGCCTTGGCCACGAATGGGCGGGCCTGTTCTCGAACAATGACGAGCTTGCCAGCCAGCTGCTTCGGATCGGCGAGGATTCGGGCGACAAGCTGTGGCGGATGCCGCTCGCGGAGCCGTTCGATCGCCTGATCGACTCTCCGATCGCCGATATGAAGAATGTCGGCCCGCGTGAGGGCGGGTCGATTACGGCCGCCCAGTTCATCCAGCGCTTCATCGACGAAGGCGTCCGCTGGGCCCACGTGGACATGGCCGGCAAGGCCTGGTCGGACAAAGCGGGGACGACCTATGACAAAGGCGCGACCGGTTATGGCGTCCGCCTCATTGATCAATATGTCGCCGAGGTGCTGGAAGGCTAAGACCGGACTGCCATGCAGGTCGATTTCTACCAGCTCGCCGATGGAGGGCCCGGGCAGGTCATCGCCAGCATCGCCGACAAGATACTGGCGCAGGACGGAAGGCTGCTGATCGTCGGTGCTGACGAAGGCGCGCTGGCGCGTCTCGATCGCTTATTGTGGGATCAGGGCTCGGACAGTTTCCTGCCACACGGCATCGCCGGCGGCACCGACGATGCTCGCCAGCCGATCCTGCTGTCGACCCACCCGGACGCACCCAATCTGGCCCGCAATGTCCTTATCGCCGACGGCGAGTGGCGCGAGGCGGTGCTCGCCTACGATCGCGCTTTCTATTTGTTCGACGCGGACACGCTCGAGGGAGCGCGGCTGGCGTGGAAGCTCCTGTCGGGCCGCGAAGGGATCGAGCGCCGCTACTGGGCGAGCGAAGGCGGCAAGTGGGTGAAGAAGGGCTGAGTCTTGCTCATCCGGGCGGGCGCGGCTAGGCGCTCGCGCAACTTCCAATCCCATCAATTACAGGAGACCGCTCGGCCATGGCCGTCACGCGCACCTTTTCGATCATCAAGCCCGACGCCACCCGCCGCAACCTGACCGGCGCGGTCACCAAGATGCTGGAGGAAGCCGGCCTTCGCGTCGTCGCTTCGAAACGCATCCACATGACCCGCGAGCAGGCTGAGGGATTCTACGTCGTCCACAAGGAACGCCCGTTTTATAACGACCTTTGTGACTTCATGACGTCAGGTCCGGTTGTCGTCCAGGTGCTCGAAGGCGAAGACGCCGTGAAGCGCAACCGCGACGTGATGGGCGCGACCAATCCGGCCGACGCCGCTGAGGGCACAATTCGCAAGAGCTACGCGGAATCGATCGAGGCAAACTCGGTCCACGGCTCCGACAGCGACGAGAATGCGGCGATCGAGATCGCCTTCTTCTTCAAGCCCGAAGAAGTCGTCGGCTAGCGGCTGAGGCTGACAAGGTGGAGCGAGCGGCCGCTGAACAGGCCGCCGCTTTTCCACTGATAACGAAGTGCATAGGTGCCGGCTGCCTTCCGGTCCTTGCCCATTTCGACATAGCGCGCCTCGACGCGCGCTGAGACCGACAATGTCTGGTTCTTGGGCTCTGCTTCGCGCCCCTTCAATGCGCCTTCGACATCGCTTGCGCTGAGCTCGCCGTCGCTTCCGACCGAGATCGGCGAAGCGCCGGGCAGCGTGATCGTCAGTCCCTCCAGCGCGTGGGACGTCTCGACCGGACTGATGTTCAGGCGAGTGCCGTCATCTTCGCGCTTGGCGCGCAGCGTCAGCGGAACGGCCTGATGCTGCTCGACCACACGGGTCGGCTGGTTGTTGTTGCTGCTTTTCCACGCGATCCAGACGCCCAGCGCCGAGACGATGAGGGCGGCGAAGGCGATAATCTCGCCCGTGGGAATCCTTCGGGGTTCGCTCATCGTCCGCCAGCTTCCAGCAAGCGCCGCGGGGCTGCAAGCTCCCAGCTTTGGGCAATCCGGTCGGCGACGTGATCCCAATCGACTTTTCGGCCCGCGACGCTGATCGAAAGCCAGGACGGCATGTAGGCAGGCTTCGAATAGATATCCGGATCCGCCTCCATCAGCATCGCCTGTTCATCGAGGCTGCTGACTCGAACGCAGACGACAATCTTGCCGTCGCCATGATGATTTTCGCGAAATTGCGCGAATTGCTTTCCCGCTACGAAGAAAGTCGGCTGGCCGTGGGACGGCCGTTCCTCGGTTTCCGGAAGTTCCAGCGCGGCAGCGCGGATTCTATCGAGCTGATCGGTCATCGGTTCACGAACTCACTGAGGACCTTGGGATAAAGCTGGTGTTCGGCGACAAGGACACGCTGTTCGAGGCTCTTCGCATCGTCGTCAGCGAGGATGGGCACTTCGACCTGGCCGAGCACGTCGCCGGCATCGAGCTCTTCGGTGACGACGTGGACCGAGCAGCCGCCGACCTCATCCTTCGCATCCAGTGCTCGCTGGTGAGTATCGAGGCCGCGATATTTGGGGAGCAGGGAAGGGTGGATGTTGAGCACTCGGCCGCGCCATTCCTCGATGAACCAGGGCGAAAGAATGCGCATGAAGCCGGCAAGCGCAATGGTCCCGGCGCCATGATCGGCGAGCGCGGCGCTCAGGATGCGATCGAAATCTACCTTGTCGATGCCCGTGCCGTCCCACGCCCAGGTCGGGAGACCGCGCGCCCTAACCCAATCGAGCCCTTCGGCATGGGGCTTGTTCGATGCGACCAGCACGACCTCGTAGCCGCTCGCTTGCTCGACCAGGGCTCGCATATTGGAGCCACGGCCGGAGATCAGGACCGCAACGCGCTTCGGGTCACGCATGGTGGGTCGCGGACCACCCTTCACCGGTGACGGTGCAGCCGCGCTGGCCCTGTTCGATGCGGCCGATCCGGAAGACGGTCTCGCCAGCGCCTTCGAGCGCCTGAGATATGCTAGCGACTCCGGCTTCACCGACGATCACGGCCATGCCGATGCCGCAGTTGAAGGTCCACGCCATTTCCTCTCCGGAAATGCCGGCGCCAGCCTGCAATTCCTTGAAGATCGCGGGCAGGTCCCACGAATCGCTATCGACGACGGCGTGGCAATTGTCAGGCAGAACCCTCGGAATATTCTCGAGAAGTCCGCCACCAGTGATGTGTGCGAGACCCTTGGCCCGCCCTTGCTGGACGAGCGGCAGGAGTGAGCGGACGTAGATCCGCGTCGGCTCCAGCAGGACATCGCCGAGGGTTTTCCCGGCGGCGGAAGGGAACGCCTCGTCCAGTTTCCAGCCGCGCTCGGCGATAATCCGGCGGACCAGCGAGAAGCCGTTGCTGTGGACGCCCGAGCTGGCGAGGCCGAGGATGACGTCGCCGGGCATAATATCGGCGCCGGTCAGGACCTTGTCCCGCTCGACCGCGCCGACGCAGAAACCGGCAAGGTCATAGTCGCCGGAGGAATACATACCTGGCATCTCTGCGGTTTCGCCGCCGATCAACGCGCAACCGGCCTGTCGGCACCCGTCCGCAATCGACGAGACCACGGCGGCAGCAACGTCGTTGTCAAGCTTCCCGGTCGCGTAATAATCCAGGAAAAACAAAGGCTCGGCGCCCTGGACGATCAAATCGTTGGCGCACATCGCGACCAGGTCGATCCCGACGCCGTCGTGCCGCCCGGTCTCGATCGCCAGCTTGAGCTTCGTTCCGACGCCGTCGTTAGCCGCCACCAGCAGCGGATCGGAATAGCCGGCGCGCTTGAGATCGAAGAAGCCGCCGAACCCCCCAAGCTCTGCGTCGGCGCCCGGCCGAGCAGTGGATTTGGCGAGCGGTCCGATCGCCTTCACCAGCGCATTGCCGGCTTCGATCGACACTCCGGCGTCGGCGTAGGTGAGGTGTTTCTGGTTCATTCGGGCGGGGCAGTAGAGACAAGCCGCTTGGATTTCCATGCCGTTGCCGCCAAAAGGCGCCACGAATGCTGCGCCGCCGTTTTGTCGTTCCTGTTTTGATATTGCTCGCCGTCCTTGGGATCGGCGGCATTGCCTATTCGCAGTTGGAGTCGGGCGATCGCGGCATCCTGCCGCTCGACAGCTCGGGTACGCTCGAGATCGGCGGAATCCACGTCGATGTTGGCGGGACGGATGCGATGAGCGCCCGCTATGCGGGCTGGAAGATTGCCCAGCGGCAGGGCTTCAAAACGCTCTGGGCCAAAATGCACAATGCGCCGGTCAGCGAGGCGCCGAACCTGCCCGATTCGACGCTCGACGACATCGTCACCTCGATCAATGTCGAGCGCGAGCAGATCGGGCCGAACCGTTATATTGCCGACCTTGGTGTCCTGTTCGACCGTGCCCGGGCAGCCGCATATCTCGGGGTTGAAGGCGGCGAAGTGCGCCGCTCCGTGCCGATGCTCCTCATTCCGATCACCGTTACAGGGGGCACCGAGACCAGCGTCGAGCTCAGGAATGCCTGGCAGCGTGCCTGGGCACAGTTCCGCACATCGCAGAGCCCGATCGACTATGTCCGCATCAGCGGACTCGGCGTCGACCCGATGCTGGTCAATGCCGCGCAAACCGAGCGGCCGGGCCGCGGCTGGTGGCGCAATATCGTCGATCTGTATGGGGCGGCGGATATCCTGGTCGCGGAAGTCCAGTTGCAAAGATCCTATCCGGGCGGGCCCGCCAGGGGCACCTTCATTGCTCATCACGGCCCGGACAATCAGGTCGTCGGCTCATTCACCTTGACGACGCGAAGCGGCAACGTGCCCGCGCTGATGGCCGAGGGCGCCCGTCGGATGGACATCCTGTTCTCGAATGCGCTCGCGGCCGGCAAGCTGCAGCGCGATTCATCGCTCAACCTGCCGGCGCCACCGCCACTGCCGGTCGAAGAGAAGCCGATCGAGACCAAGCCGGCCAATGCCACGAACGCCTTTCAGATTCAGATCGATTCGGGCGGCGACGTCAACGTCTACAATTTCGGAATGGCGCATCTGAGGACGATGGGAGGAATCACTTCGGCGACGCCGCAGCTGATCAATCCGACGGGCACGAGCTATGTCCTCGTCAACTACGCCGGCAGCATCAATCAACTCGCCGCGGCGCTTGGCGGCCGAGGATGGGCCGTTTCGGCTGCAGGTTCGGTTGTAAAGATCAAGTCGGCGAGCGGTAAGCCGCCGCCATTGCCGCCGCCTCCGACACCCGCCCAGTCGGCGCCGCAGCCAGCACCCAAGCCCCAGGGCGCGGGCAGATGAAGCAGGGTCCGGACCAGATCGCGCTTCCGCTCGACTGGCCGCAGACCGAGGGGGATGCTCGTTTCATCGTCTCGGACGCCAATTGCGAGGCGTTCGAGCATTTTCGCAAGTGGAGCATCTGGCCAGTCAAGGCGACCATCCTCACCGGGCCGCGCCGGTCGGGCCGGACGCTCCTGGGGCGGAGCTTTGTCGAGCGCGTCGGCGGGCGGCTGTTCGACGACGCTGAGCAACGGGACGAGGAAGAGCTGTTCCACGCCTGGAACCAGGCTCAGGACACCGGCCGGCCGCTGGTGATGATCGCTGACGAAGTGCCGCCAGCATGGACGCCAAGGCTGCCGGACCTGAAGACGCGGTTGGCCGTCACCCCGGTGATCCGGATCAATCATCCCGACGACGAGCTCTTCGGGGCCTTGATCCAGCTCCATTTCGCGGATCGCGGTCTACATATATTCGGAGATGCGCTGCGTTTCATGACCGAGCGGCTGCATCGCGACTATTGGACGGCCGAGCGGGCGGTCGAAGCGGTGGACCGCTATGCGCTCGGCGAGCGGGCGCGCCTCAGCCTGCCGACGATCCGGCGGGCGCTGATCGATTCACGGATGATTGGCGAAGCGGCCTAGCCGCAAACCGCTGAGGAAACCTTGTTTTCCTGGTCCAACTGAACAGTCACGCGGTTTGCACCCCGCCTTAGCTTCACTTCTTTTCCGTAGGGCACCCAGCGGACGTCATGCGCTCGCGATGCCATCATGATCCGCGCGGCCAGGTCCGTGCTTGCGACCTGCCCCTTGAAGCTGTCGAGCGCGACCGTCTGCTGGCACTTGGTCCCGGTCCAGACCGAATCGATTGAAACTGGTTGCTTGGACTGAGTTGCAGCCCCAGCTGAGGCTGCCGCGCTCAACGCGGCGAATGCCATAATCCTGCGCATCGATCCCCCCGACGCGGCCTAGCCGCAATTGATTGCAGTGACCTTGTAGTCGGGCCCGAGGCGAACTGTCACGCGCGAGGCGCTGAAATCCATCGTCAGCATGTAACCCGGCGGGGCCCAGCGCAGGACCGCGGAGTTCGTCGCGCGCATGATTGCTGCGCCGGTTTCGCTGGTGCCGGGCTGGCCGATGAAATTGTCCGTGCCGACGGCATTGCAAATGTGGCCGGGAACAGTGCCATGAACGACCGGTTCCGCTGGAGCTGTCGAGCAGGCCGCGAGGGCGGCGGCTGCGAAAAGGACGAGGCTACGCATCGACGGTCTCCTCGATCATCACCCGGCTCATCTTCAGCTTGCCGTTTTCGATCGCGAAGGCCAAGCGGCCCTCGACGAGGTCGAGCGCGTCCTTGCCGAATTCCTCATAGCGCCAGCCGCTGAGGATATTGAGGTTCTTGCGGACACCCGCGGCGAGTGCTTCCAAATCGTCCGAGCGGGCAATTAGCCGAGCGGCGACGCCGGCTTCCTTGGAGCGAATTTTGAGCAGAAGCTTCAAGAGGTCGCTGACCAGCACACCGTCCTTTGTCAGGCCCGGTCGTTTCGGCTCACGGTCGGGCATTTCGTCGGGTTCGAGGGGCTTTGCTGCCTGAAGGGCGGAAATCAGCCGCGCGCCGATATCATTGTTGCGCCATCCGGCTGACAGGCCGCGAATTCGGCCAAGGTCATCCTGGTTCTTGGGCGGGTGAAGCACGATCTCGGTCAGCGTATCGTCCTTGACGATCCGGCCGCGCGGCAGGTTCTTGGAGCGCGCTTCGGTCTCGCGCCAGGCGGCGAGGGCGCGCAGGCGTCCCAGGACAGCCGGGTTTCGGCTCGGCAGTTTCAGCCGCTTCCAGGCATCCTCCGGGGCGAAGGCGAAGTGCGAAGGATCGGCCAGTCGTTCCATCTCCTCGTCGAGCCAGGCGCCGCGGCCCGTCTTTTTCAGCTTCTCGACCATGCGCGGGAATACGGTCGCAAGATGCGTCACGTCCGCGATCGCATAGTCGATCTGGCGCTTGTCGAGCGGCCGCCGGCTCCAGTCGGTAAAGCGCGCGCCTTTATCGAGGCTATGACCGAGCAGGCTTTCGATGAGGTTCGAATAGCCGATCTGTTCGCCATGCCCGAGCGCCATCGCCGCGATCTGCGTGTCGAACAGGGGGACTGGGACCTTGCTGGTGAGGTTGTGGATGATTTCCAGGTCCTGCCCGCCGGCGTGAAATACCTTGAGGATGGTTGAATTCTTCACAAACAGGTTGAGCAGCGACGAAAGGTCGATGCCCTCGGCCTTCGGGTCGATTGCCGCCGCTTCCTCGCTCGACGCCACCTGGATCAGGCAGAGGTCCGGCCAATAGGTATTCTCGCGCATGAACTCCGTGTCCACGGCGACGAAGGGATGCTTGGCGAGACGTTCGACGAGGGCGTTGAGCTGGTCGGTCTTCGAGATCAGAGGATGAATACGCATGAGTCTTGCGGCGGCTTTAGCGGTGCCCTCGCGGGTTGACAAAAAGCTTTGTCCCAGTGAAGCGCGGCGCTCGCTTTTCTCCACAGTTTTTCGCTAGCGAGCCGACCTGATCATGCACGCCTATCGTACCCACACCTGCGCAGCCCTGCGCTCCAGCAATGTCGGCGAGACCGTCCGGCTCTCGGGATGGGTGCATCGCAAGCGCGATCACGGCCACCTGCTGTTTGTCGACCTGCGCGATCATTACGGCGTTACCCAAATCGTGACCGACACGGATTCGGCGGCGTTCAAGGTGCTCGACCGAATCCGCGTTGAGTCCGTCGTTACGATCGAAGGCCAGGTCGTCGCCCGCTCTACCGAGACGGTGAACAAGAACCTGCCCACGGGGGAAATTGAAGTTCGCGCCAACAATGTGACCGTCCAGTCGCCGGCCGCCGAACTTCCGATGCCGGTGTTCGGCGACCAGGAATATCCTGAGGAAATCCGGCTCAAGTATCGATACCTCGATCTGCGCCGCGAGCAGACCCATCGGAACATTATGCTTCGGGCGGCCGTCATCGCCTCGATCCGTCGCCGGATGATCGACCAGGGCTTCACCGAGTTCCAGACGCCGATCCTGACGGCGAGCTCGCCGGAGGGCGCTCGCGACTATCTCGTCCCGAGCCGTGTCCATCCGGGGAAGTTTTACGCGCTCCCGCAGGCGCCGCAGATGTTCAAGCAGCTGATCATGGTCGCGGGTTTCGACCGCTACTTCCAGATCGCGCCCTGCTTCCGGGATGAGGATGCACGCGCCGACCGCTCGCCAGGCGAGTTCTACCAGCTCGACTTCGAGATGAGCTTCGTCACTCAGGATGACGTGTTCAACGCGATCGAGCCCGTTCTGTCCGGCGTTTTCCAGGAGTTCGCGAACGGTCGCACCGTCACTCCGGCGGGCGAATATCCTCGCATCCCGTATAAGGAAGCCTTGCTAAAGTACGGATCGGACAAGCCGGACCTTCGCAATCCGTTGCTGATCAGTGACGTGGGCGATGAGTTCAAGGGCTCGGGGTTTGGCTTGTTCGCCGGACTGGTCGAGAAGGGCGCCGTCGTTCGCGCTATCCCGGCTCCTGGAACTGCAGAAAAGAGCCGCAAGTTCTTCGACGACATGAACGAATGGGCTCGGGACGAAGGCTTCGCCGGCCTCGGCTATGCCACTCGCAAAGGCGGTGAATGGGGCGGCCCGATCGCCAAGAACCATGGCGAAGAGGGCATGAACCGCATCGCCGAGGCGATGGGCCTTGGTCCCGACGACGGCATCTTCTTCGCCGCCGGCAAGGAAGAGGAAGCGGCGAAGCTCGCCGGTGCGGCACGCACTCGCGTTGCCGAACAGCTCGAGCTCATCGAGAAGGGCTCGTTCCGCTTCTGTTGGATCGTCGATTTCCCGATGTTCGAATATAATGACGAGCAGAAGAAGATCGACTTCAGCCACAACCCGTTTTCGATGCCGCAGGGCGAGATGGAAGCGCTGGAGACCAAGGACCCGCTCGAAATCCTCGCCTGGCAGTACGACATCGTGTGCAACGGCGTGGAGCTGAGCTCCGGCGCGATCCGGAACCATCGCCCCGACATCATGTACAAGGCGTTCGAAATCGCCGGCTATTCAAAGGAAGAAGTCGACACGAACTTCTCGGGCATGATCAATGCCTTCAAGTTCGGCGCTCCGCCACACGGCGGTTCGGCTCCGGGCATCGACCGTATCGTCATGCTCATCGCCGACGAACCGAACATTCGCGAAGTCATCCTCTTCCCGATGAACCAGAAGGCGGAAGACCTCATGATGAATGCGCCGGCCGCGGTCATGCCGAAGCAGCTCAAGGAGCTATCGATCAAAGTCGTCGCCGAGGATGCACCTGTCTCAATATCGTAATGGCGCCTGCTAATCGATTGTCGCTTCCCGGCAGAGTAGCTAAGCCCCTTGGGTGCCGATCGATTTAACGGAATTTGAACGAGGCGAGCCGTTCGCCGGAGATGCGCAAGCGGAACTGGCTTCGCTGCGCGAACGCCTGGCACGCGCGCAACTGTCGCAGATCGTGCATCGCAAGCGCGCCATCATCCTGTTCGAGGGCTGGACGGGGGCCGGCAAGAGGGCAGTATTGAAGCAACTCGTCGGTGCGCTCGATCCGACTTACGTCACTGTCGTCAAGGTGGCGGGTAGCGCGGACAGCGACGAAGAGCGGCATTGGCTGGCGCGGTTCTGGAGCAACCTCCCGGCCACGAGTGAAACGACGATCTTCTATCGCAGCTGGTACCGGCTCATGGTCGAGCAGCGAATGCTCGGCCATTTCGATGACGATCGCTGGGCGCGAGCGATCGATGAAATTAATGAGTTCGAGGCGCAGCAACGCGACCATGGAACGATGATTGCGAAGCTCTTCTTCCACGTGAGCCCGGAGCGGCAGGCGGCCAATTTGCGGGCGCGCGAGGAGGATCCGTGGCTTCGCCATGTGCGCGATTTCCAACCCATCGTCGGGCCCACTCATCGAGAGTGTGCCAACGACGTGTTGCAGGACCTGTTCGCCAATACCAACACGCGCTGGGCGCCGTGGAATCCGATCGATGCCAATGACGGGACCGGGGCCTGTATCGCGGCGCTGGGCATTATCGCAGGCGCGATGGAGAAGGCGATGCCGTCGGAGCCGCCTCTGGAGGTTGAAGAGAAGGTCGTCAGCCTTCGTCCGCCAAAGCTGACGGAAGCCAGCCGCGCCTAGCCCGGGTAGCTGATCGCCATTACTTCATAGCTCTTTTCGCCGGCAGGCAGGCGAACCACGCGTTCGTCGCCGACCCTCGCGCCAATCAGCGCCCGCGCGAGCGGAGCGCTCCAGCCGATCCGGCCCGCTGAGGCGTCCGTCTCATCATCACCGACGATCGTCAGCGTCCGGCGACTGTCGTCTTCGTCTGCCAATTCAACCGTTGCCCCAAAGCGCACCTGGTCACGCTGCTCCTGCTTTGCCGGGTCGACAATCTTCGCCGCCTTCATGATGCGCGCGAGGTGCGCCAACCGTCGGTCTATCTCCCGCAAACGTTTCTTGCCGTAGAGATAGTCGGCATTTTCCGACCGGTCGCCGAGCGACGCTGCCCACGACACGACCTCGACCATCTTCGGCCGCTCGATGCCGAACAGCTCGTCATATTCGGCGCGGACGCGCGCGAATCCTTCAGGCGTGATGAAGCGGGGCTGGTCGGCCATCCCGCCCGACTATCAGGCCGGACGGTCCTTCCCAAGGTAGCGGGAAACATGGACCGCAGTCTGTTGCTCTGAAGTGCCGCGCATCGAATCGTAAACGACCGTATTCTCGATCACGCGTTGAACGTAAGCCTTGGTCTCGACGTAAGGAATCGCCTCGATCCACTTCAGCATGTCGACCTGGCTGCGCGGATCGCCGTAGCGGTTGATCCACTTGTTCACATTGCCGCTGCCGGCGTTGTAGGCCGCGACCGCCAGCGGCACGCTGCCGTTCCAATTGTTGAGCATCCGCTGGAAGTAAGCAGAGCCGATCATGACGTTGTAATTGGGGTCGCTGATGAGGCGGTAGCCGTCGTAACTGACGCCCATCTTCCCGGCCTGCTCGGCCGCGGTGCCGGTCATCAGCTGCATCAAGCCGCGAGCGCCGGCGTGGCTAACCACATAGGGGTCGAATGAGCTTTCCTGCCGCGAAATGCCGTGCGCGAGCGACCAGATCCCGGGCGATACGGTCGAGCCGAGCGTCGGATAGGCCTGGCGTACGTAGAACATCGAGCCCTTCACCCGCGCCATCCGCGCCACCCAGACGGGCAAATCCTGCCGGCCGAGCTGCTGACCCAGTTCGACCGCGAGCGCTCGATCGGTGTCGTTGTCGAGCGATTCAGCGAGCGCCCTCGTGAATTGGGTTCGCTCAGCCACCGACCCGGCTTGCTGGAGCATCCGCACCGCCTGAACGATCCGGTTACTGGCGAAAGCCGAACGCTGGGCAGGTGTCGCAATCGAGGCTGCTACCGACTGCTGCGGCGGTGTTACCGAGCGGCCAAGCCGTTCGAGCGCCAGCTGGCCGTAGAACAGTTCCGGATAAGCAGCGGCGCGCTCGAAATAGCTATTTGCTTCCTGGACATGGCCCGCGGCGAGTGCCGCTCGGCCGGCCCAATAATTGCCTTTCGTCTGGACCTGCAGCGACTTCCCGCCGCGGGCATAATTATAGAACATGGCGACAGCGCTGCCCGGCTGGTTCATCCGATCCAGCGCCACGTTGCCACCAAGCCAGACGAGGCTGGTGTAATTGTCGCGGATCCCAATCGACTGCTGACTGATGTCCGTACCGGCGGGCAGCGCGTCGCTGAGATGCCGGGTGATATTGAACGCCGTGTTCCACTGCCGGTCCTGGGCCGCGTCGTTCGCCAGCGTCAGGAGCATGTCATAGAAGCGCTCCGGGTCGGCGGGTTGGTAAGTAAAGTCGTGCTGACGCGCGACGAGGTCGCGGGCTGCCTGCGGATAATTACGAGCCAAGAGATAACGAGCGCGGTCCATCATCAGGCCGGCGTCCGTCGCCACTTGGCCGATCACCGGCTGGTACAGGCTGTCGGCGTCCGAGGACTGGCGTTGCATCGCGATGCGTGCAGCGAACGCTGCCCGGCGGGTCGGCGTCGTCAGCGAATAATAGCGTGCGGCGTCGTCAGGATTCTTGGCGAACAGCAATGCGTCGACGCGGCGGTCGTGATCGTCGGCCGTGAAACTCGAACCGAAGCGAGCCCAGATTGCCTGTTCGCTGTCAGATCCGAGGTCGGCTTCGCTCCACGCGCTCCTGGCCGCCGCAAGCGCCTCGCCGTTTCGGCCATTGGAGGCATAAGCCTCCGCCAGTCGCGCAAAGCCATTGCCGGTTGTCGGCGGCTTGGTCGCGAAGAAGGCGAGGACCGTCGCTGGGTTCTCGCCGGGACGCATCGCCTTCTCGGCCCAAAGGCGCAGCTTGCTCTCTTCGGGCCAGCCCGGATTGTAGGTCAGGAAGCGTGCGTAATCAGCAAAGGTGTAACCGTTGCTCTGACGAAGCCGGCGCCAGTCCCCGATTGCCGCCGACACGCTATAGCCCGGCGATGCAACCGGATAGGACGATACCGGATACTGAGCGGAAGCGGCCGTCGTGGCGGCAAGAAAGGCAGGGATGGACCAAGCGATGCGCCACATGCTGGACATCCTACGTTCCCCCTCCTTATCTGGCCCTTAACGAACGACCGCGGGGCCAATTAAGTTTCCGCGACGCCAAAGGGACTTAATCATGTTTTTCGGCTCGATACCCGCCCTCGTGACGCCATTTGCGGCGGGACGAGTCGATGAAGCGGTATTCCGTGATTTCGTGGCGTGGCAGATCGAGCAGGGATCGAATGCCTTGGTCCCGTGCGGGACCACAGGTGAAGCAGCAACCCTGTCCAATGAGGAGCATCGCAGAGTCATCGAGATTGCGGTCGACGTGGCCGGGGGCCGGGTTCCCGTTATCGCTGGCTGCGGCTCCAACAACACCGTCCATGCCATCGAGCTGACCAAGTCGGCGAAGGCAGCCGGGGCGGATGCCGCGTTGCATGTGCCGCCCTATTACAACCGGCCCAATCAGGACGGGATTTATGCTCATTTGGCGGCTGTCGCTGACCTCGATTTCCCGATCGTGCTGTACAATGTTCCAGCCCGGACGATCACTGACATAGCGGTCGAGACGATGGCCCGCCTGTCGCAATTGTCGAATGTAGTCGGAGTCAAGGACGCCACGGGCAATCTCGCGCGCGTCTCGGCTCAGCGGCAGGCTTGCGGGGCCGAGTTCGCCCAGATCTCCGGAAACGACGACATGGCGCTCGGCTTCAATGCGATGGGTGGTGTGGGGTGCATTTCGGTCAGCGCCAATGTCGCTCCGAGGCTTTGTTCGGATTTCCAGAACGCGACGAGGGAGGGTCGTTGGGAGGACGCGCTGCACCTTCAAGACAAGCTCTATCCGCTTCACGCGGCACTGTTCAGCGACGCCTCGCCGGCGCCGACAAAATATGCGCTCAGCCGTGTTCGTTCGGGCTTTCCGACAGACCTTCGACTGCCGCTCGTGGAAGCGTCCGATGCATCAAAACGCGCGGTGGATGCTGCATTGGAGCACGCAGGCCTTATCTAAGTCCAATGGCCAAGCCGCTTCCCCAGCCTTTCGACAAGCAGAAGGTCGTCGCCGAGAACCGGCGCGCGCGCTTCGACTATTTTGTCGAAGACCGGCTGGAGGCTGGCATCGCGCTGACGGGCACGGAGGTGAAAGCCTTGCGTCAGGGCGAGGGCTCCATTGCCGAGAGCTATGCCACGGTCGAAGGCGACGAGGTCTGGCTGATCAACAGCCATGTGCCTGAATATAGCCACGGCAACCGCCTCAACCACGAACCTCGCCGGCCACGTAAACTGTTGCTCAAGGGGCGCGAGATATCCAAGCTGCACGGGGCGGTTGCTCGCCAGGGGCTTACCCTCGTGCCGCTGTCGATTTATTTCAATGGCAGCGGCCGGGCGAAAGTCGAGTTGGCGTTGGCGCGGGGTAAGAAGGTGCACGACAAGCGTGAGACCGTGAAAGAGCGTGACTGGAAGCGCGAGCAGCAGCGCCTGCTGCGGCGGCGCGCATAACAAAATGAAGTGGCTCACCCGTCATATTCCCCGTCGCGAGACGATCCACGAGAACCGCCTGCTGCGGCCATTCGCGAGGCCGCTCAGCAATCCGGCGCTATGGCGAATGACCCGCCGCTCGGTCCCGCGGGCGGTGGCGCTCGGCCTTGGCATCGGGATCGTCATTCCTGTGATGCACACGGTGATCGCTGCGATTCTGGCGATTCCGCTTCGCGCCAATGTCGCAATCACGGCAGCGCTGACCTTGCTGGTCAATCCGTTGACCTACGCGCCGATTTACTACGGCTGCTACCTGGTCGGATCGTGGGAGCTCCATCATGATTCCAGCGTCATCGACCCCCGCGCCGCAGAGCAAGTTTCCGGCGAGCTCGGGCGCATCATGTTCTGGCTGCATCATGCCTCGGGGCCGATTGCCCTTGGAGTTCTGACCGTCGCCCTGGTGACGTCGGCGATCGGCTATGTCGCCTCGTCGGTTGTGTGGCGCTGGTGGCTCGGCAGCAAATGGCGGCAGCGTCGCGCCGCCCGGAAAGCCGCCAAGGCCTGACGTTCGCAGCATCTCTGCTTACGGCCGTCGATTTGACTCTGGCGCACTGCCGTTGCGCTGACGACTGGCTTGGGTCACACACCAATCTGGTTTTCGGAGGGGAATAATGGCTCGAGTTCTGGCGTTTCTGACTGTCACCACGATCCTGGCTGGCTGTGCCGCGCACGAAATAGCGGCGCCGCCTCCACCTCCCGTCGTTGAAGCGGTTCCGGTTCCAGAGGCTCCGCCCGCACCAAAGCCGCAATATGGCGCCTACGGTTTTGACGCCGCAGGAATGGATACGAGCGTGGTTCCTGGGGACAATTTCTATCAATATGCCAATGGCATCTGGGCGAAGAACACCCCGATCCCGGCCGACAAGTCCAACTATGGCATGTTCACCGTGCTCGACGATTTATCGCGCGAGCGCACCCGCAACGTGATCCAGGAGGAGGCAAAGGACCCGAACAGCAAGATCGGCAATGCCTACGCCAGCTTCATGGATGAGGCAGCGATCGAGGCGAAAGGCCTGGCGCCGCTCAATCCGTGGCTCAACCAGGTTCGCGGGCTTAAGACCAAGGCTGGATTGGCCGCGCTTTATGCCGATGCCGACCGGCAAGGAATCGGCACTCCCTTCGTCATGTTCATCGGGCAGGACCGCAAGGCGTCCGATCAATATGCGCTGAACGTCTACCAGGGCGGGCTCGGCATGCCGGACCGTGACTATTATTTGTCGACCGATCCCAAGATTGCGGAGACGCGCGCCAAATATCTTGAGCATTTGACCAACGTCCTGACCCTGGCTGGCGAGAAGAATGCCGCGGCGCGGGCAAAGGCCATTGCCGCGTTCGAAACCCGGATTGCGAAGGTTCACTGGACTCGGGTCGAAAGCCGCGACGCCAACAAGACCTACAATAAATATTCGCTGAACCAGGTTCGCAAGCTCGCGCCCGGCTTCGACTTTGCCTCATTCATCAAGGGTGATGGTGCTAACGTCGAGAACGTCCTGATCTACCAGCCAAGCGCCTTCAAAGGCATCGGCGCGGAGCTCAGCCGGACTCCGTTGGCGGTTATCAAGGACCAGCTCCTGATCCGCTCGATCGACGCCTTTTCGTCCTATCTCCCGAAGCAGTTCGATGCCGAGAATTTCGCTTTCTACGGCACCGTCCTCAACGGGACCCCGCAGCAGGAAGAGCGGTGGAAGCGCGCCGTCGACTTCACCACCGGCGCCTTGGGCGACGACGTCAGCAAGCTCTATGTCGCCAAATATTTCCCGCCTGAAACCAAGGCCGCGGCTGATCGCCTGGTCCATAATCTGATCGCAGCGATGGACCGCCGGATCGATACGCTCGACTGGATGGGCCCGGAGACCAAGGCGAAGGCCCATGCCAAGCTCGCGGCCTTCACTCCGAAGATCGGTTACCCGTCGCAGTGGCGCGATATGAGCGGCCTCGTCGTTGACCGCGGCGACGCGATTGGGAATGCGATGCGGTCGGCTCGCTTCGAGCACGACTACGAGATCGGCAAGCTCGGCGGGCCGATCCGACGCTGGGAATGGGGCATGACGCCCATGACCATCAACGCCTACTCGAACCCGACGATGGTCGAAATCGTCTTCCCCGCCGCGATCCTGCAGCCGCCGTTCTTCGACCCCAATGCCGATGACGCCGTGAACTACGGTGGGATCGGTGCGGTCATCGGTCACGAGATGAGCCACCAGTTCGACGACCAGGGTGCTAAATATGACCTTCACGGCAATCTCGTCGACTGGTGGACTCCGGCCGACGCCAAGAACTTCCAGTCGCGGCTGGACCGGCTGGGCGCCCAATATGACGCTTATGAGCCACTTCCCGGCTTTCACGTGCAGGGCAAGCTGACGATGGGCGAGAATGTCGCCGACCTTGCCGGCCTCACCGTTGCTCACGACGCTTATATTGCGTCGTTGAACGGCGCGGCTCCGCCGGTGATCGAGGGCATGAGCGCCGACCAGCGTTTCTATCTCGGTTGGGCGCAGATCTGGCGGCGGAATTATCGCGAGGCAAACCTTCGCCAGCGCCTGCTGACCGATCCGCACTCGCCATCGGAGCAACGCTCAGCGATCGTCCGCAACATGGACCCATGGTACCCCGCGTTTAACGTCCAGGCGGGTCAGAAGCTGTACCTGCCGCCTGCGGACCGCGTCCGCATCTGGTGATGCTCCAGCAGAACCTGCCGCGGATCAGTTCAAGCCCGCTCGACGGGTGGGGGCGGTGGCTTGCGCCGGCCCTGATCGCCGCGGCCGGACTGTCTGGCGCGCTGGTCTTGTTGCTCGTCGGCCAGATGACGCTCGCCGGCATGGCGGCTGTCATTGCCGTGGGTGCGGCCATCGCAGGCTATTTGCGGGCCGCACAGCCGGCGTCCGTTGCCGAGCCGATCGTCGGCGGACCTGATTTTACGCTCGTTGGGTCAGCGCTTGGAATGTGCGGCGATGCCGCGGCCCTGACTTCGGAGAACGGGTCGCTGCTGATTGCGAACAGCGCTTATCGAGACCGCTTCGGCGGCTCGCCGCCGCCGCTCCAGCTCGGGACCGACGAGGATTCGGAACAAGGCCTTGAAGTCGCCCGGACCATGGCCTGGCGCGATGGTGCGGGATGCGCCGGCCGGATCAAGACCGATCACGGATTCACTGCTGTCGAAGTCGAGAGAGTTGGGATTCGAGGCGACTTGTTGCTTTGGCGCTTTCCCAAGCCTCCCCCGCCCGAACCGACGACTGTCGCGGCGAAGTGGCTTTCCGGCACGACCGGTGAGCGGCTCGGTGCGGCCGGGATCATGGCTGCGTTGGTCGACGAAGAAGGCTCGGTTCTTGCCGCCAATAGGCCGTTCCGCGATCGCGCGCTGGAGGACGGGAGCGATCCTGCTGGCCATCGCTTCGCCGGGATCGTCGATGTCGGCGAGGACGGCAACGTCCGACTGAAGTCCGAGGGCGAGGCCGCGAAGGCGATGCGCCTCGTCCATGTTCCCGTCGATCCGAAGAAGGGCGGCCATTCCGGGACCTTCCTCCTGTTCGAAGGTGGAGATTCAGTGGCGCCTTCCGATGCTGCGCATCTCCAGGCACTACTCGACGTCCTTCCAATCGGCCTTGCTCTGGTCGATCGTGACGGCCGCTTCCTGACGATGAACGAGGCCTTCCGGAATGCGGCAGGTGTCCGGGGCAATACGAACCCCGTCTATCCCGGCGACCTCGTCGTCAAAGAGGATAAGGCGGCCGTCGCCGATGCTGTCCGCCGCAATGCGCGCGGGCCGGCAATGTCGGGCGACCTTGCAATCAGGCTTGCCCGCCAGCCGACCGAACCAGTCGCCTTGACCATAGCGGGCCTCCGCGGCCTCGGCGATGCAGCGGTCCTCCTGCTGCTCAAGGACAATAGCGAAGAAGCGAAACTCAAGCGGCAGGTCGCCCAGGCCACGAAAATGCAGGTCGTCGGCCAGCTTGCCGGCGGCGTCGCGCATGACTTCAACAATATCCTGACCGCGATCATCGGGCACTGCGATCTGATGCTGATGCGGCATACGCCGGGCGACAGCGACTATGACGATATCCAGCAGATCAAGTCGAATTCGAACCGCGCTGCGGGCCTTACTCGACAGCTTCTTGCCTTCTCGCGCCAACAAACCCTGCGCCCGCAGGTGCTCCAGCTTCCCGACGTTGTGTCGGAGGTGTCCCATCTGCTGAAGCGGCTGCTTGGTGAGAATGTCGAGCTTGCGGTGAAGCACGGCCGCGCGCTTGGCCCGATCCGCGCCGATCCCGGGCAGCTCGAGCAGGTCATTATCAACCTCGCGGTCAACGCCCGCGACGCAATGGCTGAGAAGGGCGGGGGCACGCTCACCATCCAGACCTATCCGGTGAAGTCCGACCAGGTCGCGCAACTCGGGTCCGACATCCTGCCGATCGCCGATTATAGCGCATTGTCAGTGACCGACACCGGCACCGGCATTGCTCCTGGGGTCCTCGGCAAGATCTTCGAACCCTTCTTCACGACCAAGGAAGTGGGAAAGGGGACCGGTCTCGGCCTTTCGACCGTCTACGGTATCGTCAAGCAGTCGGGCGGCTTTATTTTCGCCGATTCCAAGGTTGGTGAGGGCACCCGCTTCGTTATCTATTTGCCCGTGCATCGCGAGGACGTGTCAGCAGCCAAAACCCGCAAGTCCGACAAGGCAAAGCAGGACGAGCTCTGGGGCAGCGGCACCGTCTTGCTGGTCGAGGACGAACCTATGGTGCGCTCGGTGGCGGAGCGGGCGCTGACCCGCCACGGCTACACCGTCATTACTGCCGACAATGGTGAGGAAGCGCTGGAGGTCATCGCCAAGGGCGAGGAGATCGACCTGCTTCTGAGCGATGTCGTGATGCCGGGCATGGATGGCCCCGCGATGGTCGCCGAGGCGCGCAAGCAGCGGCCCGAACTCAAAGTCCTGTTCATGTCGGGCTACGCCGAGGAACAGCTCCGCCACTCGCTCGGTGTCGATAACGCCCATTTCCTCCCGAAACCCTTCTCGGTTCAGGACCTCGCCGAGGCCGCGAAGCGCGCGCTCGCCGCGAAATAGCGCTTGCCCTCCGCGACTTGCGGGTTATGCCACGGTCGATGTCTCCGGGGCGTTCCATCCTTATTGTCGAAGACGAACCGCTTATCGCGATGATGCTCGAGGACTTCCTCGAATCGCTCGGTCATCGGGTGGCCGCGACTTGCGATACGGTCGATGGTGCCCTCGACAAGGCGGAGGCCGGCGGGTTCGATCTGGCCATCCTCGACGTCAACCTGAAAGGCGAAAATGTCTGGCCGGTGGCGACCAGGCTGCGCGAAAAGAAGGTCCCGTTCGTCATCGCAACCGGAGGGCACGTTGACCCGCCGCCGCCCGAGTTCAACGATGCGCCGGTGATCGAAAAGCCCTACACCGTGGACCGGGTCACTCCAGCGATCGACGCCGCGCTCGCTGGCTAAGCGAATCTTGCTTGGGCTGCTCTTGGCAGCCGCCTTCCTTTATGGCGCGTGCGTTGTTCTCATGTACTCATCGCAAACCGATTTGATCTTTCCCGTGCATGCGGTCGCCGCACCGGGTCCGCTTCCGCCAGGGGCCGAACGGCTTTCGGTGTCGACGCCGGACGGAGAAAAGCTGGCCGGCATCTACCTTCCCTCCGATCACCCGGATCCGAGCCGGACCTTGATTCTCGGCTTCGGGGGCAACGCCTGGAACGGGCAGGATGTGGCCGAGTATTTGCACGAACTCTATCCGGAGCATGACGTCGTTGCGTTCCACTATCGCGGCTACAGTCCATCGAGCGGTTCGCCCTCGGCGCAGGCCCTGATTGCGGACGCCCCGCTCGTTTACGACGTCGCGGTCGAGCGGGTCAGGCCGACGCGCGTGATTGCCGTTGGCTTCAGCATCGGGACCGGCGTCGCAGCCCAGCTGTCGGCCAAGCGAAAATTGACTGGCCTCATTCTTGTGACACCCTTCGACTCTCTAAAGGCGGTGGCCCAGTCAATGTATCCGTGGCTTCCGGTCGGGCTGGTCTTCAATCAGCAAATCGACGCAGCTGGACCGCTTCGCACGGGAACCGCGCCGGTGGCGATTATCGCTGCCGAACGTGACGAGATCGTCGCCCCGGAACGGACAGACGCCCTGCGCAAGGCGCTGCCGAAGCTGGCCTTCGATCGGACCATCAATGGCGCGGGCCACAATGACATTTATTCACGCTCCCAATTCCATGAAGCGATGCGCCAGGCGCTCGGCGCCATGGGCGGCTGAAATTCGCTGACCTATCTTGGGACACGGTAAGGTTACGGGCGCTGCCAACGCCACTTGCTAGGCGGCAGGGTCCCATCCATATTGTTGAGAACAAAGACGCTATCGCTCATCCGGGAGCGTTAACTCTCCGGCAGAGTTGATTGTGTAATAAAGCGGGCTAGCATGGCCCATTGGATACGGCCGTTAGCGGCTGGTGTATAAGGAACCGAATGACCAAGCTTTCAGGCGGCGACGGCAAGAGCACCCTCTACTGCTCCTTCTGCGGTAAGTCGCAGCACGAGGTCAGGAAGCTGATCGCCGGTCCGACGGTCTTCATCTGCGATGAATGCGTCGAGCTGTGCAACGACATCATCCGCGAGGAATCCAAGTCGGCGCTGGTCAAGACCCGCGACGGCGTCCCGACGCCGGCCGAGATCTGCAAGGTCCTCGACGACTATGTGATTGGCCAGGATCGCGCCAAGCGCGTGCTCTCGGTCGCGGTCCACAACCATTACAAGCGGCTGTCGCACGGTTCGAAGACCGGCAATGAAGTTGAGCTCGCCAAGTCGAACATCCTGCTGATCGGCCCGACGGGCTGCGGCAAGACGCTGCTGGCGCAGACGCTGGCGCGAATCCTCGACGTTCCGTTCACGATGGCGGACGCGACGACCCTCACCGAGGCGGGTTATGTTGGTGAGGATGTCGAAAACATCATCCTGAAGCTGCTCCAGGCTTCCGACTACAATGTCGAGAAGGCGCAGCGGGGGATCGTTTACATCGATGAAATCGATAAAATCAGCCGCAAGTCGGACAATCCCTCGATCACGCGCGACGTGTCGGGCGAGGGCGTCCAGCAGGCGCTCCTCAAGCTGATGGAAGGCACGACCGCATCCGTTCCGCCGCAAGGTGGCCGCAAGCATCCGCAGCAGGAATTCCTGCAGGTCGACACGACCAACATCCTGTTCATCTGCGGCGGCGCGTTCGCCGGCCTCGAAAAGATCATCGCCGACCGCCTGCAAGGCAAGTCGATCGGCTTTGGCGCCCACGTTGCTGCTCCCGACGAGCGGAAGACCGGCGAGGTGCTCCGCAATTGCGAGCCGGAAGACCTGTTGAAGTTCGGTCTGATCCCGGAGTTCATCGGCCGCCTGCCGGTGATCGCGACCCTCATGGATCTCGACGAAGAGGCCCTGGTCAAGATCCTGGTCGAGCCGAAGAACGCGCTAGTGAAGCAGTACGCCAAGCTGTTCGACATGGAAGACGTCGAGCTCGAGTTCACCGACGACGCGCTCCATTCGGTTGCCAAGAAGGCGATCGAGCGGAAAACGGGCGCGCGCGGGCTGCGCTCAATCTTGGAGGGCATTCTGCTCGACACGATGTTCGATCTGCCGTCGATGGACGGCGTCGACGAAGTCCACATCGACAAAGACGTTGTCGAAGGGCGCAAGGAGCCGGTTCGGGTCTACGCGAAGAAGGATAAGGCGGGCGACGCCGCGTGATGTCTCAGGCGGCCGCGGTTGCCGACCAACGGGCCCGCATTTCCAATGACAGGTTGTTAGGTTTCCTTCCGGTTCTGCTGAAGGAGCCGCGCCGGGCGTGGCTGGTCATCCCCATCGCCTGGGCATTGTCGTTCGCTGGAAGCATTGCGCTGGCCGCGCTCGTTCAGTGGCTTGCGCCCAATGCCCAGTCAGTTGAAATCCCGAAGGGCCTGCCGCCCTGGCTGATCATTTTCGGCTTCGCAATCTTCTCGCCCGTCCTCGAATCGATCTTGATGGGCGTGGGGTTGAAGGTCCTGATGCGCTGGCTCGCGCCGGGACCGGCGATCTTCGTCAGCGCGATCGTCTGGGGAATCCTCCATTCGATCCAAGTACCGGTCTGGGGCCTCGCCATCTGGTGGCCGTTCCTGATCTTCTCGACCTTGTTCGTCGTGTGGCAGCAGCGCGGCTTCTGGACGGGGGTCGCGGTCGCAGCAGCAACCCACTTCCTTCAGAATATCGGCCCGTCGCTCGCGATCGCTTACCCCAACCTATTCCACGGGCTCGGCTAACCGAGCCGTGGGATCAACGCCGGCGTCGAGCGCGCGTAATCGGTGAACTCAAGTCCAAATTGCGCTTCGAGCAATTCGTCTTCCGATTTCGTACGAATTCTCGTTCCGATGAGAAACAGGGGCAGCCCGACAATCAATTGCAGCCAATGGCCGAGGGCGACCGCGAGGCTCAGCAGGAACAACAGCATCCCGAGATAAATCGGATGCCGCACGTGCGCATATGGCCCGCTCCGCACGAGCACGTGATCGCTGCGCATCCTTGCCACCAGGCTCCAGTTCTTGCCCAGTTCGCGGGAACTGGCCGCGAACAGGCCGATCGCACCGCCCATCAGGCAAAGGATGGTGGCGGTGGCGGCAATGCTCACCGGGTCCAACGCCGGAAGATCAAACCTTACTCGCCCGAAGCCGACAACAAAAAATCCGATCATCTGAATGATGATGCCGAGCTGCGAACGTCGATCCCGCTTGCTCCCGGACTCCGGCCGCCGGCCAGCGGCCGTCCGGACGAGGAAGAGAAAGAACACGAGTCCCGACACGCTGAACGCCCAGAACTGAGCGAAGCTTATCGGAACGGCCAAAGGCATACCGCTCGGTAGGTCCGGTGTATTATCCTGTCAATACAGCGGTCAAACGCTAACGCTGGACGGCAGCGACCGTCCTCGAGCTGAAGCGATCCATCAGCGCTGCATCACGCCCGTAGGGGTCGGGCAGGAACTGCACGCCCGTGGTGGTCGGCTGGACCGTCAGATAGGTCATGTACACCGGAGTCGGCTGCGGCAGGTTCACCTCTTCCTCGACCTTTGGATTGGCGCCGGTCGGCACCGATCCGAAGAGCCACCGGGCGAGGCGCTTGTAATCCTCGACCCGCACGCAGCCGTTGCTGATCCACAGCTCGTTCTTGGTGAAGTGGTCCTTCTCCGGTGAATCGTGGAGATAGATGCCGAAGTAATTGGGCAGCATGAACTTCATCATGCCCATCGAGTTGGCGGGGCTGGGGAGTCGGCGCAGGCGCACCTCCTGGCGCCCGTCGACAACGGCCTGCCAGTCGACCGTCTTCGGATCGAGCCGCGGCGCGTTCTCGCTGTAATCGGCCATCACCTCATATTCGCGCTCGGTCAGGTAGCTCGGCCCCTGCGCGACGACGCGCGGAGCGATCAGATTGCGGACCAGCTCGGGCGGCACGTTCCAGTACGGATTGACGCTGGCGTATTTGATGTAGGCCGCCATCATCGGGGTTGCCGTTTCGGCCTTGCCGACGATGACCTTCATCTCATCGACCTTGCGTCCGTTTTCCCACAGCGAAAGCCGGGCACTTCCGGCATCGACGACGGCATATTTGCGCTGGTCTTCGGGCGCGGGAAGGCGACGAGCGCGCTCCATGTTGATGATGATCCGTTGCTCGTAATATTGGGCGCCGCGGTTCAGCGCATCGACCGTGCCAGCGCCGGCGATGCCGTCGGCCTTGAGGCCATGGTCCGCCTGGAATTCCTTCACTGCAGCGGCGAGCGGAGCGTCGAACGAAGTGCCGTCAGCCAGCCCCAGCCTGTTCCGAAGCGCCGACACGCGGTCTCCCGTCATGCCCGCCTTCAGCGTCGGTCCGACAGGAACCTGAACGCTGGGCAAATTGCCCCAGCGCTGCTGGTACTTCACCAGCCCCCGGCGCAGGTCGGTGTAAATCGGGTTCATCGACACGAACATGTCGACCGGAGCGCCGCTCCAGTCGTCAAACGAGACGTCGTGCATCAGGTTCGATGTCTGGATCGCCTTCGGGACCAAGTCCTCGTCGATGTAGATCATGTCTACCCCCTGCTCGATGGCAGGAGGCAGATCGATTGGTTCGAGCGCGGGTCCGCGCTTGCTCGGCGCATTTTGCTGCTGTTGCTGCTGAGCCCACGGCATCGGGGCGGGCCCCGGAGGCGGCGGCATCCAGGGCTCGGCGCGCGGTGCCGAATATTGCGGCGGGGCGGGCATGACCGGCTGCGGCGCCGGCCACGGCTGGCCATATTGCGCGGCTGCGACGGCAGCGGGCAGGGCGAGGGCGCTTAGCGCGAGCAGGGAATATCGAGTTTTCACGAGACCTTAGATACCAATTCAAGCTGAACGATTACAGAATCCGCTGTTCAGTTGGGCGTGAGTCATTCACCTTCCAGCGGTAGAGTATCCCGCTCCCGTTTCCCGACCGGCGCGTCAAGCTGTTGTGCGGCTTGCTCAACCTCTTTGTCGCTGGGCGGCTCTGGGAGCTCTTCGCCTGGCGCCAAAGCGTCGTCGGGAATGCCAGGCCCCGTCCCGGCAATCGTCTCGTTCACGGGCTCCTCGTCGGGGCCGCTGCTGATCTTTTCCCTGTCTTCCGGCATGTCCGCCTCCGCATTGGGTACAGGTGTCCAGCGAGCGATTGCTGTGGATTGTTCCTCCCCTTTGTTGCGTGAGAGTGACCCGCCGCCCATATATCGGCCATGACCCGTTTCCTTCCGATCCTGCCCCTTCGCGACATCGTCGTCTTTCCGCACCGCATTGTCCCGCTGTTCGTGGGACGCGAGAAATCGGTGGCTGCGCTAGAGGCGGCGATGGCTAGCGATCGGGAATTGTTCCTGGTTGCCCAGCTCGATCCGGGCGAGGATGATCCTGATCGCGATGCGCTCTACGACCTCGGCGTGATCGCGACCGCGATGCAGCTCTTGAAGCTGCCTGACGGGACTGTCCGCGTGCTGGTCGAAGGTGCGAAGCGCGCGAAGCTGGTGAACCTGGTTCCCAGAGATGGCTACCTTTCTGCGGAAGTCGAGGAGATCGACGAGGAGCCTGCGGAGGGCACCGAAGCCCAGGCGCTGATGCGTTCGGTGATCGATCAGTTCGACAATTACGCGAAGCTCAACAAGCGCCTGCCGCCCGAGACTGGCATCCAGCTAGCCGAGATCGAAGATCCGTCGGCGCTTGCAGACGCGATCGCGTCGAGCCTGTCGATCAAGGTCGCCGACAAGCAGGCTCTCCTTGGCGAGCTAAATCCCGGCCGCCGGTTGGAGATGGTGTTCGCCTTCATGGAGGGCGAGCTCGGCGTACTCCAGGTCGAAAAGAAGATTCGCAGCCGCGTGAAGCGCCAGATGGAGAAGACGCAGCGCGAATATTATTTGAACGAGCAGCTGAAGGCGATCCAGCGCGAGCTCGGCAATGAGAGCGAGGAGGGCGGTGACGAACTCCAGGAGCTCGCCGAGAAGATCCGCAAGACGCGCCTGTCAAAGGAAGCGCGGACACGCGCCAACGCCGAACTGAAGAAGCTCCGCGCGATGGCGCCCATGTCGGCCGAAGCAACGGTTGCCCGCAACTATCTCGACGTTTTGCTCGGCTTGCCGTGGGGCAAGAAGTCCAAGCTCAAGAAGGACATTGCCGAGGCGCAGAACGTCCTCGACGAGGACCATTATGGCCTGGAGAAGGTCAAGGACCGGATCGTCGAATATCTCGCGGTTCAGGCCCGCACCAATAAGCTGAAGGGCCCGATCCTGTGCCTCGTCGGTCCGCCGGGCGTCGGCAAGACCTCGCTTGGCCGCTCGATCGCCCGCGCCACGGGGCGTGAGTTCGTCCGCCAGTCGCTTGGCGGCGTCCGCGACGAGGCCGAGATCCGCGGTCACCGCCGGACCTACATCGGATCGCTTCCAGGCAAGATCGTTTCGAACATCAAGAAGGCGGGGACATCGAACCCGCTGTTCCTGCTCGATGAGATCGACAAGCTCGGCCAGGATTTCCGCGGCGATCCCAGCTCGGCGTTGCTCGAGGTTCTCGATCCCGAGCAGAACAACAAATTCCAGGACCATTATCTTGAGCTCGATTACGACCTGAGCGACGTAATGTTCGTCACCACGGCGAACTCGCTCGACATGCCCCAGCCGTTGCTCGACCGAATGGAGATCATCCGGCTTGAGGGCTATACCGAGGACGAGAAGGTTGAGATCGCCAAGCGCCACTTGATCCCGAAGCAAATGGAAGCGCACGGGCTCAAGGAGAATGAGGTCGAGATCACGGACGAGGGGCTCCGCGGGATTTTGCGCTTCTATACTCGCGAAGCAGGGGTTCGAACCCTTGAGCGCGAACTGGCCAAGATTGCCCGTAAGGCGCTGCGCCAGATTCTCGAGGGCAAGTATGAGAGCGTCATTGTCACCCTCGAAAATCTCAACACGTTCCTGGGCGTCCGCCGCTTCCGCTACGGGGTCGGAGAAGAGGAAGATCAGGTGGGCGCCGTCACTGGCCTTGCGTGGACCGAAGTCGGCGGCGAGCTTCTGACGATCGAAGCCGTCACCGTGCCGGGCAAGGGGCAGATCAAGACAACCGGCAAGCTTGGCGAAGTGATGCAGGAATCGATTCAGGCCGCGATGAGCTTCGTTAAGGCTCGTGCTCCAGCCTACGGCGTCAAGCCGTCGATCTTCGCGCGCAAGGACATCCACGTTCACTTGCCGGAAGGAGCGGTTCCGAAGGACGGCCCGTCGGCCGGCATCGGCATGGTGACGGCGATGATCTCGACCCTGTCGGGCGTCGCGGTTCGCCGCGATGTGGCGATGACCGGGGAAGTCACGCTGCGTGGCCGGGTGCTTCCAATCGGTGGGCTCAAGGAAAAGCTTCTCGCGGCGCTCCGCGGCGGCATCCGCACCGTGCTGATCCCGTCGGAAAATGAAAAAGACCTCGCGGAGATTCCGGCCAGCGTGAAGGAAGCGCTGGAAATCATCCCGGTCGAGCACGTCGACGAGGTTTTGTCACGAGCGCTGGTGGATCAGCTCCAGGCCATTGAGTGGACGGATGCCGACGAACATGCCGCCGAGCCGCCGGTTCATGGCCAAAGTCCCGAAACGGGCCTGCCAATCCGTCACTAGCGCTGGACTCAGCGCAGGAGTCTTGCATTAGAGTCGATCGCTTCGCGCGCCCGAGTCTCGGCGCCGGGGAACGATGGAGTGGCCGGACGTGAACAAGCAGGAATTGATTGGACATGTCGCCGATCGCGCGGGGCTGAGTCGTAACGACGCCATGCGCGCTGTTGAAACCATGCTCGAGGTGATCACCTCCACGCTGAAGCGCGGCGATGAGGTCCGGCTCGTGGGATTCGGCAATTTCTCCGTGACTCGCCGGAAGGCCTCGACGGGACGCAATCCGCGGACTGGCGAGCCAATGCAGATCAAGGCCACGTCGCAGCCGAAATTCCGCCCGGGCAAGGTTCTCAAGGACGCCGTTCAGTAAGCTGGACACGGGCAAAAGCGCGGTTATATCGCGCGCTTCCCGACAATTCGGGCGCGTAGCTCAGCGGTAGAGCACACCCTTCACACGGGTGGGGTCACAGGTTCAATCCCTGTCGCGCCCACCAGCCTTTAGAGCTGGTGATTAGTCGAGGTAGGCCGGCTGGAAGCTCGCCACGCGGCGAATTTCGGCCCAATCGGTGAACTGGATTTCGCGGCCCGCACGCTTGATCAGGCCCTGCCGCTCCAGGTCCGCGAACACGCGGTTTACGTTGACCGATGTCTGGCCGGTGATGTCGGCGATCTGCTGCTGGGTGAATGGATTGACCATCTTCCCCTGAGGTACGTGCATGCGGACCGCCGTTTCGCACAAAAGGTGAGCGACGCGTGCGGTCGAATCGCGCCGGCCGCAATTGACCAGCCATTCGTAGCCAATGGTTTCGTTGCGCTGGATCAGGCGGATGAAAAAGCGCTGCAGTTGCGGGTGAGCATTGACGATCGGATCAAAGTCCTTGGCCTTGCCGACCATCACCTCGCTCTTGACGATGGCCTGGATGCCGTAGCCGGCGCTCGCGTCGCGGGGGAGGATGCCCTCGCCGGCGAAGCGGAGCGCGACGATCTGCCTGCGGCCCGATCCATCGGTTTTGTATTTCGCGAGAATGCCGCTGCGGACGAACATGACTTCGTCGCGCGGCGAGCCGGGTTCCCGGAAGGGCCGCCTGGGATCGACATGCAGAATCCGGTGCGGCATTTCCGCCAGAAGGTCAGCCAGGGACGACTCTAGGCCTGCGTGGACCAACGTATCCCGCAGTGAAACTCCAGGCGCGGGCGTCTTTGAACGCCGAGTCGCCATCCTAGGTTCTCCCCAGCGCACTGTTGATGCGCCAACCCCGTACACACGTTATTGATTAAACAATTGTTCAACGCAGGACAGTTACCGGAAGTTAGCCTGTAACTCTGCTGTCATTTTGCAGATATGTTCACTCGACAAGGCGACGTTGTTGCCGAGCGCCGGCGGTCCGGGCCAGCCCGCGTCGGGGAACTCCAATCCGTTCCAGCCGCGCGTTTCGGAATAACGTGGGATCACATGGAAATGGACGTTTGGGTCGACCATCATCAGCATCAGATAATTGATGCGCTCATATTGGGTGAAAGCGCGTAGAGCGCGCTCGATCGCTGCGACAGCCTCCGCTTGCTCGTTGAATGCCTCGCTCGGAAGGTCGCCGTAAGACGTGGCATTGCCCTTGGCCGCGAGAACCAGCGACCCGAGCGTCACCTGGGATGGCCGAAGCAAGACGACCCAATGCTCGAATTCTTTGACCAGACTTGCGGGATAGCCGAATTTCTCGATTGTCTGGTTCATTCTATTTTCTCGAGTCCGAAGCTGTCTGTTTTGGATCGTAGGTGAGTAACACCAGTCCGCAAATCATTCCCGATAGGCATCGCTTCATGTGCGACTGCTCCGCTTGCCTTCCGCTGGCGCCAACCCTAAGTGGCGCCGGCGCCGATGGAAACCGCTGAGACGAGTGGAATCCGTAGCGTTGTGGCGATCGTAGCTCAGCTGGTTAGAGCATCGGTTTGTGGTACCGAGGGTCGGGGGTTCAAGTCCCCTCGATCGCCCCATTTTTGAACCCCTCAAGGCGACACTTTGCGGGGATTTCGATTTCTATTTTGGCACCGGAAAATTCAGCATCCATGACTACGCCCTGGGGCTTGCCCGATTTTGACGCGCACGAAGAAGTTCACTTCATCGATAATGAAGAGTGCGGCCTGAAAGCCATTATCGCGGTCCATTCGACGCATCTCGGCCCGGCCGGTGGCGGCTGCCGTTTCTGGCACTATGCCAAGGATGATGAGGCGCTGACCGACGCGCTCCGGCTGTCGCGCGGCATGAGCTACAAGAATGCGATGGC
>Ga0070673_100000037_pt1 | contig 55602 bp, 58 predicted proteins | sample KBSM23metaG_FD_65342 | JGI IMG/M metagenome (GOLD analysis project Ga0070673, IMG submission 65342) | Miscanthus rhizosphere microbial communities from Kellogg Biological Station, Michigan, USA - KBS M2-3 metaG | ecosystem: Host-associated > Plants > Roots > Rhizosphere > Soil ... | reverse complement strand
CCCTTCTGAAGTGGCCGCCCACCTCGCGTCAGGAAACGGTGTTGCAGATTGGGGAGCAGTGGTTCCAAGCCACGATGCATCCGGTGTCGGAAGGCGGCCTACCTCACAGCGCCGTATGCGTCATGACGAACATCACGGAGCGCCGACACCAGGAAGAAGAAATCCAACATCTCAATGCCTCACTCGAGGCGCGCATTCAAGAACTGCAACAGTCCCGACTGGAACTCCATGAGAAGGTCAGCGATTTGGAGCAATTTGAAGATGTCGTGGTCGGTCGAGAGCTGAAGATGATTGAGTTGGAAAAAGAAATCGAGCGACTGAAGGCGGAGAAAAGGGGTAGAAAGTCCTGAGTCCTGAAGAAGAGAAGACGCTGCTTAGCTAGGTTTTGTTCCTACTCAGCACTCCACTTCCTCCTCCGATCACGCCGAGCGCCCGTCCCACCTTGGCGAACGCTATAACGGCCTGTTCGAGTTGCTCGCGTGTGTGCGCCGCCGACATCTGGATACGAATCCTAGCTTGCCCTTTGGGGACGACCGGATAGCTGAAGGCGATAGCATAAATTCCTTCAAGCAAGAGCTGCTCCGCCATTCTGGCGGCGAGAGACGCGTCGCCCAACAAGATGGGAATGATGGGATGTGTTCCAGCGACGAGGCGATAGCCCAAGCCGGTCAATTGCGATCGAAGGAAAGCGGCGTTCCCATGGAGCATGGCTCTCAGCGCGTCACCTTGCTTCACAAGCGTTAAGGCACGTCGAGCCGCTTCAACGGTGACCGGTGGCAACGAGTTGGAGAATAAATACGGTCGCGAGCGTTGGCGAAGCAATGCGATGATCTCTTTCCGTCCCGACGTGAATCCTCCAGATCCTCCTCCCAACGTCTTGCCCAACGTGCCGGTGATGAGGTCGATACGATCGGCCACGTCGCAATGAGATGGGGTGCCGCGGCCCCCGGTTCCCAAGACGCCAATGGCATGACTGTCATCCACCACCACGGCGGCGTCGTATTGATCCGCGAGGTCCGCAATCCGATCCAATCCGGCGATGTCGCCATCCATCGAAAACACTCCGTCGGTTGCGATCAGCCGGAGGCGGCTGGACGATGATGCTTTCAGCGCGGCCTCCAGCTCGTCCATGTTGGAATGGGCATAGCGGTGACGCGTCGCTTTGCACAATCGAATCCCGTCGATGAGGCTGGCGTGATTGAGCGCATCGCTGATGATCGCATCGCGTTCGTCGAGCAGCGTTTCAAACAGTCCCGTGTTGGCATCGAAGCAGGAACTGTAGAGGATCGTGTCTTCCGTTCCTAAGAAGGTCGATAGTTCCTGCTCGAGTGTTCTGTGCACGCTGTGCGTGCCGCAAATAAACCGGACGGACGCCATGCCATTGCCGTATTCTCTCAATCCGTCGGCCGCCGCCCGCGTGACCTCCGGATGATTGGCCAATCCTAGATAATTATTGGCGCAAAGATTCAGCACCTCGCCTTGTGCCACGCGAATAGCTGCGCCTTGCGGGCTGAGCAAGACTCGCTCGGACTTCTGGAGCCCGGCCGAGCGAATGTCCTCAAGCTGTTGCGTCATGACCTGCTTAAAATTTCGGTAGGACATGGATAGTCGACAGCCATTGACTCGAACGGTGAATTGTTGGCATGGACCGAATTATGGAATCAGGATGACCTTCCCGCATTGGCCCGATTGGATCAGATCGAACCCTTTGGCAAATTCAGCCATAGGAAATTGATGCGTGATCACCGGGCGGATATCCAATCCAGCCTTGAAGAGTCCGGCCAGGCGATACCACGTATCGAACAAACGTCGGCCGGTGACCCCGTAGACCCGTATGCCCTTGAAGATGATTTCATTCGGAAGATCGAAACTCACCGGTCCCGTGGGAATCCCGAAGAGACTCACTCGTCCGCCGTTTTTGACCGATCGAAAGGCCAAATGCAGCGCAGTGGGGTGGCCGGACATTTCCAGCGCGGCATCGACGCCGTCTCCTTGTGTAATGTCCCGAATGGCCGCCGAAAGCACCCCCGGCGATTCCGTCTTCGCATCGAGGGCATGATCAACTCCCATCTGTTTGGCTAACCCTAGCCGATAGCTGCTCACATCGGTGGCGATGATCAGGGAGGCGCCCGCCATGCGCGCCACGCCGGCGGCAAAGAGTCCCGATGGTCCGCAGCCGTTGATCAACACCGACCGGCCGGACACATCCTCGACCAAGGCCGCATAGACGGCATTGCCCAGAGGTTCCTGGACGCAGGCCAACTCGGGTGGAAGGTCCCGCGATGTCGCCCACAGCACACGTTCCGGCAAGACCACCTGTTCGGCGTACGACCCGTCGAGGTCGATACCGAGCACACGGTAATTTTTGCAGACATGGGCCTGGCCCGTTCGACATTGGAAACAGATCCCACAGGTCAAATGGGATTCCGCGGCGACATACTCCCCCACCGCGACAGATGTGACACCCGGCCCAAGCTCGGCGACCTCTCCGCACAGTTCATGGCCGATGATGCGAGGCGGATGGATGCGGTGCTGCGCCCACTCGTCCCATCGATAGATGTGGGCGTCGGTTCCGCACAGGGAGGTGGCGCGAACACGGATCAGTACTTCCCCTTCGCCGGGCCTCGGATCGGGGACATGCTGTAGCTCCAGCCCAGGTCCGGGTTTCACTTTTACCAGCGCGCGCATATTGCATTATGCAATGCCGGCCGCCAAATGAGAAATGGAAAAAAGGGCTGCCTTGACTCATGAGGGGGAAATCAGTACGCTCGCGGCGGTTTTCACAGTGTCGACTGCTTGACTGATTTGACGACGGGAGGATGCAATGACGAGACGTTGGAGCAGCGCAGTGGTGGTCGCGCTATTTTGGACAGGGATGGCCGTTGGGGGGGCGTCGGCCGAGACCGCTCGATACGATGTCGATCCGGACCATTCGAATATCGGCTTCAGTGTGGGCCATATGGTCGTCTCGAAGACGCGCGGACAATTTATGGATTATACGGGTTTCATCGAGATGGATCCCGACGCCAAGACCGTCAAGACCATCGAAGCGATCATCAAGTCGGCGTCGATCACGACGAATCATCAAAAGCGTGACGCCCATTTAAAAAGTCCCGACTTTTTCGACGTCGAGAAATATCCGACGATCACCTATAAATTAAAGAGCTACAGCAAGACGGGGGATCATTACACGGCACTGGGAGACTTGACGCTTCATGGCGTCACGAAGGAAGTCGCGCTGGTAGGAGATTTCAACGGTGTGGGTAAAGACCCATGGGGAAATACCCGGGCCGGCTTTACGGCGGAAGGCACGGTCAACCGCAAGGATTTCGGCGTCAACTGGAACAAAGCGCTCGATAATGGGGGCATGATCGTCGGAAACGATGTGCAGATTAAATTGGAAGTCGAGTGCATCAAAGCGAAGTAGCATTCACGAGGCAGATGCCGTCATCGATAAGACTGCGGCGCCGCTGATCGTGCCCATCTTCAAGGCGTGTAACGCTTGATTCGCCTCTTCGAGTCTGAATCGTTGTGTATGCGGGCGAATCGGGATCGCGGCGGCCTCTCGAAGCAGGTCCAATCCGTCTTGTTTCGTGTTGGCCGTCACGCTGCGGAGGACACGCTCGCTGAAAAGGTCGCGGTCATAGTCGATGGAGGGAATGGGCGTCATGTGGATGCCCGCACAGGCTACCGTCCCACCCTTGTCGAGCGCCCGTAAGGCAGGAATCACGATCTCGCCGGCCGGTGCGAAGATGATAGCTCCGTGTAAAGGCTCAGGCGGCGCGTCGGCTGCGCCGCCGACCCAGGCCGCTCCTAGTTCGCGCGCGAGAGCTCGATGTTCCTCTCTCAAGGAACAGACAAAGATGGAACATCCCCAGTGTCGCGCTACCTGGATCGTAATGTGGGCGGACGCTCCGAATCCATAGAGACCCAACCGTTGGCCGGGCCGCACGCCGCTTAAACGAAGCGCGCGGTAGCCGATGATTCCTGCACAGAGGAGCGGCGCCGCCTCTTCATCGGTGAAGACGGAAGGAATCGGATAAGCAAAGTGTTCGGGGACGATGGCGTAGTCGGCATATCCGCCATCGACGTGATAGCCGGTGAATGTCGGTGTCGAGCAGAGGTTTTCTCGTCCCCCCAAGCAGTAGTCACAGTGTCCACACGTCCGCTGAAGCCACGCGATTCCCACCCGGTCGCCTTCTCGTATCGTTCTAACTTCGCGCCCCACTCGATCGACAATGCCGACCGTTTCATGGCCTGGCACAATCGGACGTCTCACAGGAGGCAGATCCTCATCAACGATGTGTAGATCGGTTCGACAGACCCCACAGACGTGAACATTGACGCGCACCTCATTCGGACCGGGCTCCGGCATGCGCACGTCTCTCATCTCTAGCGGGCCCGTTCTGCTGCGTTGGTCTAACACCATCGCTCTCATCACGGCAGTGTACTGCATCGTCTGGCCAGCGTCGATGGCGGCGCGTCCATCTAGTTTGGCTCTGTGTCATCTGTTATGATGCGCCCCGCTTTTGCATCGAGCGGAGAAAGGACCCTGCGATGAGAAGTGGCTCTCCAGTTCCCACCGTTTTACAACCATGATGATTTTGTTGGCCTGGATCCACCTCTTGGCCGCCATGGTGTGGATCGGAGGCATGGTATTTTTGTCGGTGGTCTTGATGCCGGTCTTCAGGCGAGGCACGTTCGGCGCCGATCGTCGGATTCTCTTTCAAACATTGGGCCGCCGGTTTCGCATAGTCGTGTGGATTATGGTCGGCATCCTGATTGTCTCGGGTCCCCTACTTGTCAGTTCGAGAACGGGCACGCTGGAGGAGCCGGACGCCTGGCGAACGGTGCTCCATATGAAACTCTGGGTCGTCGCCGGATTAATCCTGCTCACCGCCGCGCATGATTTTTGGTTAGGTCCCCTGGTGGGAAGGCTGCGGCGCGAGGCCTCGGAAATTCCCAGCCCGGCTGATTTGCTGCTCATCCGCGTGTCCACGGTGGTGGTTCGTCTCGGGCTCTTGCTCGGTGTCATCGTACTGTTTCTTGCCGTGGCCTTATCGCGAACATAAATCGTACTAGGTGATGGGGATCGGCCGTCCGAGCGGAAATGCAGGACGACCCTATGTTAGACTTCGCCATGTTTCGATGGTCTCTTCTTCTCGCACTGGCGCTATGTCTTCAGAGTAGCTTCTCATGGGCGCTCGAGTTTTCCGCGGACCAGATTACCAAGGTCAACGGACACACTCGAAAGGCGAATATTTACTATCGCGACGATCGCTGGCGGTTGGAGCATCACGACCTCAATCCGGTGAATGTCACCATCGTGAGAAAAGATAAACAGATCATGTGGCTGCTGCTGTCCCGCATGCGGCACTTCAAGACCGTACCCTACGATCCTGAACAATCACCCAAGGTCTCCGAACAGTTGGACGGCGAAGTGGGTCGGGAAGAGATCGGCACGGAAACATTGGATGGGCATCCGACCACGCTGTATCAGGTTACGGTGCGCACAGCGGATCGGGAGGAGCTGTATTATCAATGGTTGGCGACGGACATCCATTTTCCGCTGAAGCTCGCGCGAAAAGACGGCAGTTGGCAGGTTGAGTATCGTCATGTGGTGCTGAGGCCGGTATCCGATTTTATGTTTCAATTGCCGCTTAATTTTCAGCCGTTGGAACAATTCGATGGGACGGAACAGCCGCAATCGAAACAGCGACCGATGTAAGGCAATGGTTGAGGCGTCCAGATCCATGCGAAGGCGGTTTGGTGTAGCCGGGAAATCAAAAAGGAAATCTAGGTAACACAGCAAGGAGGCAGGATCGTGCGAGTATTCGGAATCATCGCAGGCGCTGTTATGGCGGGACTGATTTCAATGGGCGGATTGGTTCATGCATTGGATGTTTCCGACGTCGTCCGGGAATGGACCCCCGAAGGAAAGAAAATTGCCGCCGAGCGGGTGAAATTGTCGGCTCACGACGAGATGGTCCTTGTTCCGACTGGCTCGTTCATCATGGGAAGCGACAAGAAGGTGGACAAGAATTCCTATCAACCGGAATTCCCACAGCGGAAGGTCTACCTGGATGCATACGAGATCGACAAGTTCGAAGTGACCACCGTGCAATATCTGAAGTTCATCCTCGCCAAAGATCTGCCGCCCCTCATCGACTGGCAGTATGATGGAGGCAATTTTCAGGAAACAATGGCCAGCCATCCGGTGATGCATGTGTCATGGAATGACGCGGAGGCCTATTGCAAGTGGGCCGGCAAGCGCTTACCGACCTCAGCCGAATGGGAGAAGGCGGCACGCGGGGAGGATGGGCGCGTCTATCCCTGGGGCAATCAGCCCGCGGGATTGAGCCGAGCCAACTTCGGCCGCACCGGATTGTCCGGACCGGTCCGCGACCGCCCAGAGCGGCTCCTGCTCTATCCGCCGATCGTTTCCGTGGACAAGTACGAGAATGCGGTTAGCCCGTACGGCGTCTATCAAATGGCTGGCAATGTGGCGGAATGGACAGCCGACTGGTACGACCCGAACTATTACAAGACGGCGGTAGACCGGAATCCCAAGGGGCCGGAACGCGGGACGCAGAAAGCCTTTCGTGGCGGCGGGTGGATTGACAGTACGCCTTCGGTGCGGCCTGCTCAACGGAACGGAGCTGATCCCAAGACGAAGATGAACTGGTTGGGGTTCCGTTGCGCACGGGACGTGAAAGAGGCGGGAGAGGCGCCTGCGGAAAAAGCGGGTGCCGACAAATCTGGCCCCGCTTCCTGACTCATCGACCCGTTCGTCTCAAGTCGATCCATGAGCTTCTGCTGGCGTCGCTTCAGGAAACCTGACCGGCCAGGGGCTGCTTGAGGGCGTGAAGACGTTCGATCGACTGGCGAACTTCAGCGTATTGCTTCCGATGTACAATCAGCAGCTCCGGTGGGATGTTGGTGTCAAGGAGCGTTTCAGAAAACGTGAGATCGACGGCGTCCTGCATGCGCTCGCATGCTGCCAGGATGAAATGGTCATCGCCCTGCACTGCGGCAACGGCCACTCCGTCGCATGCGGCGGGCATCGTCATCCCGTCCAACATCTCCGGTTCCCCGCCTAATAATCGGATTTCACTCCTTATCTCGGACGCCATACGTGCACGCTGATAGGACACTTGTCTGAACAGAATTTTCAAATCGCTGTCGTGTACCGCCTGGGCAGCCAGACGAAATGCCTGTTCGCTGGCTTTGCACACGGCAAGAAGCCGATTGAACGCTTCGATCACCAGTTCGTTTGTCGTCGTTACCATGGGCGTCTCTCCTCAAGGGCCGGCACGATGGATTAATGACGGATTTTTTCGTCTTCTTCCTGCAACGTTTTGCACGCGATGCACAGCGTCGTCATTGGGCGAGCTTGCAAGCGACGCAAGGGAATTTCGTCCCCGCACTCTTCACAAATCCCATACTGATGGCCGACTAAACGTGTCAGCGCTTCATCGATTTGTTTCAAAAGGCTGCGCTCACGCTCCTTGAGACTCAGCATGCAGTGTTGATCCATTTCAGCCGTGGCTTGATCGTTCAGATCCGGGCAGACGGCGATCTCGATCCCATCCGAAAGCGGTTTGGCCGTGACCAGCTGGAGAAGCTCGTCACGCTGCTGCTGTAAATTTACAAAAATGTCTTGGTATTTCGGGTGAACGCTTTGACCCGAAGAGGGAGTCGACTGAGGATTCGACTCGACTGCCGCCTGTGCCATGCGCTGCCTCCTTGTTCGTCGTCCAGCTGCTCTACCTATAGAAAAAAACGTGCTTTGCTCATATCGGTAGTCAGCCTTTTTAAATGTAAGGGCTTTACCTACCTTTTGTGAAATAGATCAGGGGGCTGAGTCAATGAAAAAATCAGTAAAAGTCGTAGAAAAGAGAAAAGTGGATTACGTGGAGGCTGTGCGTTTGGTTTGGAGCAGCGCTCGCGACCGTTCGGCAGATTCTTTTACTAAAGTTCCCATCTTTGGATGGGAGGGTTCGAAGTCGATTGGAAAATCGTAGCTGCGCAATCGTTCGCTGGCGGTAGGACCGACAGAAGCTACCACGACGCGGGCCAACGCCGCACGGAAGGCGACTTGGCGCGATGGCTTTGAAAGGATCTGCATCGCATGGTCCACTTGTACGGCATTCGTAATCAAGACGACATCGATGTGGCCGTCGATGATCGCATCGAGGACGCGCTGAAGCGGCGCCACATCGCGCGGCAGCGTCCACCGGTAGACGGGAAGGCGAGTCACATCAGCGCCGCGTTGCCGAAGTCCTTCCAAGAGTTCCGGGTTGGCGACGCCATACTCCTGGACGGCGAGGCGGAGGCCATTGACGGGTTTCTCTCGATCCAAGGTCGTGAGAATATCCCGCCACGTGTTCGGTTCGGGAACTTCGATCGTCGGACTGAGGCCGAACTCTCGCAACGCCGCTCGAGGTTTTGGGCCGCGCGCCACCATTATCGTTCGGCCCAGTGCGTCTACCACCGGCTTCGATCCGTACCGCGTTTGAAGCACATCGACCATCGTCTTTGTGCCGACCCCGGTCAGCAGCAGCAGCAGATCTACCCGACCGGCCAGCAGATCTTCCCCGAATGCCAGCACCTCATGATTGTCTTCTAGCGGGACCTCCTCCATCGAGGGCGCCACGAATGCCTGTCCTCCATATCGCTCGATGAGCCGTGTCATGTCTTCGGCCATCCGGCTTTCAAAAGCGGCGACGCGAAGTCCGGAGAAGTCCGTGTTGCTCATGGCGAATCGGTCGATTCTAATGGTGAGGGACGTGAGAATTTATTTCGCATCGGCTGCACAACGGAACCCCGTCGAGTCGTTGCGGTTCACCGGATCGCTCTTGACCCGCGTAAACAATCGCACGAGCGGCGTCTCGACAGACCAGCCTGAGCTTCGAAGGACTTTATACGTCCCGGCCTCCGGCCCTTTGGGATTCGTCGGCGGACTTTTCTCATAATAGAGTGGATCATACCAATCGGCCACCCATTCCCACACATTGCCGGCCATGTCGTAGGCTCCGAAGGGACTCTTGCCGGCTTCGTAACTTCCGACGGGCATGAGAGTCTTTTCACCCTGCCATTGCTGATTATAATTAAGATGCTTATGGGTTGGTTCCATGTTGCCCCAGGGAAAGCGTCGATCATCCGTACCGCGTGCGGCCTTTTCCCATTCCGCTTCGGTCGGAAGACGTTTCCCAGCCCACCGGCAGTAGGCGTCCGCATCATGCCAATCGACGTTGATGACCGGCCGCTCGGCTAAAGTATCCGAGAGATGATCGCTCCATAACGTTCGTTTGGAGTTTTTCGGATTCTCAGGAATCCGGTGGCCGGTCGCCTTCACGAATTTTGCATACCGGCCATGTGTGACTTCATATTTGTCGATATAGTAGGCGTCGAGTTGAACGTCGTGCCGGGGGTACTCGTCTCGTCCTCCATCACGATCCCCTTTCGGCACACCCATCGGGAACTGCCCAGCCGGCACCCGTATCATTGGCGCGCCATCCTTGCCCGTGATTTCCCCTGCCTCTTTTCCCGTCGTATCTGTGGCTGATGCGGATCCAACCCACAAGATGGTAGATATGGTTACGCTTAGAATACAGAATCGCATTGTTTCCTCTTCGCGAGTGAGTGAGAGCGGGATCGTATCATACCGTTTACACCGAACAACAGATCGACCCGGTCGGATAATTCCCGTTGACCCCATCACGGAGTGAGCCCTATAACTACCGCTGATCCCATGGGAATATCGATGGCAAGTTCTCCTCACGGGTTGAAAGGTCTCTGGCACGTCGCGCTCAAGGTCACAGATCTGAAGCGCTCGCAAGCTTTTTATGAAGGCCTGTTCGACATGCGCGTCGTGTGGGCGCCCGATGCGGATAATGTCTATCTGAGTTCCGGTCGGGATAATTTAGCCCTGCATCAAATTCCTGCGCCTGAACTTTCCGACTACCGACAAGGTGCCGGTCAGTTTCTGGATCATGTGGGATTTATCGCCGAATCTTTGGAGGCGGTGGATCGCCTCTTTCATGAGGCCGAGAAGGCCCAGGTGACTATCGTGAAGCCGCTCAAACTTCATCGCGACGGCAGTTATTCATTCTATCTTGCCGATCCTGACGGCAACACCGTGCAGGTGCTCTACGAGCCGAATATTTGTAGCGGTGCGACCATCTAACAATCGACACAGTTTCAGTGAAGAATCATGGCTCAGATTTGGGACACACTTCGTAGCGAGCAATACATCGGACTTGAGCCGTGGGCGTGGATTCAATTCGAGAGCGCCGAGCCGCCGAGTCCCCTGCCGTTTCTCGGTGGGGTGGCGCCCGAGGTGGTGGCCAGTCTCCACGAGGCGCATGCCCAGTTATTGAGTGGCGTCGAAACGGCGATCAGCGACGTCTTTTCGCGGCGGTCGTCCTTGGAGGATGGCGCTCGACGTCGGTTGTTGGAAGACGCCTATGCCGAGCTGGTGAACTCACGACCGCACCTGAGCCGACACATCACGTGCGGGCGCCGGGCGGATGGCTCGTTTCTCTGGGAATATCCAAAAGACCCGACGAAGTCAGCCACTATCACCAACATGGGTCTCCGCATTTTTCATTCGGTCAAACGGCAGGCGATGCCATTGGCCTTCGAACGGCCGATTGGGCCGGCCGTCGGAAAGTTTCTCGGCTATCTGGACGGCACATATCGAGTGTCGGAAGTTCGGACCGTGGCGACGACCCTCGGGCGCGACGTGTCGCGGTTTATTACGCAACTGTTTGAAGTGCTAAAAAAATACGACTGCCTTAGTCTCGCCTCGCAGTCTTCGGTCCGCGCCCATTGGAACAACACGGTGCGAGATCAGGACATCGTCCATCTGGGTCACGCGGCTCTCCTGTATCGTCAGCGCGATCAATATTTGCTCTTCGATCCCTGGCTAATGCCGTGGTTTGCTGAATCCCAGGTGCCGTCGCTGTGGGGTGAGTTGGTGCCTCGGCCGGCCGCGGTGTTCCTGACGCACGATCATGACGATCATGTCGATCCGCGCACGTTGCTCCATCTTCCCAAAGAGATCCCGATTATCGTGCCGAGTCGACGGAATCGAACGGCGCTGTACTACGATTATCCGGCGCTGCTGCGCGAACTAGGATTTTCCCAGATCGTCGAATTGGCGCATGGAGAATCTTGGAAATTCGAAGGTGGGGCGGTCATGTCGGTTCCATTTTTTGGCGAAGATCCGTGCGACATCGAGATGCCTAGGAACTGCTACCTCATTGCCGATCGTGGCCGAAATGTGCTGGTGCATGTCGATAGCGGTCCCACCAATGCGGGGAAGTCCGCGGTACACGACGGCATCATTCAGGATCTGGTGAAACAGCATGGCCCGATCGCCGTTCTCTTTGCCTCTCAACAACAGCTCCTTGAAATCCGAACCTATGCGGCGCACGCCGCTCTGGCATCTCCCGGCACCTGGCTCGATCCCGGAGAGAACGGGTATTTGACGAATCACTATTTGTCGGAATTGGCGACGGCGGCCCGTGCCGGACTGTTTGTGTCCTATGCGACGGGCGGCGCCGACTGGTATCCAGACCATCTTTCGTTCATGTTCAGTCAGCGCAATCCCGCACGGACGGCGCTGCTGACCGGCAACTGGGAGCCGCCGCAACGGTTGAAAGACCTGTTGGCCCCTCGCGGATGCGGCTATCACTATAGCCAGGCGTTGGATATTTTCAGAGCGCGTGCGGACGGTGGGACCGAGATCGTATCAGGTGCAGACGCGCTGGCCCCCTCGAATCTCTATCGACTCGATCATGGCGATCCGCCCTTTCTTTCGTTCACGCCTCCTTCGCGTTAATCCCGCTCTGTGAACAAGGCTTCCAGCCGATCCAAGGGGACCTCTTCGAGACTGGGCAAAACCAGATGCGCCTGCGTCAAGTGCTCTGCCGGGTACGTCGTCGCCACGCCCACCACCTTCATATCTGCAGCTAGGCCGGCTGCGATGCCTGCGATCGAATCCTCTACGACTACACATTCTTGAGGACGAACAGGGGGGTCGGCCTGGCGCCTCGCGTTCAATCGTTCGAGCGTATACCGATAGATGGCGGGGTCGGGTTTACCGACGGCGATGTCTTCGGCGGATACCAGCACCCCGAACGCATGTTCGACGGAGGTGCCGCGAAGTGCGCGAAGAATCTGCTCACGTCTGCCGCCGGAAGCGATGGCCAAGCGATATCGCTGCATCGCTCGGGTAATGAGACGGATGACTCCCGGAAACAACAGGGGAGTTTGGCTTTGAGTATAGGCGTAAAAGAGGCTCGCTTTTCGTTCGTGGATTCGTTGCTCTCGATCGGGATTTGGACCATCGGCGCGATCGGCGAGGAGAGCGGCCAGGCAGTTTCGTTCATCCATGCCGAGATACCGTCCATAGTACTCCTCTTTTGTAAGATGGAGACCATCCTCACGCAGGGCTTCTTGAAAGGTGATGAAATGGGCCGTTTCGTCGTCGGCAATCACCCCGTTGAAGTCAAAGATGATTGCTCGAAGGGCAGGATGGCTCATGGAAGGCGCGCACTCTAGCATGAGCGACTCGAGCCGACAAGGCGGGCTCCTCTCTTGCTCGTCCAACCCCCCTCCTGTATGTTACGGACAATTCATCGCGCAGGGTTGCGTCACGTGAGGATGTAGTGGAAAACGGTCACGTTTTAAGTGATCTTTTGATCATCTTTTCGGTCTCGATCGGGGTCGTTTTAATTTTTCAGCGTCTCCGCTTGCCTTCCATTGCCGGCTTTTTAGCCGCCGGCGCTCTCCTCGGGCCGCATGGTTTGAACCTTGTCTCGGATGTACAGCAAGTCAAAGTGATGGCCGAGATCGGCGTCGTGCTCCTGCTATTCACCATCGGCATCGAATTTTCAATGGCCCGTCTCACTGCCACGCGCCGCCTCTTGCTTATTGGGGGGCCGCTTCAAGTCGGAAGCATCGTCCTGCTCGCGGTCCTCTTAGGTCCAGTCGCGGGGCTGACGTCTGCCCAAGCCGTATTTTGGGGATGCTTATTGTCATTAAGCAGCACGGCGATCGTGCTCAAGATGCTCGGCGAGCGAGGCGAAACCGATTCGCCGCACGGCCACATTACCATTGGGATTTTGATCTTCCAGGATCTCGCCGTCGTGCCGATGATGTTGTTGGCGCCCATGCTGGCCAAGCCGACGGATGGGTCCCTTGGTCCGCTGGTTTTCGTATTGTTGAAATCCGTCGCGTTGGTCGCGTTAATCGTGGTGACGGCATGGTTTCTCGTGCCGCGGTTTCTCGATCAGATCGTTCGCAGTCGCAGTCGCGAGCTGTTCCTGCTCACCATCATTGTATTGTGTCTCGGCATCGCCTGGTTGACGTCGCTGACGGGACTCTCGCTGGCGCTCGGCGCTTTCATTGCAGGGTTGGTCATTTCAGAATCGGAATACAGCCATCAAGCGATGGCGGAAGTCCTGCCGTTTCGCGACAGCTTCAACAGCTTATTCTTTGTCTCGGTGGGCATGTTGATGGACATGCGTGTCGTGTTGGACCATCCCTTGCTGGTCCTGGCGATGGTGGGCGCGGTCATCATAGGGAAGTTCGTGACGGCAGCGGGATCAGTGTTGGCCGCCGGCATTCCGCCGCGCGCGGCGATTTTGGCCGGCATGGCATTGGCCCAGGTCGGGGAGTTCGGCTTCATTCTCGCCCAAGTAGGCCGTGAGGCGGGCTTGCTCGGTGAGGAACCCTATCAGTTGTTTCTCGCGATGTCGGTCTTGACCATGGTCTTGACCCCTTTTTTAATCCAGGTGTCGCCTCGGCTCGCACGTCGTGCGGAGGCGCTTCAACGGGCCCGTCACTGGTTTCCAGGCAAGACGGCGGCGCATCTTGCTCAAACCGAATCGTTGCATCTCAAGATTAAAGATCATGTCATCGTCGTCGGCTACGGCTTGAACGGAAGGAACCTGGCTCGCGTTCTCAGCGAGACGGAAATCCCATACGCCGTCTTGGACCTCGACGGAGATAAGGTCCGGCGCGAGGCGAAGGACGGCGTGCCGATATATTATGGGGATGCGACCAGTCCCAGTGTGCTGCGTCATGTACGCATCGATGATGCGCGCGTCCTCGTCGTCGCGATCTCCGACCCGTTTTCTGCGAGACGTACCGTCCAAATCGCGCGCGGCCTCAATCCACACTTGCACATTGTCGTCCGTACCCGGTATTTGCGGGAGCTACAAGAGCTGCACGAATTGGGGGCCGATGATGTGGTGCCGGAAGAATTCGAGACGTCTATTGAAATTTTCGCCCTGGTGCTGCGCACGTACAAGATGCCCCAGGAATTCGTCACGCAGAAGGCCGAGCAGGTGCGGCGCGAAGGATATGCCTTACTACGCCGGAGCGATCTGCCGGAGCTGGCGCATCATATGCGCGGGGGGACGCTGACCGATGTGGAGGTAGAAACGTGCCGCATCGAGCCCGACTCTCCGGCGGCTGGAAAATCGTTCAAGCAGATTTCGATACGGCCGCGAACGGGCGCCTCCGTCATTTCGCTGACCAGGGGAGGCCTCACACAGTCGAATCCGTCTGAACGATTTCGTTTGGAAGCGGGAGACATCGTCATCTTATTGGGGACCCGTGCTCAAATTCAGCGGGCCATCGGATTGTTGATCGACCCCAAGACGGACTGACTAACGTGCCCGCTGGCCGGCCATCAATTCATACGCATGCGCTAACGTCGCGACTTCGATCACGGTGACGTTTCGCTGCTGCCCTAGCTCAACGAGATCCCATTCATCGGTCCGGGCCTGTCCCGTCGGAATCAGCATGACGTGCATGTGGCTCCGTGCGGCGCCGTCTAACTTACTGGGCAAGCTGTCGACCGGCTGAATACGGCCGTCCGATGTGATGAGGCCGGTCAACACGGTATCGGGGCGAATGGCTTCTCCGCGCCACGCCGCCATCAATCCCACGGCGATGGCGCTGCTCGCGCTCGCGCCGTTGGTATTGCTGGCATAGGCGTAATTCTTAATCGTCACAGTCCAGTTTTTTGCGTCTTCGTTGACGGCCTGCGCCGCCGCCATTATTGCTACCCGGACACCGTCCTTCCATTCGTGCCCCACGGACGACCCTCGAATGTATTCGCTGAACTGGATCGTCGGCCCTCGACCCTGGAGGTCGTAGTCGAGTTGAATGACGATGTAATGGAGGCTGCCGACTTCCACGCCTCCCGCCATTCCCACGGCCAGCGCGGGAACGGTTGCAAAGCGATGAGGTTCTGACCATACCGAAGGGCTCATAATGAGCAGGACCGCTAAAATTACAGATCCAAGTAGACGATGGCGATGCGTCATGAAAACACTTATATCAAAACCATTTGCTCTCGGCTACGCCCACTGCGAAGCCTCGTTGCCTTGACACGCAAAAGAAGCACGGACTATAGTGAATTTATTGGAAACTCTACGATGTTGGGTGAATCAATCAGCCCAGATAGGTGATTATGAACGGGACAAAATTAGAGCCGGCGGTTGCGTTGGCAGAGCTTCAGGAGAAGAAACCGGATAGGGTGACAATCGTCTTATTGAGCGGCGATATGGATCGCGCGATGGCCGCCTTTATTATCGCGACGGGTGCGGCAGCCATGGGCATGAAGGTCACGATGTTCTTTACCTTCTGGGGACTGAACGCGATCAGACGAAAAGGCGCGTCCAGCTCGGCGAAAGACTGGCTCCGGCGCATGTTCGGCATGCTGAACAAAGGCGGAGCGGATGCCTTGCCTCTGTCACGATTCCATTTCGGCGGCGTCGGCACTTCAATGATGAAACGCGTCATGCGCGATCATCGCATGCCCGGGATTCCTGAATTGATCGAGACGGCTCAAGACTTGGGCGTCCACTTCATTGCCTGCACGACGACCATGGGCCTCATGGGGATTTCAAAAGAGACGCTGATCGAAGGGATCGATCAGTTGGCCGGAGTCACGACCTATCTTGCTGAAGCCAAAGAAGGCAGCGTCAATTTATTTATTTGACGACGCCCCCGGCAAGTGCTCCGGAGGAGGAGACGGTGCATGATTGAAGCAGACGTGAAATTGGACACACTGGGTTATTTCTGTCCGATGCCGATCATTATGACGTCGAAAAAAATTAAGGAACTTGGCGCAGGACAGGTCCTGGAAGTTATCTCCGACGATGAAGGGATTAAAAAGGATATGCCCGCCTGGTGTTCGACGACGGGCCACGAAATGGTCGGATTGGAAGAAGAGGGCGTGTCTCCAAAGATTTATAAGGCTTTCGTCAAGAAAACCGCTCGCTGATCGGCTGTGCCTCTATCCGTATGAAGCCGGAGACTCCCAAGAATCTCCGGCTTTTTATTATCCTCCATATACCCGCCTATTTGAGTCAACCCACTATATGCGGCATTGAATTCGATCAGCCTATCCTCTATGTTGTATTTTTAGATTGACAGAAGAGTTTCTGATTGGTATAGGTCCCCCGTCCTCCGTGCCAGATGGGAGAAAAGCCTCCTTGTGTGCTTAAAGATCCAATCGAGCAGCAATCGATCTGCAGTGATCCACCATCGTCATTTCAAACTTGGAGGGAGCGATGTCGGGACCATTTGCGCTCAAATATCTCCATCTTTTTCTCCGCGACCAATCGGCCGGAGCATTCATCTGTTCTCGGAACGGAAGATCCGCGGACTTTGTCGGTTCCCACCCCACTGACCTGGCGGAAGGAATCCGCCGGATTGCCCGGGATTCCGACTATCGATATTTTTGGTTTGTCTACGCCTCCACGTCCGACCATGCGTACGATCTCGAGCACAATTGGTACCATCGCTATCGTCCGACTGATAACACTCTTCCTTCCATGCCGGGGGTCGGCATTGATTGGAGATGTACCGTTGAGGGATGTGCCGCCTGCGCCTTGAGCCCCGTTAAATGAAGACGTAAACGAGTTTCACGGCCTCTTACGTCATCGATGTCGACAACGCGCCGTTCCCAAACTTTCTTCATTTTCGTATTGCCCATACCTCGCCCCTCGAAATTCCAGGCCGCTGCCTGCCATACTAGTCATGCTCTAGGTGCTCGGTCATCCGTCTAGAGGCTTAAAAAGAGACTGTTCGCCGGCGCTCATCAAAGCATCGGTTTTTCATCGAAAGGATCAATATCGATGGACGGATGGGTCGAATGCATCCCTAATTTCAGCGAGGGAAGACAGCCAAGCACGGTTCGGGCACTCGTCGCTGTTGTTCGCGCAGTGCCCGGCGTCTTTTTGTTGGGCGAAGAAATGGATGCCGATCATCATCGCGCTGTCTTGACGTTTGCGGGCGAGCCGGACGCTGTTGCGGAGGCCGCATTTCAATGCGCACGCTTGGCCGCAGACCTCATTGATTTGCGCGGCCATGAGGGAGCGCATCCTCGAGTCGGCGCGACGGATGTCATTCCGTTTGTGCCGCTTGGTGACGTCAGCATGGATAGCTGTGTCGATCTCGCCCGGGAAGTAGGGGAGCGAATCGGACGTGAATTGCATATCCCCATATTTTTATATGAACGGGCTGCTCCGACGCCCGAGCGAATCAATTTAGAAGCGATTCGGCGGGGTGGATTGGATGGTTTAAGGAGCCGCATGGACACGGATGCGACTTGGGCTCCGGATTACGGCCCGGCGTGCCTTCACCCCACCGCTGGGGCAACCGTGGTAGGCGCGCGCCCGCCGCTGATTGCTTTCAACGTCAATCTCCAAGCCGAGGACGTCGGCATTGCAAAAAGCATTGCGCAGGCCGTGCGTTCTTCAAACGGCGGCCTGCCGTATGTCAAAGCGCTGGGTCTCGCATTACCCAGTCGGCGTCTCGTTCAAGTCTCCATGAATTTAACTCATTATCAGCAGACACCGATGTATGCGGCATTCGAGGCGGTTCGGCGTGAAGCGGCTCAGCGTGGCGTGACCCTAGCGGGAAGTGAAATTATTGGATTGATCCCACAGCAGGCGTTGCTCCACGTGGCGGCCTCCTCTCTCATGCTTGAATGCTTTGATCAATCGCAAGTCCTGGAAAGCCGGATTGAAATGGTTAGGGCCGAACACGTCGACACATTGCACGAGCGCTCCTCCGTCCCTTACTTGTTCAATGAATCCGTACCGTCGTTTGTGGATGCCGTATCCGCCGGTACGCCGTCCCCTGGAGGAGGAAGTGTGGCGGCGTTGGTCGGTGCATTGGCTGCCGCGCTCGGTGTCATGGCGTGTCGCATAGGAGCGGGTACACCCTACGAAAAACATTCGCCCGCAAGGGAGCAGGTGGCTGTAGATGAGCTGCGGCAACAATGGAAGTCTTTGGAACATCGTCTAGTAGAACTCGCATCCGCGTTCACCTCGTTGATCCAGCAAGATGCTGACGCGTATAGCGGCGTCCTTCAGGCTTATCGCCTACCAAAAGCCTATGTGGGTCGCTCGCTGGCCATCGAAGAAAAATTCGTGGCAGCCACGATGGTTCCGTTAAGAACCGCCGAGTTGGCGCGGGAGGTGGGATCGTTACTTGCCGCTCTTCAACCCCTGATCAAGCCATCTGTAGGGTCGGATCTGCGGGTAGGCCTGTTCATGGTGATAGCGGCGCTGGAAGGGGGACTTGAAAATACCCGTACGAATCTAAAACAAATTACAAATCAGTTACTTGAAAAAGAAATTACCGATCGGCTTACCGTTCTGGAACAAGGTCTTGTGGATCTCAAAGGGCTATGCTAGACTCCTCGTTCGCAACGCAGCGCATCGGAAGAGAAGGAATGCATAGCTGATTATGGAAATTAAAGTCTTCAATAATAATGTTGAAAAAGCGTTAAAAGTCGCAAAGAAGAAGCTTGCCGGAGAAGGCCTGTTTCGTGAACTGAAACGGCGCCGATTCTATGAGAAACCGAGTGTGCGTAAAAAGGCCAAACAGCGGGAAGCGCAACGACGCCGACAGAAATGGCTCGCGAAGCGGAAGCCCGAATAATATTTCGGTCCGGTTCCCTCCCTTTCCTTTCTCTCTGCCCCTTCACCTAACTTCCATGCGGAATGAAGAAATTCATGCCGCGCTTCGCATCCTTCGGCGAGAAGTCCGCCAATGGCAAGAGCCCGTCGTCGGCGTCATCGCCAAGGAATCGCGTGATCCCTTTCGAGTGCTGATTTCGTGTGTGCTGAGCCTGCGAACCAAGGATCGGACGACGGCTGAGGCCAGTCGGCGTTTGTTTGCTCTCGCCACGAATCCAAACGCTCTCGTGAAACTCTCCCTTTCGAAGATTCAAACCGCAATCTATCCCGTCGGCTTCTATCGCACCAAGTCAAGACAGATACAGGCTATGAGTCGTCGGATCTTGGAGGCCTATGGCGGCCGGGTGCCGGATTCAATCGATGAACTTTTGACGTTACCAGGAGTTGGTCGGAAAACGGCGAATCTTGTCGTGACCGTCGGCTATGCGAAGCCGGGCATATGTGTCGATATTCACGTGCACCGGATCAATAATCGCTGGGGCTATATTAGTACCAAGACGCCCGACGAAACGGAACAAGCCCTGTATCAGAAACTTCCCGCGAAATACTGGATAACCTATAACGATCTTCTCGTTCCCTTCGGCCAAAATATCTGCCAACCGGTCTCTCCGTACTGCAGTCGCTGTAAGCTGACAAAATATTGCGATCGAGTTGATGTCCCGCGGTCGAGATAAAGCCTGAATCGTGACCTAGAAGGGGAGCCGGAATTAAGCAGTAACGACCGACGTCAGATGAACAAGGTCGTTTCTGCGCCTGCAGTGAGTGAAAGAATGGCGGGGAGTCCCATGACTTCATCGACGTTCTTCGCCACGGCATCAGAATCGACGCCCATATATTCGAGTCCGGCGCTGCAGGCCACTAATCGAAACTGTCCCACCTGCTTGGCTTCCTGAAACATCTCCGAAATCTTCGGCACCTTTTTCTCTCGTAGTAAACGAGCCACTTCTTCGGCGCTTTGAGCGTACTCCGGGGGAAAATCGATGGCGTCGATGTGTCCTTGAGCAAGTTTTTTGATCGTCCAAAACAGCAGGACGACAATGACCTCTTTGCCCATGGCTGCCGCCGTCAGGCCGATCGTGGCCACTTGGTGCAGTTTGTCGTAGGTCGCGTTGTGGGCAAAGATGACAAATCGCGGACTCGATTTCACAATGATTTCCTCATGGCCAAGAGATTATAGCCTCGGGACTGAAGAGTAACAAGAATGCGTAGAGCAAATCTGGCGATGCGCTGTCGGTCGCGTAGGCCGATGAGCAAATTATTTACGTTTGGCTTTCGTTTGGGTTTTGACGCTATTGATAAAGTCGTCGATGATCGTATCGACTTCGGGCGACGTCAACGGTCGATCGTGCGTCTCGCTTTCATCCACCAGGTACGTCTCATTCTCTTTTTCCTGACGAATCACCACGGTATTTTCAGGTGTGACTTCGACAAGCATGAACCATTCCTTCGGGCCGTGCTTAAGCGACACTTCTTTGCCCAGTCCTTTTTTCGTGACTTCAATCTGAAGGTCTTGTGCCGGGGGATCAGCAGGCGGCTGGGCGGCGACAAATGCTACCGGCCATCCTAGACATGCCATGACGACGATCATCGTGGCGATGCGCACAGGCTGACGAATCGCAAGGCTGTTCATGACGCGCTCCTTCGTCGTGAAGTGGATGACGGACGGATCGATGCGAGGATCGAGCTGAAGACGCCGCTCGTGATCAATCCGCGAATCCGTTCAATGTCTGGCGCCAACACACGGTCCTTGGTGAGACGCGGCACGCGCCGCCGAATCTGTCGCCAGGCCAATCGGGTGCCGATGCCGGGCTGTAAGGGACGGTGAAAGTCGATCCCCTGTGCGCCGCAGAGCAGTTCGATAGCCATAATGTGCTCCGCGTTTGTAATAATCTGCTTGAGCTTAAGAGCCGACCCCATACCCATGCTGACATGGTCTTCCTGGTTGCCCGATGTCGGAATCGAATCGACCGAAGCCGGATGAGACAGCACCTTATTTTCGGATGCCAGCGCCGCGGCCGTCACTTGTGCCAGCATGAACCCGGAATGCAATCCGGGGCGTGGACTCAGAAATGGCGGCAGATCTCCATATTCTGGATTGGTCAGCCGTTCGATACGGCGCTCTGAGATGCTGGCCAACTCCGTCATGGCGATAGCGAGATAATCCAGCACCAACCCCAGCGGCTGTCCGTGAAAATTTCCACCCGAGACCACCTCGTTACGATCGGCGAAGACCAGTGGATTGTCGGTCACGCTGTTCATTTCGATCTCAAGGGTCGCGCTCACGTGGTCGAGCGCGTCACGAACTGCGCCATGCACCTGCGGCATGCAGCGAAGGCTATAGGCGTCTTGCACCCGCTTGCAGCCGATATGCGATGCGCGGATGCGGCTCCCGGCCATCAACGCCGTGAGGTTGGCGGCGACGGTCAGTTGTCCGGGGTAGGGACGAAGCTTTTGAATGCGAGGCTCAAACGCAACCGGCGTGCCTTTGAGCGCTTCCACAGAGAGTGAGCCGGCAAGGTCGGCCGTCTCGACCAAGTGTTCGCAACGACGCAATAACAGAAGTCCTAGCGAGAGCATGGCCTGCGTGCCATTGACTAAGGAAAGGCCTTCCTTGGCTTGGAGCCGAAGCGGGGCGAGTTTTGCCGATCTGAGCGCGGTACGCCCCGACACGCGTCGGTTTTGCACTAGCGCCTCCCCTTCGCCGATCAACACCAAGGTCAGATGAGCCAAGGGGGCCAAATCACCGCTGGCCCCTACGGATCCTCGGGACGGCACGAGCGGTAAGACATTACGATTCAGTAGCGCCAGTAAATGCTCCACGACCAACGGGCGGACGCCACTGTGGCCGCGGGCCAGGACATTGGCTCGCAACAACAAGAGGCCGCGTGTCTCCTCCGCCGTCAACGGATCCCCGACGCCGGCCGAATGGCTTCGCACAAGATTGAGTTGCAGTTGGGCGATATCCGAGGGAGAGATTCGCTGGTCGGCCAATTTCCCGAACCCGGTGGTCACTCCATACACGGGATCGGGTCGAGTCAGGACCCGGCGGATCACATTGTAGGCGGCACGCATCGCCCGCGCCGCCTTCGGCGACAAGATCACCGGCCGTTTCTTGTGGACCACGTCATAAAATTGCGCCGGAGTGAGATGCGCTCCCGTGAGAGCAAGCGCCGAAAGAGGTGATCTGCGCAAGGCCGGACTCATCGGGCGGATTATAGCCCTTTGGCGGTTGGCCATGCTAGGATGCCGACGATGGAGGCGCTCTTAACGACCCAGGTTCTTTCCGCGCTCGTGATTGTGTCCATTGCGGGATTTGTGGGAAGCCTGATTGCCATTCCGTTGATCCTGGTGCGACTTCCTCCGCATTATTTTGACGAGCGTCACCCACGCACCTGGATGGAAAATCATCATCCCGCGTTACGCATGATCGGGCACATTCTCAAAAATGTCATTGGCGTCGTCCTGCTGATCGCCGGTCTCGCCATGCTCGTGTTGCCGGGACAGGGCATCCTGACCATGCTGATCGGGATTTCACTTATAGATTTTCCTGGAAAGCGCCAGTTGGAGCGAAAACTCATCGGACAGCCGGCCGTCTTACATACCATCAACAAGGTGCGCGAAAAATTCGGCCGGCCGCCGTTGACGGTCGCGCACGATTCCTAGCCGCCCTTCGTCACCATTGCCATGGCCGACGCGGAACGTTCCCTTCCTAAAACACTCTATCTGATCGATGGAAGTGCCTACATCTATCGGGCGTTCTTTGCGTTGCCGCCGCTTTCTAATTCAAAAGGGCAGCAAACGAATGCCGTCTACGGTTTTACCACTATGCTCTTGAAAGTGCTTCGCGAGCATACGCCCGATTGCCTGGCGATCGTCTTCGATGAAAAAGGGCCGACACAACGACACGAAGAATTCAAAGCCTATAAGGCGCAGCGGCCGGAGATGCCGCAGGGCATGCAAAGTCAGATTCCACTCATCCATCGCGTGGTCGAGGCCATGGCCGTACCGGTCATTCGTCATATGGGGCTCGAAGCGGACGATCTCATCGGCACATTGGCCAGGCGCGCAGAAGAAGCCGGACTGGATGTGATCATCGTGACGAGCGACAAAGACATGTTTCAACTGCTGACCCCCAAGGTCCGTATTTACGATCCCGTCAAAGACAAGTGGATCGGCGAGGCGGAGTGCCGCGAGCGATTCGGCGTGGAACCGGCGCGTGTCGTCGAGGTCATGGGGTTGATGGGAGACAGCATCGATAACATTCCTGGCGTCAAAGGCATCGGCGAGAAGACCGCAACAAAATTGATCACCCAGTTCGGCACGATTGAAGACCTGCTGCGTCGAATTGAAGAGGTCACGCCGACCAAAGTAAAAAAATTACTCATGGAGCAAGCGGACAATGCGCGTCTGAGTCACCGCCTCGCCACCATTCGAGTCGATTGCCCCGTGGAATTTGACTGCGACGCCTTTCGCCTCTCGCCGCCGCCGTCGGAGCCGCTTGTGGCCCTGCTCCGCGACCTGGAATTTTCCACGCTTCTCAAAGCCATTCAGCCGTCTGCAGTGGCCCACGCGTTGGGTGCCGACTTTGTGACGCTCGGCGATGACGCGAAGACGCGCACCTTTTTCGAATCGGTCAAGACGGTGGGACCCGATGAAGCGATTGCCCTGCACGGAACATTGAGCGGGCCGATTGCCGTACGCGCCACGTTGCGCGGAATGGCCCTGAGTCTGGTCGATGGTCCGACGGCTTTTGCTCGGATCGATGGGGCGGGACAATGGTTCGGCGAGTTCCTCGATCTATTGAAATCCCAGACGCGTCTCAAGGCGCTTCATGATATGAAGCCGGTCTTGCTGGCGTCCGAGCGGAGCGGCATGGATCTAACGTCCCCGTTGTTCGATACGATGGTCGCCGCTTATCTGCTTAATCCCAATCGGCGAAACTACACGCTGGAGGCGGTCGCGCTGGACGTGCTTGGGTACCAACTCGGTTCTGGGCGTGCCGAGACGCCACCTCCGCAACCCACGGACCTATTTGAACAACGTGATTCTTCGGCTCCCGAAGCAGCCGAAGCCGCCGCCGTCGTCAGTCGTCTGGTGCCCGTGTTGAAGGGTCGCCTCGCTGAGCAGGGCAGTTGGCAATTGTTTCAAGAGGTAGAAATGCCGCTCGTGCCCGTCCTCGCGGAGATCGAGCGAAATGGATTTGCTCTCGACGTGAAGGCGCTCGAATCCCTCGGCAAAGAATTGGATCGTGAATTGGATCGGATGAATTGTACAATCACCGCACTAGCGGGCGAGTCGTTCAATTTTAATTCGCCGAAACAACTCGCCACGATCTTGTTCGATAAACTCGGACTCAAGCCGGTCCGGAAAACCAAGACCGGTTATTCGACCGACGAAGATACGCTGACGCAGTTAGCGACCCAGCACGAGCTGCCGGTGCATATCTTGGCATGCCGCAGCCTGAGCAAGCTGAAGTCCACGTACATCGATGCCCTGCCCGCTCTAGTCAATCCGGAAACGGGCCGCCTGCATACCTCGCTGAATCAAACCGTCGCGGCCACCGGCCGTCTATCGTCGACCGATCCCAATCTGCAAAACATTCCCGCAAAGGGTGAGTATGGCCTGCGCATTCGCGAAGCGTTCGTCGCGTCTCCCGGACACAGGCTGATCGCGGCGGATTATAGCCAAATCGAACCGAGAATCTTGGCGCATCTGTCGCGCGATGAGCGGCTTGTGCGTGTGTTCGAGCTGAGCGAAGACATCCATACGGCGACGGCCGTGGATATCTTCAACCTCGTGCCCGAACAGATCACGCGAGACATGCGGCGCGTGGCGAAAACCGTCGTCTTTGGAATTCTCTACGGCATCAGCCCATTCGGATTATCGCAGACGCTCGGCATCACGCAGCAAAAAGCGCGTGAATACATCGATACGTATTTTGCGCGCTATGCGGGCGTGAAGACTTTTTTGGATCGCACGTTGGAAGATGCGAAGCGAAACGGCTACGTCACCACGATTCTAGGACGCCGCCGTCCTATTCCAGAATTAAGCAGCCATGACGCAACGCAGCGAGGCTTCGGCGAACGCATGGCGATCAACAATCCCATTCAGGGGTCCGCCGCGGACCTTATCAAAATGGCGATGATCGGAGTCAGCCGCCGCCTGAAAATCGAGCTGCCGAGCACAAAAATGATTCTCCAAGTCCACGACGAACTGATCTTCGAAGCTCCTGAAGCGGACCTGGACAAAGCCACACATCTTGCCAAGTCCGAGATGGAACAGACCGGAATCCGTCTCGGTCTCACCGTCCCGCTGAAGATCGACATCGGCGTCGGCTGCAACTGGCGCGAGGCCCATCCATGATGCACGGCTAGTTTCTTGCCATTCTACGGTCTCTAACGTCGTGCTACTTACATGAAAGAGGTATTCATGCGACGTCCACGCCTCATTCTTGTGCAAGTTCTCGTTTGTTGCGCGGGGGTGATGTACGAGGCAGCGCTAGCTTTCGATGCCGGGGGAACCGGACAACCGGCGAGCGCCATAGATCGTGTGCTGAATGGCGAACCTCCTTCCTCGATTACCGCTCCCGACGATGAACGGGAAATCACCGAGCAGTTAGAAAAGCTACGCGCAAACCCGAAAGAACGCCGAAGGCTGATCGTCGTCGCTCAGATGCTGCTTGGACGGTTGGGCTATGGCACCGGCCCGTTTGACGGTCGCTTCGACGATAAGACCAGGCGGGCGACGAAATACTATCAGGAAGTGAATAAACTTCCGGCGACTGGAGAACTGGACTATCGCACGCTCAAGAAGCTTGTGGACGATTCGGGTTCGCTCGAACAACTTCCGGTACACTTACCCCCTGGGACCTTTGCCGGCGACAAATGGGACACCGCGGTTTCCGCAAACGGCACATGGGTAGCCGTTCAAAGCGGACCACCCACTCTTCAGACGACTGCCATCGAATGCAACAAAAAAGGACAGCATTGCATCGAATCTACTGCATCCGTAGAGAATGGCAATCAGATGATCTTGCATATGGACAGGTATGAAGTCGAACGGTGGGATGATGGGGACATCGTGGCCAGATCGAAAATCAAAGACTGCGCCGCAGGCACCCTTCTGCTCAACAGATCACAGAAAACCGTCACGCGCGTCCGCACGGCGGCTGTCTTGAAGCCATGTCCGCCTGAAGGAAGTAAAGACGTCACGTTTCGCCTGGAAAGCGGTGTCAAAGTCTGGACGGAACTCGATAAGGCCAGGCGAGAAGCGTTCAGGCAAATCGTGAAGACGGGCGATTTTAGTTTTGAGGACTGAATGAGTAAAGGCTCGTCATTCAGCTGGTAGTGGGTACGTACAGTCCTTGAACAAGTTCCGTCGTATTGAACAGCATTGCATTCAATCGCGTATACGCCACATGTCCGTAAATATGGTCCTTGACGGTGCTGGTCGCCGTCGAGTCCTTATAATCGACGAGTAAGCATTGTCCGTCGTTTTGACAGCGGACGCTTTTGCGGGCATATTCCAGCCACCGTTCGAATCCTTCGTAAGGTTCTAGGAGTTCCCACAGGGCCTTATTGGCCGTCTTGGCTTCCGGTGACATCGGTAGGGCATCGGTTCCTCCGACTGCGAGTTGCTGGACATAATCCCCGCCCCACGCGATCGGCATTTCCATCGTGATCTGTGGAAGCTCCATTTTGGCCAGCCAGCGTTTGCCATCGACCCGCATAGGGCGGTGATTGACGATATGCAGTAATTTGCCGAGTCCCGCAGGATCCCATCCATAACGCACGGGTGTCCCGAACGTCACGACATCGAGGATACTCCCATTCAAGGTCGGTCGATTCGGCAGGAATTCTAGTAGCTCGAGGTTATCGGTCGTGGCATTGGTCTGCTTCGCATGATCCTTGAGGGCCTGCCCGAAGAAGGTACGCCCGGCGGATTCACCGGGAGCCAGCAGATTGGAGATGAGCGCCATGACGAGACCAGCCTGTCCATGCGCTTGTACGAGGATCCGATCGCCGGCGCCGAGTTGGTGTTGGGCCACGAAATATCGAAGCCGGTGCATTACCTGCATAGCCGCCTGGGCTCGTCCCAAATGGTGTTGCTCGGAGCGCCACAACATGCGGGCGACCGTAATCGGCTGTGGACGGTCGCGATTGATGGCCTTCGAGAATAATTCGACATACGCTCGGGAGAAGTTGCCTGCGTCCCCAGCCTGGTCATCGAGAGCGTGTTTGGTCTTGTCATCGTCCTGCAATGGCGGTGTCAGGCTGTTGTGAAACGTCGGGACCCCGTTTGTTTCCTGTCGCATGAGGGAGAGCAGGGCATCCAGACCGGCGATCCCGCGGGAGTAGCCCCGTTTGAGACCGCCCACTTCGTCCAGGCGTTGCATCCCGAAGAGATCCGTTCCGATCCACGTACCGTGCAGGAACAACACGGCGCGTACGCCTTTCTGGGCAAGGCGAGCCCCCAGGTCAGCCATGGCATCTTGCCAGGCCAGGGAATCGGGCGGCGCGCCGACGATCAGCTCGCGATAGCCGACTCGCTCGGCGGGATCGGTTCGTGAATAGGCTGCGTGTTGAAAATTATTTCCAATGGGCATAGCGAATGTGTACCTGAAATTGGCCCCGCGTTCAATGGAACGGTTCCCGTCAAAGTGGGAGATCGATTCAATCTTCGCGCTTACCGTGGGTTGACCCATTGAAAATCCGCGTGATAAGTTACAGGGCTTCGAGCAATAAATCCAACATTGTGGATCATTATGTACGTTGCCAAAACCGGATTGATAGTCGGGGCACTCATTGCCACCCTCTTTGTTGTCGTCCTGTCCTCAATACCTTCCGGGTACGCGGCCAAGACTGCGTCTCCTTCCAATAACGGAAAAATCCAAAGCGGCGCCTCGAGGGCCGAGGTCCAGCCCGAGCAGGTGATCCTATTCGTGCTTGAAGGCGTCGGGAAGGACTCTCTCAAAACCGGGGCGATGCCAGTCTTGAGTCGTTTGGTGAAAGATGGGTCGGTCACCTGGTCGGCGGCAGCCGTCACACCGGCCCTTCGCCTTCCGACGATGGCCTCGCTGTTTACCGGTATGCCCGTCGAAAAACATGGCATTACTTGGAATGCCTTCGACTTCATCCGCGGCTATCCCCGACCACCGACGGTCTTTGACTACCTCGATTTGAGCGGCGGCAAAGATAGCGCGATTTTTTTTATGGACGAATCGCTGTATCAGTTGGCGAAGCCCGAGCCTTACACCGATTATCAGATGTGCGGGCCGCTCAAACCGGAGTGCAGCCCCGCCATGCTGGTCAATTATATTCGCCAATACTTTAAGAAGGCGACCAGCGGTCACGGATATGGTCATGCCATCCTGTCGCTTCCCCATTTTTTGGTCGTTCACTTGCCGGAGCCGACTCGAGCCGGTGAAGCGGACGGATGGAACTCAAAAGGCTATCGCGAGGCGCTGAAGACGGTGGATGCGGCGATGGGATCGGTGCTGGATCTCTATAAAGAACTGGGGTTGTTGGAACACACGACGATTCTTGTTACATCACTGAGCGGTATGGGGGAAAGCCGACCTCAAGAAGAGACTCAACCGGCAGCCGCGCGCATTCCTCGCGTGCTGTGGCTGGCATCCGGCGCCGGCATCAAGGCCGGTCACACCATCGCACAGCCGGTCTCGATTTTGGATACCGGCGCGACGGTGCTGCGCACGCTTGGACTCGACACCTATACCGAGTGGGATAGTCGTCCGATTGAAGAAATTTTTCGTTCACCTCGAACCGCCGCTGCAGAGCCGGCTCTAGCTCCGACAGCGGCTCAATAATCACGCCATGCAACGCTGTCGTCTTTTCCTGGTTGTCGTCTTTCTCTTCACCGAAATAGCCGTCTCAATCAGCGAGGCGGGACCGCCCCCCATCTATACCAAGGAGCATTCCATCACGGTTGATGCGACAACGTTACATCCGCCAAGCTGGTGGTATGTGCCGGGGGTGACGCCGTTGATTTGGAGTATGGATCCGGACAATACCGAGGCCTATCGTACGTCGACCGCACGAGAGCTCAAATTAAAACCAGGGTCCTATCGCTTCGGTACCTTCACCTTCGACTTCCCCTTCGTCGTCAACTTAGACGGCCGGCTGGAGTTTCCTACGACCCTGGATCAATGTGTCTCCGGCCGAGGTACGCAACAATTGACCATTAAATGCAGTAAAACGCAGCCCTACGGCGGCCAGCCTGAATATTCCATCAAATAGTGTAAGAGGTTTTGCCATGACTCCCGCAATTGACGATCTGCTCGAAGCACTCGAAGACGTGGACGATGCGACGAGGGAAGAAGCGGCGAAGGCGTTGGCCGAGCTCGGGGACCCAGGCACGCTGGAAGCTTTGCTCCAGGCCTGCGCGGATGATTTTTGGTCTGTACGGTCGCTGGCGGGATGGGGAGTGGCGAAGATCGGAGGCCCTAAAGCGGTCGAAGCGCTGATCGGTCTCTTTAACGATCCGATTATGGAAGTACGGAACGACGCTGTGGTCGCCATGGCCAAGCTGGGCGAATCGACCTCGGAGCGCCTGATCGGCGCGTTGAAAGATGAACGCTGGCGCGTACGCGAGTATGCGGCAAAAGCCTGTGGGGACATTAAAGACCCCCGCCTGATCGATCCTCTGATCGCCGCCTGCCGCGACCGCGACGGCGCGGTGAAAAGCGCGGCGGCTGAAGCGCTGGGGAAACTTCGCACGGACAAAGCCGTCCCCGCGCTCCTTAAATTATTTCGCGACACGTCGAAGACCGTTCGTGAAACCGCCGGCACCGCGCTGATGACGATCGGCGAGCCGTCCGTTCCTCTTTTACTGGACGCGTTGACTGATAAGGATTTTGTGGTCCGTTGTCACGCGGTCCGCGCGCTCGGCGGCATGACGACCGACTATCAAATCGGCCGGTCATGGGTGAAAGACCCTCAGGTGGTCGATCGATTACTCGTCATGTTAAAGGATCCGGACCGAGCCGTCCGCGAGGACGCGACGATTGCTTTGGGCATGATCGGCGATGCGCGAGCGGTGGATGGCCTGATCGAAGCCATGAAGGACGGGGCGGTGAAGCGACATGCCATTATGTCGCTCGGCATGATCGGCGACGCGCGGGCCTTGCCGCCGGTGCTCGATGCGTTACGCGGCAAAGGCATTCGACAAGACGGTACCCCCACGCCGGGCTGTATCGTCAGCGAGGAAGCGTTCATCAAGGAAGCGGCGGCCACGGCCTTGGGCCATTTTCGCGACCCCCATGTGATTCCGAATCTCATCATGCTGCTGAAAGACGCCAATCTGCGTGATCGCGCATCGGCGTCGCTCGTACTAATCGGCGACACGGCGATTGAGCCGTTGGTGGCCTTTCTGCACGACCCTACGGCGTCGGAAGTTGAAACCGAAGGGGAACGCGTGATGTCGTTCGCCACCAGCCGCCTGACACTGGCTGATGCGTTGCGTCAAGTCGTCATGGAAACGTTGAAGAAGCTGGGATGGGAGCCGCCGCATGAAGAAGAGGCGATCAATTCCAGCGAAGCGGACAATCTTCGCGTCAACATGCCGCTCGGAGACACCGGCCGGTTCGGACCGTCCGGCGATCTTGCCAAGGGAGCCATGTAACGGCAGGCATGCGGGGAACCATGTCGGATATTGATATGGCGGACAGTGTGCTCGAACAGATCGCTGCGCTCAAGGATGATGATTGGGCGGTTCGTGAAGAGGCGGCCACGGCCCTCGCCGCATATCGTGACGCACGAGCTGTCGATCCCTTAGTGCGGGTGCTCCGCGATGAGGACCGCGCCGTGCGCGAAGCGGCAATACTTGCGCTGACCGCCATCGGTAAGGCCGCCGTTCCGGCGCTGGGCGCCTGCCTGCGCGATGCCAATCTGACCGTGCAAGAGTCCGCGTCGTCCATTTTGGCGACAATCGGAGACGGGCGTGTCGTCGATGCCCTGGTGACGGTGCTTGCGAGTTCGGACTGGATTGTCCGAATGCATGCGGCAAAAGCGTTGGGACGCATTGCCGACGCAGGCACCGTCCTTTCCATGATGCCGCTCCTGCAAGATAAGGTCAAAGCTGTCCGAGTTGAGGCGGCAAGCGCCCTGGCTCACATCGGCCGGGCGGCTCTTCCTTGCTTATTGGACGCGCTGCAGAGTCGAGAATGGCTGGTCAAGTTGCACGCCATCGAAGCCTTAGGCAAGATGAAAGCGTCCGACACGGTAGAGCCCTTGTTGTTTGTCCTGTTCAATGATCCGGACACGGCTGTTCGCACCGATGCGGTACGAGCGTTGGGCGATATCGGAGATGCGCGAGCCGTAGATTTTCTCTTGACGGCGTTGAACGATCTCGACGTGCGGCCAATGGCGGTGGAAGCGCTAGGAAAGATCGGTGAGCGGCGCGCGGTACCTGCTTTGATCGACATTGTCAGAGGAACGGGGCAAGCCGAACAGAGCCGTCCGGTCGATGGATGCGGTGACCGATGGGATCAAGAAATGATCGTCATGGGATATGCCGTTCGCGCATTGGGCGACATCGGCGATGAGACCGCCATTCCGGCACTAATTGCCGCGCTGCATAGCACGGTCACGCGATCCGAAGCATCGGCGGCGTTGACGCGATTCGGGCCGATGGCCATCCCATTTCTCCTGGAGGTCGTCAGAAAAGAGCGCGATCAAAATATCGTCTATTACGTCAAAGACGCGTTGAGTCAGTTAGGATGGAGGGCCGGCCGCGTGTAGTGAATCGCGGGGGGAGTCGTTTCTGTAAGTCCAGTATCCAATGTGACCGTCTACTATGCCGAAAGAATCGCTCGAAACGCTGATCTCGGAACTTGTGCATGAAGAAGATTGGCGGCGCATGCGTGCCACCGCGGCGTGCCTCGCCGGGGGGCCGAAGGCCGTCGAAGGATTGATTCACGCGTTGGAAGCCGGATCGTCGGCGTTGAAAATCGAGTCGGCCGGGATGCTGGCGCGCGTGAAAGATCCTCACGGCGGCGCACCGTTGGTGCGCCTCTTGAGCGATGAAGATTCTTCGGTCCGCAAAGCCGGCGCGATCGCGCTTGAACAGATGGCCGGTGTCCTGGATACGACGGCCGCGACCGCGTTGGTAGAGTATCTTCCCGCGTGCGCGGACAAGGAGCAGCGTCAGGCCATTATCCATCTGCTGGGTGTGACACCCACCGCCATCCATCCGCTCACCGCGATGTTACGCCACCCGGAGGAGGCGGCGCGTATGACGGCGGCCGACATTCTGGAGCATTTGCTGGACCCGCGTTCTGCCGATGCGCTCGTAGACGCCATGACCGATCCGGTCTTGCAGGCCATCGCGGTGAGGACGCTCAAGAAACTCAGCGCGATCCGCGAGCGGATCGATGGCGCGTTCGATGCCCTCCGCAATGTCGAAGAGTCCTCGGAGCGAGAAGACGCACGGATGTCTACGATCATCGATCTCTTACGCATCGGCCGTCCCAGCGTGGAAATTCTTATCGGATATCTAAGTGATGACGATTGGGTAGTGAGGGAAGCGGCCGCCGATCTCCTCGGCAAAATCGGCGATGTGCGCGCCGTCGAGCCGTTGATGGACCGCCTTCGTACGGATAAAGACACCGGCGTGAAGGAATTGGCCATCAAGGCGCTGGGATTGATTGGGGACGCGCGGCCGGTTGATCTGTTCGTGGAACTCATTCCGATTCGTCCTTTGCGGGTCTTTGCGGTCGAAGCGCTGGCGAAGGTGAAGGATGCGGAGCGCCTTCGTCCGTATGGGGACCTTTTCGAGCGGTTGCAAACGGATCGGGATGGGTTGATTTCGTACAATGCAGGCGTGATCATGAACAAGTTGCAAGCGATGGCAGCGCAGGAAGAAGTGGCGGCCCATGGAACGGGTCACGAGGATGAGGATGAGTGAGATGGAGCAGACAGATCGCATCAATCAATTGGTCTCGGCGTTACGAGATGAGAATGAGGCTTTGCGGGATCATGCAGCCGCTACGCTTGGGCAAATGGGCTTGGAAGCCTTGCCGCAACTGATGTCGCTCCTGGCCGACGAGGACGTGGTGATTCGGGAAGCGACGACCAGTGCGATCGTGCGCATGGGACCTGCCGTCGTCGAGCCGATGATCGAGGCGTTACGCGAAGATGAATGGTCGGTGCGCGAACAAGCCGCGTCTGCATTAGGTAAGCTGAAGGATCCACGCGGAGTCGAGCCGCTGGTACGAGCGCTCAAAGATCGTGACGGCGCTGTTCGGACGGCCGCCGTGTGGGCGCTGGAACGAGTCGGCGATGCGCGAGCCGTGCCGGGCCTGGTCGAGGCATTGACCGACGGCATGGTGAGAGAAGATGTCGCGCGCGTGTTGAAAAAGATCGGGGATGTGCGTGCCGTCGAGGCGCTGATCGACGGCCTTATGGGCAACAATTGGATGGTTCGGCGTCATGCGGCGGAAGCGCTCGGCAAGATCGGCGACGCACGTAGTCTGGAGCCGTTGATCGAGGCGCTGAAGGATGAAGACTGGCTGGTGCGACGAAATGCAGCGGAGTCGCTGGCTCGATTGGGCGACCGGCGGGCTGTCGATCCGCTCTTACCATTGCTCGAAGATGAAAATGAGATGGTCCAGGAAACTGCGGAAGGTGCATTAGGGAGCCTGGGCTGGAAGCCGACACCCTCATAACGAAAAGGATGCAACATGGCCGACGAGGCTCCGATCAAGCTCATACAGATTGGCCCCAAAGGGGGAGAAAAAAAAGACGGGTTTAATCTCGTCACCGAAAAGGTCGTATCCGTCAATCCCGCTGCCAAGCAATTGGAGGTGGAATTGCTGGCGTACGACGGCAAAACGGTGGTACTCGACGTCGACGACGAAGCGCTGACCGATCTTCAGAAGCTGAAGCCCGGCGATGGCGCGACGATTCGCGTAGTGGAAGAAAACGGGAAGCGGATCGCGAAGAGCTTCCGTATTCGATCGAAGGACCCCAATGCCGCCAAGGCCGATGCGATGCTGCTGGATTTAAAAGATACGCACTGGCTCAACCGCAAATATGCGGCCGAAAGTCTGGGGGAACTCAAAGACCTGCGGGCCGTCGGGCCATTGGTCGAGGCCCTCTCCGATGAAGTCGGTGATATTCGGCAGCGGGCGTATGATTCCCTGATTAAGCTCGGCGGATCCTCCGTGTCCTCGCTCATTCCATTGCTCGTATCCGATGAGGACGAGTTACGGCTATCAGCCACAGAGATTATTCGAAAGATCGGCAAGCCCGCAGTGGAACCCTTGGCGACCGCCTTGGGGGAGGCCGACGATCGATTGAAGGCGCGTATTCTGAAGGTGCTCGACCGGATGGGATATAAGCCGAAAACGAAGGAAGAGAAGGCGGACGTGAAACAGCTGGGGCAAGCGGCTATTTAGGCGCCTGCCGAGGCGAGCGCGCCGGGCGTCCCACGGAAATATAGTGAAATCCCATGTCGGCCATCCGCTCAGGATCGTAGACGTTTCGAAGATCGATAAAAAGGGGATGCCGTAAGGCCGACTTCACTTGATTGAGATCCAGATTTCTGAAGAGGTTCCATTCCGTCATCAACACCAGCACATCCGCACCCTGCGCGGCATCATAGGCATCGGTACAGGGGATTATGCCTTTCAAAAGCTTGGTGCCTTCTTCCATAGCTGCCGGATCGAACACGCGTACGGCGCACCCTTCCGCCAGTAAGCGCTCCACGATCGTCAGGGCAGGCGCCTCTCGTAAATCATTCGTATTCGGTTTGAACGAGAGTCCCAAGAGACCGACCGTTTTTCCCTTTAGCCCGCCGAGCGCCGTTTCAATCTTCTCGACCATCAGCAGCTTCTGTCGTTCATTTACGCGGGTCGTTGCCCGAGCGATTTCCATGGTGCAGCCGACATTTTCTCCTGTCTGAATTAATGCCGACACATCTTTCGGAAAACACGATCCTCCAAATCCCGGACCGGCGTGCAGGAATTTGGAGCCGATGCGATGGTCCAATCCCATGGCTTTGGCGACGGTTTGTACGTCCGCTCCGACATGTTCGCACAGATTAGCCATTTCGTTGATGAATGACACTTTTGTAGCAAGAAACGCATTGGAGGCATACTTGATCATTTCAGACGTTGCGATGTCGGTGATGACGAAGGGAGTTTCAATCAAATAGAGGGGCCGATAGAGATCCCGCATGATGGCGACCGCCTCGGAGCTATCGGCGCCGATCACGACGCGATTGGGTCGGAGAAAGTCTTCAATGGCAGAGCCTTCCCGAAGAAATTCTGGATTCGAGACGATATCGAATCGAGACGGTTTGGCCTGACTCGCTCGGATAACTTCTCTCAATTTTTCGCCTGTTCCGACCGGTACGGTGGACTTGGTGACAATGACCTTGTAGCTTGTCATGGCTCGTGCGATGCCCCGGCCAACTTCTTCGACATAAGAAAGATCGGCAGAGCCGTCACCACGCGTCGGGGTGCCGACCGCGATAAAGAGCACCAGCGCATGCTCCACCGCTTTCGCAATGTCGGTCGTGAAATTTAGCCGTTTCTCTTTGACGCCCTTCATCACCAGCTCGGAAATCCCGGGCTCATAAAAGGGGATGTCACCCTTTTCCAACCGCGCAATACGCTTTGCGTCGATGTCCATGCACGTGACATGAAGACCGAACTCGGCGAAACACGCCCCGGTGACCAATCCGACATATCCTGTCCCCATCACGCTGATATGCACAGAGCTCCCATCGCTAATAATAAACTGGCTATCGGGCGCGGAAGTATAGCAATAGGTCCAGGGTGTTGCAAGAAGTACGGCGTTATCTCAGAGTGACCCTCGATGGCCCGTTGATTGACAGGGGTTTTCAGCCTCAGTACAATTCGTTTCGCATCGTGACGATGAGGTGGATACATGGCTGCGCAGTCCGGTCTGCTCTTGCGTCCCTTGGCCGTGATGATGAACCGACACATCCGGACGATCGATCCTGCAGCGTCGCTCATTGAGGCGGCCACCTTGATGCGCGACTCCCGCGTCGGTGCAGTATTAGTGAGGTCTGAAGGAACGTACATCGGAGTTGTGAGCGAAGCCGACCTAGTCCGAAAATCGATGGCTCATGCGCAAGATCCGGGGTGTACCTCTGTGCGCAGTGTCATGAGCAGTCCTCTGATTACGATCGAGAGTGACCGTTCGGCCCACGATGCCAGTGATCTGATGGCCGAGCATGGGATTCGCCATCTTCCCGTCACGCAGGATGGTCAAATCGTCGGCATGTTGTCCGTTCGAGATCTCCTTCGCTATTTTAAAAACTGGGGAGCCCTCTAGTCATCCCATGAAGCTTTCATCCCTCCCTTCTCTTCCCGGCATATCCTATTCATGACCCTTCATTCGCAGTCCGCTTCCGGTTCCGGCCGATGGTCGGCCTTGTGGCCTCTGATGACCGCTTTTGTCACCGGCGCAGTGGTGATGGCATTGGAGATTCTCGGAAGCCGACTGTTAGCCCCAGTTTTCGGTAATTCGCTATTTGTGTGGGGCGCGTTGATCGGGGTGATCTTAGCCGCCATGAGCAGCGGGTATGCAACGGGTGGATGGTTGGCGGATCGGTACTCGGCTGGAAAGGTCCTCGCCTGGTTTCTCGTCGCGTCTGGATTGTGGACATTCCTCCTGGCCGGCGTAGGCCAGCCCATCATGTTTAAAGTGTCGGCATGGGTACAAGACCCTCGATGGGGACCATGCATGGCAGCGAGTGCTCTATTGGGGTTGCCCGCTTTTTGCCTCAGCGGGGTATTGCCCGCGCTTCTTCGGCTATCGGTTTCCGATCTAGGACATGTCGGCCGGCACACGGGCCGGATGATCGCTGTCTCCACCGTCGGAAGTTTGTTGGGGACCTGGGGCACTGCCTTTTTTCTCCTCACATGGATGGGCAGCGTGACGTTGGTCTCTGCTCTGGCAGCCGTTCAATTGCTGTTGGGGGTGCTGTGGTGGTGGCGGGCGATAGCCGCGAAGGCGGGCGTGTTGACAAAAGTCGGCGGAAGCATGGCGTTGCTGGTGTGCGGAATGGGAGTGGGCTGGCTGGCCTTTCATCCGCTGGCAGTGCTTTCCGCGCCCATGTACCAGGAAGACAGTCCCTATCAACAAGTCCGAGTTCGAGAGGATGACCTTTTTCGGTACCTTATTTTGGATCGAACGTTTCACGCCGTCATGTGGAAGGCGGACCCGATCGAATTGTATCTTCCCTATAGTCAGCTGATGATGGCCGCCTTAGCTGTGCATGCAGCGCCTCAACGTGCCTTGATTTTAGGACATGGAGGCGGGTCGCTGGCGAAATGGTTGGGGGCGCATTGGCCTGAATTAGAAGTCGATACGGTCGAGGTCGATCCGTCGGTAGTGAAGGCCGCTGAACGGTATTTCGACTATCACCCTTCCGCTACCCATCACGTGCATGTCGCGGACGCCCGTATATTCTTGCGAGCCACGCAGGCGCGATACGATATTATTTGGTTGGACGTATTCGCTCGCCATCTCATTCCCTTTCACCTCACGACTCAAGAATTCTTTCAGGAGCTTCGAACGCATCTCACACACGATGGCATTCTGGCGGTAAACCTTGCTTCCTCCGGTGAAGGTCCCGATCGTCAACGGGCTTCAGCCGTGGTCGCAACCTTGAGTACCGTGTTTCCCCTCATCGAATCGTTCGGCGTGAAGGGACCATGGCGAACCAGCAATCAACCGCAGGCGGAAAACCTGATTTTTTTTGTGGGCCCGTCCGTTGCCCGCATGACAACGCCTGTATTTCTCGAACGCATATCGGAGCTCATTGCGCAGAGGCGATTGCCTGCGCAAGTTCCAAGTTTAATGATTGCGCGTGCTATTTCCGATTGGAGCGGCGGTTTTGTTTTGACCGACGATTATGCTCCGTATGATTTATTAATCGGACGAGAAAAATCAGATGCCGCCCCGTCGAGATGAAAGTCGCGTCTTTTCAACATCATAACTAGTAAAGGCCGGGACGATGGCAGCTTGCTTCTGATCGGAGCCCTATGCTATAAGGAGCGGCGGTTTTTGAAATTGGTACGGTGCATTGTAGTGTTGGTCATTCCCTCATTATTCACTCATCACATTCCTTGTTCCGAAGGAGGTAGGGCTATGGGAAAGATGTTGGCGTCGTTTTTCTTTGGCATGGTTGTCGTGATTGCCGGAGCGGCTCCCTCGTTCGCTCTTCAGGCAGGTGGGGTGGAGATCGGCGATCTCGATACGGGATCGGTCGTGGGTCAACCCTTTTCAGAGCTGGATGTCGATGCGCAGCTGTTCGCCATAGACCTCGGCACCCTAAAAGTTTGGTACCCGCCGATGACAGTGATCGACTTTAAGGTACGGCCTGGTCGTCCGGTTGTGCTGAAAGTGACGAACAATGGTACGACTGAACATGGTTTTCTTCTGACTGATCAGACGACCCAACAGGCCCCGACTGTATTGAAGGCCGAGTTGGTGCTCAAGCCGGGTGAAACGAAATACATCGGTATTCCTACCAGCGACTTGTTTTATGCCACCCAGGGCAACACGCTGACCTATCGCTGTCAGCTCCATCCCGGACATGTGGGTGGAAAACTGATGATGATTAAGTAAGAATAGATGACATCGCCGGGACGACCCCCGGAAAAAAAGGCCTCGTCACCGAAGTGACGAGGCCTTTTTACTGTCTAGAAAGAATGAACCTACGCCTGCTCGGGCTGACAGTCGACGGAGGTGTCGAGAGGAATATTCTGAGATGCCGCCAACTTGTTGCCGACGATCAGGAGCAAGTATCGATTGGCCGTGGGCGTTTCCCCTAGTCTCTTGAGCACGACTGTGTTCACATCAACGACGACTTCATTGTCCGTCTGCCAATGCGTGTCATTGACCACCCAAAAGTGACTTTTGGATGCGGGAAATTGCGCAACGACAAATTGCTCGATAACCAGAGTCAAATCTCCTGTGCCGGCTTGAGTGGGAGCGGAGAAGAAGAGCAGGATCACGAGAGGAAAAAGGAAAGCCGTCCTGATCCACATCATAGGCCCTCCATACGTTGTGGTTATCTCATCATACCACTAGATCGCCGCGATGTGATGTATTGGTAGTAAACAAAAAGCCCCGCCGGAGGCGGGGCTTTTATTCTAGAAATTAGAATAGGCAAAGTTAGTTACGGACGCCGCTCCAAACTTTGTTGGCGTCGATTTCTTTGTCGGGATTCAAGGTGCGCGCCTTTTCCAACAAGGTGTCGGTGGTTTCCGGATAGATTGGATCGGCAATGCAACAGTTATCGACGGGACAGACTGCCGCGCATTGGGGTTCATCGAAGTGGCCCACGCATTCCGTGCAGCGGTCATGGGTGATGACATAAATGTTATCGCCTACCCCCTGTCCGTCTCCAACGTGGTTGCCCTTGCCTTCGGCATCGGCCCGTGTTTCGAAAATCGCTTCATTGGGGCACTCCGGCAAACAGGCGCCGCAGGAGATACATTCATCGGTAATTAAGAGAGCCATGACCCTCGCCTCCTTACAAGCTGTATTGACAATCTCGAACGTGACCGATCATATTCAGCCATAAAATGAGTGTTCATTCTAGACTGCGATTTTCTTCTAAGTCAACACGCAAGGTTGAGAGAAGAAGGCCTATGTGTTTGATCTATCTGGGCCGTTGGGCCTAGTCGCGAAGTGACAGAAAGGAGTCACTTGACCTCCTCTGTATCCGGCAACTCAGCTCAAAAACGCAGCCGAATCGCTGTACTCATTGTGTTATCGATTTTCCTTCTCACAGGAAGTTGGTTCATGACGAATCAAAAAGATTTCGAAACAATTATTGTGACCTTTCCAAACGGGAAGAAAATCGAGACGGAGGTGGCTGATACACCGGAAAAAATCTTCTTTGGTTTGGCCTTTCGGGAGGGATTGCCGCCGGACGCCGGGATGTTGTATATCTTTGAAAATTCGGATCGCCATCGGATGGGGACGAAAGCATTTAAAATACCGGTGGATATGATTTGGGCAGACGAAAGTCGCCGCATTGTTGATGTCGTCGAGCATGCAGCCCCATGCGAAAAAGACCCCTGTCCTCTTTATGGACCGCCTGCGGAAAACGCACGCTACGTGATTGAGACGGCCGCTGGATTTGTCTCCAGTGAGCATGTCGAACTCGGCATGGAATTGAAATTCACCCTCCGAATGTAAGCGGCTCACTCAGTTTCTACTCATGACCATGGATGGATTTACACGCGTCGCCGGCGTCGATGATATCCCGCCTGGTGAAGTCAAGGTCGTGCAGGTCGATCACAAGCCGATCGCCGTGTTCAACGTTGAAGGCCGATTTCACGCGATTTATAACGTATGTCCACACGAAGGGGGGCCTTTGGCGCAAGGACGGCTCAAAGGATGTGTTGTGCGCTGCCCGTGGCATGATTTAGCGTTTGATATTCGTAATGGCCAAGCGACGGACGGCGGGGGTTATTGCGTGGGAAGTTATGATGTGCAGGTGGAAGGAACTGATGTCTACGTCGGCGGACGCCGAAAGTTGAAGTGACGAGGAAGTCGCTTCGTCCAGTCACAACCCACCCTATGGTCCATAGTGATCGGTTCTTTCTGCAAACTTCGGTTTTATTGACCGACGTCGAATTTTCATCCAGCGAGTAGCGTCGAATGGGCGACTGGGATCAAGATGCGAAGAAGGTGGCGACGAATGCAGGGGCTACCTTTTCGATCCATCTCTGGGAAGATCGAACACGAGGAGAACTGTGGGTGCCGTCATATGACCCGACTGGGTTGGCGCTGGTGGACGAGGAGTTTTTGCGAACGGTAAGCAACAACGCCGTCGATTCGGGCCGGCGGTCCTTTGAATTTCGCGCGCTGCACCCAGGCACTCAGCGACTGCTCTTCGAAAAACGTATGGGGTGGAAGTTTACGGCTGAAGACCGCCGTGTGTTTTTGATCGATGTGGCTGATGGAGCCGTATCAGGAGTCGATCATGCCTGATATTGGATTTCTCAACGGCCGGTTCATGCCTCTCAACGACGTGACAATATCTGTTGAAGATCGGGGGTTCCAATTCGGGGACGGTGTTTACGAAGTTATTCGGACGTACAGCGGCATGCCCTTTCAACTCGAGGCGCATGTGGAGCGATTGCAGCGGAGCGCCCGCGCGATCGAATTAGATATACCCGACCAAAAAGAATGGATCGAATGGGTGGCTCAAGGGGTGGGGCGCGCCGGCTATGGCGAATGCAAAGTTTACCTTCAGGTCACCCGTGGACATGCCCCGCGCGATCATGCCTTCCCGAAAAATATTCCCCCGACCATCATGATGTCCGTTCGCGAAATGCGCCCACTTGATGCGGCCATCAGTCGAAGCGGGATTGCCGCGATCACGATGGAAGATCTTCGGTGGAGCCGGTGCGACATCAAAAGCATTAATCTGTTGCCGAACGTCTTGGCCCGTCAGAGGGCTGTAGAGGCAGGTGCCTTCGAGGCGGTGCTTGTCCGTCAAGGCATCGTGACCGAGGGATCGGTCAGTAACGTTATGATCGTGAGGGGCGCGCGAGTGGTGACTGCGCCGGAAGGACCACAGATTCTTTCGGGCGTCACACGTCGAATGGTGCTTGATCTGGCCACCGCAAACGGAATCGCGGTGGAAGAGCGCGCATTTAGTCGAGATGAGTTGCTTCAGGCTGAGGAAGTGTTTCTCACCGGCACGACGGTCGAGGTTTTGCCGGTTGTTCGCGTCGATGGCGCACCGGTGGGTCACGGACGACCCGGGAGCATGACCGAGCGATTGAGCGCGTTATTCAAGGGCGCGGTCGCCTAGTCCAGCCCCTTGCATCGCTACGTGGGACATGGTAGCTTGTGGCTCGATTTGTGAAGTGGGCGGCGGCCCACTTTTTTGTTTGAGCTGATGACGGCCGTTCGAAACGTACTGTGCGGGAGTCCGAACGAATACAGCAGTCCGTAACGACGATCGCGACCCCCATCGTCCGATCACTCGACTTGGAACTCGTCGATGTGGAATGTACCGGACAGGGATCGAGGACGCTGGTTCGTGTGTTTATCGATAAGCAGAACGGCGTGACCGTGAGCGACTGCGAGCAAGTGCATCTTTCCCTCAGTCACGCCTTGGATGTCCAAGATCCAATCCCGCATACGTACACGTTGGAAGTGTCGTCTCCGGGGCTGGACCGCCCGTTAAAGCGGCGCCAGGATTATGCGCGTTCGATCGGAAAGTTGGTTCGGCTCAAGCTCACGAATGCTCTAGACGGACAATGGCGGATGACTGGCCGTCTCCAAACTGTCAACGAAGAAGGCGTGGTGCTCGAGATGGAAGAGGGACGAACGACTGAGTTACGGCATCTGGCGTGGAACACAATCGGAGAGGCGCGGCTTGAAGTGGAGTTCTAGTTTGACGAGGATTCCGTGAGAAACGAGGCAGCCTTATGAATCGAGAATTGATTACGGTCATCGACCAAATTGGTCGCGAAAAGGGGATCGATAAGGCCAGGATCATCGGGGCCGTCGAGTCCGCGTTGCAGACCGCCGCGAAAAAGCGTTTCGGTCAAGGAGAGAATATTCAGGTTCAGATGGATACCAAGACCGGAGAGATCTCCGTCATCTCGCTCCGCACCATCGTCGAAACGGTCATTAATCCGAAAGCCGAGGTCTCGCTTACCGAAGCCCGCCGTATCGATACGGGGGCGGAGATCGGCGATGAGATCGGATCCCTCATCGAGATGGATGAATTGGGACGGATTGCGGCCCAAACGGCGAAGCAGGTGATTTGCCAAAAGGTCAGAGAAGCCGAATGGGAAGCCGTCCTGAAGGAATATTCCACGCGGCAGGGCGATCTCATCAACGGGATCATCATGGGGCAAGAACGACGGAATTATCTCGTCGATCTGGGCAAGACCGAAGCTGTCTTGCCGGCCTCCGAGCAGATTCCTCGGGAGTCCTACCGGCGTGGCGATCGTATTAAGGCCTACCTCCTCGAGGTTCGAAAAACTCCCAAAGACGTCCAAGTCATTCTTTCTCGCACCCATCCTCAGTTCGTGGGGAAGCTATTCGAGGTTGAAGTGCCTGAGATCTCGGAAAAGATCGTCGAGATCAAAGGCGTTGTGCGAGAGCCAGGAGATCGCACGAAGATCGCCGTGTCTTCCCGAGACAAAGCCGTGGATCCGGTCGGGGCCTGCGTCGGCATCAAGGGGTCGCGTGTCCAGGCCGTCGTTCGAGAGTTGCGCGGCGAAAAAATCGATATTATTGCTTGGACCTCCGATCCACGCGTCTTCATCGCCGAAGCACTCAATCCGGCCACGATCGAAAAGGTCGGCATCGATGAAGAGAAGAAGTCGGCGCTCGTCGTCGTGGCGGATTCTCAATTGTCGTTAGCGATCGGGAAAAATGGTCAAAATGTGCGCCTGGCCGCAAAGCTGACGGGCTGGAAGATCGATATTATCAGTGCCACCGAATATGAAAAGGAAAAGGTAGAGCGGGATCGTGAAATAAAGGCGGCCTTAGCGGAAGAAGCAGAGGCCCAGCGAGAGCAGGACGAGGCGCGCGCCCAGCAGGAAGCGGCAGCCTCAGCATCTGAAACATCCTCAGCCTTATAGGCTGCGGGATGAAGAGAAACGAGACCGATCACTATGAGGGTGTACGAGTTAGCCAAGCAACTCGGGATGGACAATCGGACGCTAATTCCCGAGCTCAAGCGCCTCGGCATTTCCGTGGCCTCGCACAGCAGCGCGCTTGATGAAGCCGCCGTGCAAAAGGCCTTGGATCAATTGATGCCCAAAGCAGGGGTAGGGCAGAAGGGACTGATGGGAGCGGACGCAGATCAGAAAAAGGGTTCATCGGGGAAAGTTGGCCATTCAAGTAGGGAGAGTCGATCGACGGGTCGTGAGGAAGACCCCAAAGGGGGATTCGGCGCAAGAGCATCCTCGGCGGCCGTTGAAGAAGCACCCAAAGTCGATAAAAAACGGATTCTGATTAAGCGAAAGAAGACGGACGAAGAAATTGAGTTGGAAACCGTGGCCGCCGCTCCGATCGTTTCACCTGAGCCTTCTCCACGGCTCATGGAAGCGGGCGCAGCCATCTCGCCTCTTGGCTCAATGCCGACGGAAGAGGCGTCCCCCAGTCCCTCTCTTCATGCTTCCGACCCGCCAACATTAGAAAGTCCGCCGGATGCTCTTTCGCACGATCATCCTCTTTTACCAAAGGAGAAGGATTCGAAGCCGGAATTGCAGCCGCTTCCCGGGTCTGCAAAAGCACCGGCTTTCCCCCAGCCCGCGGTGTCACCGCCCCAGACAGTGGCCTCTGGAGAAAAGAAGCGAGGCGATGTGGCCATCTTGTCACCCGAAGAAGGGTTGAAAGACAAACTGAAGAAGGCGAAAAAGCCGGGTCGGGCGCGAGAGGAAGAGGATGTAAAGTTTCGTGCCGATGTCACCCGCTGGCAGGATTTGCGGGCCATCCCGGTGCATCGCCGCGAAGATCGATCGCGCCATCTCCAACCTTCTCCGGTCGCCGAGATTACCAAGCCTCGGAAGAAAATTATCAAGCTGTCCCCGGGTCTCACCGTCAAGGAATTTGCCGAATTGGTTGGTCAGCGGCCCGGCGATCTCATCCGAAAATTCATGGAGATGGGGCAAATGCTCACCATGAATCAACCTGTGAATTTGGACGCTGCGGTCTTATTGGCGGAGTCTGTAGGCGTCAAGGTGGAACTCGCTACGGAAAAGCAAGGTGAGGCGCTATTGGAGGAAGTCTCGGAGATTACGGAGGAGGAGGCGCTGGATCCTCGTCCGCCGGTTGTGACGATCATGGGGCATGTCGACCACGGGAAAACGTCGTTGCTCGATGCCATCAGGCAAACCAAGGTGACGGAGCAAGAAGCAGGCGGAATTACGCAGCACATTGGCGCCTATGTCGTGCATACGAACGGCAAGCGAATTACGTTCTTGGACACGCCCGGCCATGAGGCCTTTACGGCAATGCGAGCGCGCGGAGCGAAGATCACCGACATTGTTATCCTCGTCGTGGCGGCGGATGATGGCGTCATGCCGCAAACTGCCGAAGCCATCGCGCATGCCACGGCAGCCGGTGTGCCCCTCATTGTGGCTATCAATAAAATCGACAAGCCGGGAGCGAATGCGGAGCGGGTCAAGCATTCGCTTGCGGAGCACAATCTTATTCCTGAAGCCTGGGGCGGACAAACGATCTTTGTCGAGGTTTCCGCAAAACAAAAGCTGGGGCTCGACACGTTGCTTGAAATGATCCTCCTGCAAGCGGAAGTGTTGGAGCTGAAAGCCAACCCCAGCAGAATGGCAAAAGGCGCGGTGGTGGAAGCTCGACTGGAGCGTGGCCGTGGACCGGTCGCGACCGTCTTAGTGCAAAGCGGGACGCTCCGCGTGGGAGATGCGTTCGTAGTCGGGACGTTCAGCGGACGGGTGCGAGCCCTCATTACCGATACAGGCGCCAAAGCCACGGAAGCCGGACCCTCGGTGCCGGTGGAAGTGATTGGGTTGCCCGGCGTGCCGGCGGCAGGCGATCAGTTCGTTGTTGTCGCCGATGAACGCGTGGCCCGCGAGGTAGCCGAAGACCGGCTGCAAAAACAGCGGACGGCCGACTTGGCGGCGGGCTCAGGTAGAGTCACGCTGGATGATCTGTATGCGCGTATCAAGGAAGGCGACGTGAAGGAGCTGTCCTTGGTCATCAAATCCGATGTGCAAGGGTCTGCGGAGGCTCTGTCTGATGCCGTTCAAAAACTATCCACGGCAGCCGTGAAATTGCGCGTCATCCATAGTGGTGTCGGCGGCATTACCGAAACCGATGTGCTGTTGGCCTCGGCCTCTCAAGCCATTATCATCGGCTTCAACATTCGTCCTGAGCCCAAGGCTGCTGCGTTAGCCGATCGCGAGGGCGTGGACATCAGGCTCTATACGATCATTTACGATGCCCTGAACGATATTAAAGCGGCGATGGAAGGATTGCTCGAACCGACCCTCAAAGAGCGAGTGTTGGGGAGGGCGGAAGTGCGTCAGGTCTTTACGATTCCCAAAGCCGGCGCGATCGCCGGCAGCTATGTTATCGACGGAACGATTTCCAGGGCCAGTCAGGGGGTACGGGTCATTCGAGACCATGTTGTAGTGTATGAGGGCAAGTTAAATTCGCTGCGCCGGTTTAAGGATGATGTGCGGGAAGTGCAGCAAGGGTATGAATGCGGAATCGGTGTCGAGAATTTCAGCGATCTGAAGCCCAACGACATCCTCGAGGTCTATACCGTTGATAAAGTGGCGGCCAAGCTGTAGCTGTAGCGTGCCTGCCTGGTATCTCCTTTTCCTGCTTGCATGATTGTTGGGTTGTGCACGGTTGAATTGTATCTTCCCGACAGCCACTCGCTGAAAGCGAAACGGCAGGTGTTGCTCAGCTTGAAAGATCGGCTGCGCGATAAATTTAATGTCTCCGTTGCGGAAGTGGGGGAGATGGATCTGTGGCAAAAGTCGGTGCTCGGCATAGCATGCGTGGCGAACGAGCAGCAACATGTGAATCAGGTCCTCGATCAAAGCCTGAACGTGATCAGATCGATTCCGCCTATCGAGCTGGTAAAATTTCGGATCGAATTTCTCTAATGTGAGATGTCAAAAACAGCCTATAAGCGTTCAACTCGAGTTGCCGATCAAATCCGCATGGAAGTGGCTGAGATTCTTATGCGGAAGACGAAAGATCCACGTGTTGGAATCGTGACGGTGACGGACGTTGAACTTACCAGCGATTTAAGGATTGCCAGAATTTTTGTGACCACTGGCCCTGATGAAAAGTTAGAGGCCGGCGCACTTGCCGGTCTGACGAAGGCGGCCGGCTTTATTCGCGCCGAACTGGGCCGCCGGGTCAAGTTGCGGTACACACCAGAATTGATTTTTCAGAAAGATACGACGGGCACTCGCGGCGATCGAATCATCTCGTTGCTGAATGAATTGGAGTCGGCATCCGATACATCCGGCACTCCATCGGCTCAGTCCGACGATCCGAAACAGTTTGGAAACGAGGGTATCGCATGTTCGCCGTGAAAGAGTGTGGCCCTCAGCAGATGTGTGTCGAGGGGATTTTGAACGTGGCGAAGCCCTCGGGATGGACGTCACACGACGTGGTCGCGAAGTTGCGTGGGGCGTTGAAAAACATTCGCGTGGGCCATGCGGGGACACTCGATCCGGCTGCTACCGGGGTGCTACCGATATTGTTGGGCCGGGGCACACGCATTGCGGAGTATTTGCTGGACTGGGATAAAGAGTATCGCGCCGTTCTACGTTTGGGCCAAACGACCGATACGCTGGATGCGACCGGGACAGTGCTGACTGAGTGTCCCACAGACGCGCTGACGTCGGAGTCCATCCATGCTGCCTGCGCGCAATTTCTTGGAAAAATCGAACAAGTTCCGCCGATGTACTCGGCTGTCAAAGTGGCCGGGGTGCCGCTGTATAAATCCGCACGAGCAGGAAAAACCATCGAGCGCGAATCTCGCCGTATCACGGTTTATGACCTGCGCGTGCTGACGATCAATGGGCGCGATGTCACATTTCATGTGCGGTGTTCCAAAGGGACCTATATTCGAACATTGTGCGCGGACATTGGCAGCGTTCTGAAGGTTGGAGGGCACCTACTCCAGTTGATGCGGCAACGCGTGGGGCCTCTATGTGTGGAAGATGCCTGCACGCTCGATGAGGCCATCGATTCCTTTCGGGCCGGCCGCCCGCTTCCTCGGCTGCTCACGCTGGATGCCGCATTGGCGCACGTGCCCGCCTTAATCGTAAGCGACATGGCCGCCGAACGAGCACGCCACGGTGGTGGGATTCCGTTTCAAGCCGTGCAATGGGAACGGTCGGCGAAAGGCGTGTTAACCGGAGATCGGCGCACCGTGTGCGTCAAGGACTCAAACGAACAATTGGTGGGAATCGGCTTAGTGCAGGGGCACGAGCCGAGCGAAGACGGCGTAGTAGCCATGGTAAAAGTTCTCGCAGACATACAACAGACAATGTCATAGTCCAATAATGGAGGAGTGAGATGGCTCTCACAAAAGAAGCGAAGACAGGTATGATCGAGCAATATCGCCAACATGATACCGATACGGGGTCGCCTGAGGTCCAAATCGCCATCTTGACGAACCGTATCAGCTATCTCACGGATCATTTCAAACTTCATAAGAAGGATCATCATTCCCGAAGGGGACTGTTGCAACTGGTCGGGCGTCGACGCCGATTGCTCGATTATTTGAGGCGTCATGATGAAGCACGGTATCGATCCACCTTGGAGCGGTTAGGTATTCGCAAGTAGTCATCAGCGCTTCGCTGGATGGTCCGGCGAAAGGCTCACTAGGTTGCCTTCACAGGTGAACACGGAAATCGGCTCACAGGAAGTGAGTGACGGACGTGGAATCATGATGTTCATGGTCGTGCGTTCCGATCATAACTTCCCGCGTGCTGAGTCGATCTCTGTGGGCATCTGTGGAGCACGGAAGGCAAGGAGACCACAGTATGATGCAGATTGTTGAAATCGAGATTGCAGGCCGCACGTTGCGGCTTGAGACCGGCCGAGTCGCCAAACAAGCGGATGGATCCGTCCTGGCGTCGTATGGCGACACGGTCATCCTGGCGACGGCGGTTGCGTCGCAGACAGTGAAGCCGGGGATCGACTTTCTTCCCTTGACGGTCGATTATCAAGAGAAGGCTTATGCCGCCGGAAAAATTCCAGGAGGATATTTTAAGCGGGAAGGACGTCCGTCTGAGAAAGAAGTGTTGACGAGTCGTTTGATCGACCGTCCCATGCGGCCGCTTTTTCCGGAGGGATACTATTTCGAAACACAGGTGATTGCCTCGGTGTTGTCGGCGGATCAAACCGGCTCATCGGACGTCATCGCCATGACGGCAGCGTCAGCAGCCTTAGAAGTATCCAACATTCCTTTCCAGGGACCGGTAGCCGCCGTGAAAATCGGCCGTGTGAATGGTCAATTCGTCATCAACCCCGATGTCGCGACGTTCGAGTCTTGTGATCTCAACTTGGTGGTCGCCGGCACGGCTGAGGCCGTTATGATGGTCGAAGGTGGAGCGAACGAACAGCCTGAAGCGGTCATGATCGAAGCGATCGAAACGGCTCACGCAGAAATCAAAAAGATTGTCGCCAAGATTCTCGAACTCAAAGCGAAGGTCGGTAAGGCTAAACGCCAGGTCAAAGCGGAAGACATTGACTCGAATTTGACCGAGCAGGTCCGCCAACTGGTGGCCCAGCCGATTCGCGACGCGATCTTAATTCCCAACAAGACCGCGCGGCAGGAACGACTCGATCAGATTCGCGACGAGGCGGTGGCGAAACTAAAAACGGATGATCCCCATCGTGAGCGGCATGTGAAGCTGGTGTTCCATTCACTAGAGTATACCGAAGTGCGGCATATGATTCTCGAACGCGGCGTGCGGGCCGACGGCCGAGGACCGGCGGATATCCGTCCGATCACCAGCGAGGTCGGCGTGCTGCCGCGTACGCACGGGTCGGCCCTCTTTACAAGAGGGGAAACGCAGAGCCTGGCGGTCGTGACCCTAGGCACCACCGACGATGAGCAACGGATCGATGCGTTGGAAGGTGAATATTATCGGGCGTTCATGCTGCATTACAATTTTCCGCCTTTCAGTGTCGGCGAAGCGCGGCCGCTTCGGTCGCCAGGCCGTCGTGAGGTTGGCCATGGAGCGCTGGCCGAACGCGCGTTGCGGCCGATCGTCCCCACGAAGGAACAATTCCCTTACACCCTGCGAATTGTGTCGGACATTCTTGAGTCCAATGGTTCGTCATCAATGGCGACTGTGTGTGGCGGAACTCTGGCCCTGCTGGATGCCGGCGTGCCGATCAAGGAGCCGGTCGCCGGGATTGCCATGGGATTGATCAAGGAAGGCGACCGCGTAATGATCTTGTCCGACATCCTGGGATTGGAAGATCATCTCGGCGATATGGACTTTAAAGTAACTGGAACAAAGAACGGGGTCACCGCGCTGCAGATGGACATTAAGATCGGAGGCATCACACCAGATCTCATGCGCCAAGCGTTGAGTCAAGCGCGCGAAGGTCGACTCCACATCTTAGCGCGAATGGCGACGACCTTAAGCGCGCCGAGGACCAAATTGTCGGCCTTCGCTCCGCGTATCTTCACGATGAAAATCAAACAGGACAAGATTCGGGACGTCATCGGCCCAGGCGGCAAGATGATCCGTAGCATCATTGCGGAGACCGGCGTGAAGATTAACGTCGAGGATACGGGGGATGTATCGATCGCCGCCATCGATGAAGCGTCCGCGCAAAAGGCGAAGGATATGATCAGCCGGCTGACAGAAGAAGTCGAAGTCGGTAAGATCTATATGGGGACCGTTCGGAAAATCATGGATTTTGGCGCGTTCGTCGAAATTCTTCCGGGCACAGACGGGTTAGTCCACATTTCGCAGTTGGCGCATCATCGAGTCAAGGCTGTCTCAGACGAGGTGGCCGAAGGCGATCAGGTGATGGTCAAGGTGCTGGAAGTCGACAAGCAAGGCAAGATTCGCTTAAGCCGCAAAGAGACCATGCCTGCGCCGACTGCTCCCGCTGCCGGCTGACATGCATCGGAAAATCGTGCTCGATAATGGCGTGCGGCTCGTGACGGAGCATATGCCGTCCGCCAAGTCCGTTACAGTCGGCATCTGGGTCAACGTCGGCTCGCGTGATGAAGCAAAAGGCGAGGAAGGGTTCTCACATTTCATCGAGCACATGTTTTTTAAGGGCACGCGCACTCGCTCTGCGATCGAGATCTCTAGGGAGATCGATGCGCTGGGCGGGGAGATGAATGCCTTTACCGGCCGTGAAACGACCACCTTCTACGTCAAAGTTCTCGATCAGCATTTGCCGCAAGCGCTGGTCCTCCTATCGGATTTATTTCATCACGCCAAATTCGCTTCCAAAGAAGTCGAAAAGGAAAAGCAGGTCGTTCTCGAGGAAATGCGAATGGTCGAGGACGATCCGGAAGATCTTGTGCAGGACATGCACATGGAGCAGACGCTCAAGGGGCATCCGCTTGGACGGCCCATTTTGGGTGAGACTTCGGTCATTCGAGGATTGCGCCGGGAGCACCTCTTACGCTTTACTGACACTCACTATCAGCCAGCGGAAACCTTAATCTCAGTCGCCGGAAGTTTCAATATCGATGATCTGGTTCGACGTCTCAATCGCTCATTTGGAAAGCCTAAGAAGCGGGTCCAGTCTCGACTCGATCGCCGTCCTTCGGATATCCATCCCGGCCTTGTGGCCCGACGCAAAACACTTCAGCAAACCCATCTGTGCCTTGGTTTGAAGGGCCTGAGTCTCGATCACAAAGATCGATATGGTCTCTATGCTCTGAACGCGGCGATCGGCGGAAGCGTCAGTTCCCGGCTGTTTCAAGAGATCCGCGAGAAGCGAGGGCTGGCCTATTCCATCTATTCCTATATCTCCGCCTATTCAGATACCGGGACGCTGACGATCTATGCGGCGACCAGGCCAAAAGAAGCGATTCGCGTTGTGGAACTCATACGCCGGGAGATGCAACGCATTCATCGTCAAGGAATGGACCGGGAGGAACTGCAGCGTATTAAGAATCAAATGAAAGGCGGTCTGATGCTGAGCTTGGAAAGTACGCAAAGTCGAATGAGCAAGTTAGCGAAAGACGAGCTTTATCACGGACGGTATTTGACGTTAGAGGAAGTCATGGGTGAGATCGATCGAATTTCCTGCCGCCAGGTGGCAGATCTCGCACACAACCTGCTCAATTCCGAATCGCTCTCGATAACCGCGTTAGGTCCCGTAAGACAGCGATCTCTTCAACAGGCTATGAATTAGCCCCTTGCAAACGACGATCAGAAAGCTATGTCATTTTGGGAACTTATATGCTGTTTGATGGAATGATTTCGTTCAAATATTTCTTGACAAGCATTATTTGATTAAGTACGATCAGCCCCTACTTATGATTGACCGTCATATCTGAAATCAGGAAAAGTAAAAGAGGAAGGAGGTGCGGAAGTTTTTAGCGAAGAAGCATCTTTCTCTTTTTTTCTGCCTTTTGCGTATCAATCTCTTTCGAACTTTTAAATAGGTGAGCAGTTATGTTCTATTTTATGAAGGAGGGACACGGTATGAAGAGGGGCGTCATCATAACCGCATTTACAGCCTTTTTGGGCGCGGGCTTATTGACGGCAGGAATCTCCGCCGCAGCGGATGATCCGGCCGGTCCTGGCGGCGTCGCCAGTATCGATAAACAATCCCTAAAGGGAGAGTCGGTCAAATCGTTGAAGGGACGAGTGTGGTCGCAATGGGCGGATAATCCCGACAAAGAAATTTTGTTTGGCATTCAATACTGGAATACAGGTGACCCCGCCTCAGGCACTCCTGCGGGACGGTCATCGAGCGATTTGGATGTGAAGCCGCCCGATCCCCTCTTTACTTGCTGCGCATGGGGATTTACCGGTGGACCCGATAGAAACAATCCCTACTCCGGTTGGTATCATGCCGCGCAGACCGTCCGGTTACAGGTCAAGGATAAGGCATTGATGGATCAAATCATCAAGGCTTCCCAAGACCTTGTCGCCATGGAGGTGACATTGGATGGACGGACCGTCACCGGCTTTAAGCTTTTGAAAGATAATTAGATAGCGGTTTGTTGAAGGCTGACCATTTATTTATTGATTTGGGTAAGGAGGGTGTAATTATGACACAGAGGAAGGGATGGGCGTTCGTCGCCGCCATGGCTCTCGTCGTCAGCATGGCCACGACTGCCCTTGCAATTGAGGCATTTCAGGAACGTTTTGAATGGGGAGATATGAGCAAACCGACCACGCTGCAAGGTCGCGTGATCATTCTGGACCCTTATGATGAAGCCGTCTGGATCAACGTGGCGGTTTTTGGGGGAAATGCCGAGAGCGGTTATTTCTGGCAGAAGGTCCATCCGGGGAAGAATTTAAAGTTCTATGCAGCGAACAAGGAAGTCTTCGATCAGCTGAAGTCAATGGCTCGTCCACATGCAGGTCCGGCCGCGGCGAAGGAAGTTCCGCCAGGATCCGCAACGACTCTAATCGAATTTACCGCTCAGGAAGTGGAACAGAATAGACGTGTGATTTCTTCCGTGAAAAAACTTCCCGAAGTCGCGGGTGAGCCCAGCCAGCCCCGTAGCATTTCCGCCCTTCGTGTGAAGGATTGTGAGGGAAAAGGCGAATGGGATAAGACCTGCTACAAGGGAAAGCAGGAATTAAATACGACTCCAAAGGGTGAGAAGACTCTTCCCATGCAGTACGATGTATTGCTCCCAGGCGGAAAGCCCGTTGCCGGGTTGATACCTTGGACCGCTGGCTATAACGAAGGAAAAAGCGACAGCAGCAGTCATTAATCAGGGAGAGTTTCAGAAAAATAGGCGGCGGCTCGAAAGGGTTGCCGCCTTTTTATTTGGGAGATTCTTCTAACCGCCGCTGAAGGTCTGCCAGTCGATTGAGAGCTTCCAGCGGGGTCATCGAAAACAGGTCCATCTGTCTGACTTCATCCACGATAGGGTGGGGGGAAGGAAGAGCGGGATCGGGACGTTTCAGCGCGATAAGGGGTTCAACAGCGGTAAGCATCCTATCAGGTGGAGGCTTGTGCGCCGATTCGAGTTGGACCAACACATCCTTTGCGCGGCGGATCACGGCGGAAGGAAATCCGGCTAATCGAGCGACATGAATCCCATAACTGCGATCGGCCCCGCCTGCGACAATCTTCCGAAGGAAGAGCACTTCTTCATTGTGTTCCTTGACGAGAACCGTATAGTTCTTGACCGCCTCGCGTTGTTCGGCTAATGCAGTCATTTCATGATAGTGCGTCGCAAACAGTGTTCGAGCTCCAAGCCGAGAAGGATCTAAGATGTATTCGGCTACGGCCCAGGCGATGCTCAGTCCATCATAGGTGCTGGTACCCCGGCCTATTTCATCGAGAATAATGAGGCTACGCCGCGTCGCGCAGTTCAGGATTTGGGCAGTTTCGGTCATTTCAACCATAAACGTACTTTGCCCCCCTGCCAGGTTATCGCTTGCGCCGACACGAGTAAAAATTCTATCTACGACGCCCATTTGCGCTTCTCGCGCCGGGACAAAACTGCCCATTTGAGCCATCAGCGCGACGAGCGCGATTTGGCGAAGGTAGGTACTTTTACCCGCCATGTTGGGTCCGGTCAAAATGATAAGCCGATTTCCGTCAAGATCCAGGTCGGTATCATTAGGAATAAATCCTTCAGAGAGCGCCAGCTGTTCGACCACGGGATGTCGGCCGTCGAGAATACGAATCTGGCCGTCTCCGTGTACTTCCGGACGCACATATCGGTTCACGGCAGCCGCTTCGGCCAAGGCGGCAAGCACGTCCACTATCGCCAGCGTCGAGCCCATCGCCAGTACTCTCGGCGTGTCCTTGCCGAGCTGCGCGCGGATCTGCTCGAACAACTCTTGTTCCAGCGCGATGAGTTTTAGATCAGCACCGGTGACGCGTGCTTCTAAGTCTTTGAGTTCGTGGGTCGTGAAACGTTCGGCATTCGAGAGTGTTTGTTTCCGGATATAGGAATCGGGGGCGCGCGGGACATTCGCTTTCGTCAACTCGATGTAATACCCAAAGACTTGGTTAAAGCGAATCTTCAACGAGTCAATTCCAGTCCGTTCTCGCTCCTGACATTCCAGCTTGGCAATCCAAGTTTTCCCCTCACGGCAGGTGCGACGGAGTTCGTCGAGTGGGCCATGATAGCCCTCTTGAATGATGCCACCCTCGCGAAGATTTACGGGCGCATCCGGTAGGATGGTGCGTTCTATTAAATCGTACAGGTCCGCCAGATCATCCCATCTGTGAGCGAGCTCCCGAATCAGCGGCGCATTCAACGAAGATAAGGCGGTGCGCAGGGTAGGAAGGTTCGCGACCGATTGTTTGAGCGCCAGCAACTCTCGTGGCATGGCGACTCCCATAGAAATCCGACTGCTGAGACGCATCAGGTCCTGGACGGTGCGCAACGCCGTTCGGATCTGGACCCGCACGGGCATCTGTTGCACCAGTTCAGAGACCGCTTGTTGTCGGGAGATAATCGGTGCCGGGTGAATCAAGGGGCGCACGATCCATTCGCGCAGAAGCCGGCTCCCCATCGCGGAAACTGTCTTGTCCAACACGCCCAGCAGCGTCGCCTCCTCCCGATCATCCGAGAAGGATTTCAGGATCTCTAAATTGCGAATCGTGGCGCCGTCGAGATGCATGGTTTCATGACCGTGACGAACTGAGATTCGGGCGATATGACGCAGATCGGCGGCCGGCTGCGTCTGGCGTACATATCGCATTACAGCTCCGGCTGCTTGAATGCCTGGTCCCATGCCCCGACATCCAAACCCATCCAGCGAAGCGACTCCAAACTGCTCATGCAAGAGACGCTGAGCCTGACTCAGGTCGAATGAGCCCGGCTCTTGTGGACAGAGCCGCACGCCTCGGATCGACCGCAGCCGAGTTTCCACATCTGGGGAAAGAGAATGGGAAAAAAGAATTTCCCG
>Ga0070673_100000027_pt1 | contig 71407 bp, 55 predicted proteins | sample KBSM23metaG_FD_65342 | JGI IMG/M metagenome (GOLD analysis project Ga0070673, IMG submission 65342) | Miscanthus rhizosphere microbial communities from Kellogg Biological Station, Michigan, USA - KBS M2-3 metaG | ecosystem: Host-associated > Plants > Roots > Rhizosphere > Soil ... | reverse complement strand
ACCAGTCAGGTGCGCAACATCGCGCAGGTGACGACGGCCGTGGCCAACGGCGACCTGTCGAAGAAAATTACGGTCGACGTGAAGGGCGAAATTTTGGAGTTGAAGAATACTATCAATACGATGGTGGACCAGTTGAATTCCTTTGCGTCGGAGGTGACACGCGTCGCGCGCGAGGTCGGTACGGAAGGGAAGCTCGGCGGGCAGGCCGAAGTGAAAGGCGTCGGCGGCGTCTGGAAAGACCTCACTGACAATGTGAACTCGATGGCAAGCAACCTGACCAGTCAGGTGCGCGGTATCGCTCGAATCGTGACGGCGGTGGCGAACGGAGACTTGAAACGCAAACTGACGGTGGAAACGAAGGGCGAAATCGCGGCGCTGGCCGACACGATCAACGAAATGATCGATACGTTGGCGACCTTTGCCGATCAGGTGACGACGGTCGCCCGCGAAGTCGGAACTGAAGGGAAGCTCGGCGGGCAGGCCAGCGTGCCCGGCGCTGCCGGTCTGTGGAAGGATCTCACGGACAACGTCAACCAGCTCGCGGCAAACCTGACCAATCAGGTGCGGGCCATCGCGGAAGTCGCGACGGCCGTGACGAAGGGCGACTTGACGCGTTCCATCAACGTGGAAGCGTTGGGTGAGGTGGCCTCGCTGAAGGACAATATCAACGAGATGATCCGCAATCTGAAGGACACCACTCAGAAAAATATGGAGCAGGACTGGCTCAAAACGAACTTGGCCGAATTTACGAACAAGCTGCAAGGTCAGAAGAATTTGACCACCGTCGCCAATCTGATTTTATCGGAACTGGTTCCGCTCGTGAATGCCCAGCACGCGTGCTTCTACATCAACGATTCGGGAGAAGGAGAGCCACTCCTGAAGTTGTTGGGTGGGTACGCGTTCCGCGCGCGTAAGGGCGTCTCGAACGTCTTTAAGGCCGGAGAGGGCCTTGTCGGCCAGTGCGCCTTGGAGAAGGAGCGCATTCTCGTCACCAATGTGCCGACCGACTACGTGCAGATCAGTTCCGGCCTCGGCTCTTCGACTCCCTATAACATCCTGGTCCTGCCGATTCTGTTCGAAGAAGAAGTCAAGGCGGTGATCGAGTTGGCCTCGTTCAATCGATACAGCGACATTCACGTCACCTTTCTCGACCAGCTCAAGCAGACGATCGGGATTGTGTTGAATACGATTGCGGCCAATATGAGAACGGAAGACTTGCTCAAGCAATCGCAGGCATTGACGGCCGAGTTACAGGCGCAACAGCACGAATTGAAAACAACGAACGAGCGGTTGGAACGGCAGGCGGAAACGCTCCGCAAGTCGGAGGAACTGCTGCGCCAGCAACAGGAAGAGCTGCGGCGCACGAACGAGCAGTTAGAAGAAAAAGCCAACCTGCTCGCGAACCAGAACGCGGAAGTCGAATCAAAAAATCGAGAAGTGGAAGAAGCTCGGTTGGCGCTGGAAGAAAAAGCCGCCCAGCTTGCGCTGTCATCCAAGTATAAATCGGAATTTTTGGCGAACATGTCGCACGAGCTGCGCACGCCGTTGAACAGTCTGTTGATCCTGTCGAAACTCTTGTCGGATAACCGTGAAGGAACCTTGACGCCCAAACAGGTCGAGTTCGCCCAGACGATTTATGCGTCCGGCAGCGACTTGTTGGCATTGATCAACGACATTCTCGATCTTGCCAAAATCGAGTCGGGCACGATGGGCGTCTCGATCAGCCCGGTCGGCTTTGCAGAGCTGACCGACTACGTCGATCGCACATTCCGTGAAGTCGCGCAGAATAAGGGACTATCCTTCGAAATCGAGCGAATTGCCGGGTTGCCCTCGGCGATCCAAACTGACGGCATGCGGCTCCAGCAGGTGCTCAAAAATCTGCTGTCGAATGCGCTGAAATTCACCGAACAGGGGAAAGTGGCCTTACGCATCGAGAAAGTCACGTCCGGATGGGACAAGGGCCATATCGGTCTGAATCAAGCCGATTGCGTGCTGGCATTTTCCGTGACCGACACCGGGATCGGCATTTCGCCGGATAAGCAACGGATCATCTTCGAGGCCTTCCAGCAAGCGGACGGAACGACCAGTCGTAAGTACGGCGGGACGGGATTGGGTCTGTCGATCAGTCGTGAAATTGCGCGCCTGCTGGGAGGTGAAATTACCGTCGGCAGCGTGCCGGGACAAGGCAGCACCTTTACCTTCTATCTCCCGAGGGTGTACAGCTCGAGCACAGTGGCGCCGCGCCCAACTCCTCCCGTCTTGGCGACGCGCACAGAGCTTGCCTCGGCGCTTTCTTTGGACGACTCGATGCTCGAATATTCAACGGCCGAGGTGCCGATGGAAGTGCCGGACGATCGGGCGATCATCCAGGATGACGACCGCGTCCTGCTGATCGTAGAGGACGATGCGCCCTTTGCGAACATTCTCCTGGACTTGGCTCGCGAGAAAGGGTTTAAGGGCGTGGTGGCGTCCAACGGGGAAGCCGGCCTCGGCCTTGCCCGGCGATTCAAGCCCGCCGCAATTACCCTCGATCTGTGCCTGCCGGACAAGGATGGGTGGACGATCCTCGATCGGCTGAAGCACGATCCGATCACGCGTCATATTCCGGTGCACATCATCTCGGTCGAAGAAGCCAGACAACGAGGATTACGCCTCGGGGCCTTCGGATATTTGAACAAGCCGGTAAGCCGGGAATGGTTGGAAAAGGCCTTTGACGAGATGATCGCCTTTATCGATCGCCCATCTAAAAATCTGCTGATCGTGGAAGACAATGCCGATCAGCGGCAGAGCATGATGGAGCTCATCGGAGGCGGAGGCGTGCAAGCGACGTCGGTCGGAAGCGGAGAAGAGGCGCTGAACGCGTTAAAGCATACGCGCTTCGATTGCATGGTCCTGGACCTGCGCCTGCCCGATATGGATGGAAAGGAATTAATCGAGCGCATCCATACGGACCTCGGGCTTGCCAATCTTCCGATCATCGTCTATACAGGAAAAGAGCTGACTCACCAGGAAGAGAACGAATTGGTGAAGATGACGGAGGCGATCATCATCAAAGACGTGAAATCCCCGGAGCGTCTCGTGGATGAAACCGCATTATTCCTGCACCGCCCGCCCGACAGTCTCGGGTCGTCCCAACGCCAGCTGCTCGACCGGTCCCGGCAGTCAGATCCCATTTTGGCCGGCAAGAAAATCTTGATTGTCGATGACGACATCCGGAATATCTTCGCCCTGACCAGTATTCTCGAACAGCATCATATGACCGCCGTATATGCCGAGAATGGATTCGACGGCATCGAACAATTGAAGCAGCATCCGGACTTCGACGTCGTCCTGATGGACATCATGATGCCGGAGATGGACGGGTATCAGACCATGCACGCGATTCGTAAAATGCCAGAATTCGCCTCCCTGCCTATCATTGCCGTGACGGCCAAGGCGATGAAGGTCGATCGACAAAAGTGCATCGATGCCGGCGCCTCGGATTACTTGTCGAAGCCGGTTGATCCCGATCAACTGTTGTCGCTGTTGCGTGTGTGGCTGTATCAATAAGCGAACGCCTGTGCGGGTTGAGGCGCTGTCCTTCCTAGAGGTGCGAGATGCCGCCGGCAAACGAACAGCTGTTAGAAGATACCGAGGTCCGTCTGCTTTTAGATGGACTGTTTCATGGTTTTGGGTACGACTTTCGAGATTATATAGTGGGTCCCTTGACGCGTCGCGTATGGGACCGCGTCCAGGCGGAAGGGGTCGAGACGATTTCTCAGCTGCAAGACAAAGTCTTTCACCGCTCAGGCTCGTTGGAAGCCTTGCTGATGGGCCTGTCCGGCGGGCGTATACCGATGTTTTCCGATCCGGCGTTCTACGCCGCGTTTCGTTCCACCGTGATACCCATTCTGAGAACCTATCCTTCGATTCACATTTGGCAGCCTGCCTGTTCTAGTGGGGAAGAGGTGTATGCCCTTGCAATCGTACTCCATGAGGAAGGGCTCTTCCCCCGCGCACGCATCTATGCGACGGATATCCACAAGGCCGTCTTCAGCAACGCTGCGCAGGGTCTGTTTCCACTAAACACAATGGCAGTGAATGCCGACAATTACCGCCAAGCCGGCGGCCGTGGTACATTTTCAGATTACTATACCGTCGAGGGGGATCAGGCCGTGATGGCGCCCTCGCTTCGAGAGCACCTGATATTTACCGAACACAGCCTGGCAGCGGACGAGGGGTTCAACGAGTTTCAGCTTATTCTCTGCCGTCACACATGGGAAATGTTTAATCCATGGCTTCACGATCGCGTGCAGACGCTCTTTTATCGAAGCTTATGTCGGTTCGGCATGCTGGGATTGGGCCATCCCCTGGTTCAACGATTGGTGGCCGACCATAAACGGTACGAGGAAATCGGAACCGGGTGGTATCGAAAGCTTCTTCGGCACACGACGGATACCACCACCAGCCCCAACATCGATCGCCGGGAGGGTCGAGTATGAGCATGCCTGCGAGCGGACCGAAGGCGTATGCGGGTATCGAAGGGGTTGAATCCCTGCACCTGCCCCAACCTGATGACGTCAAGCCGAGTTTGTTGCTCGTCGACGATAATCCTCAAAGCCTCCTGGCGTTAGAAACGCTCTTGGCCGCCGACGATCGGATCATCGTGAAAGCGCAGTCCGGCGAAGAGGCGCTCAAGCATCTCTTGGATAAGGATTACAGCGTGGTGCTGCTGGACATTAAATTGACCGGCATCGACGGCTATGAAACGGCGGGTTTCATCCGGGCGCGTGAAAAAACGCGGGATGTGCCCATCATCTTTCTGACAAGCTACAACAAAGACGATGCGGATGTGGTCAAGGGGTATGGCTATGGTGCGGTTGATTACATCTTTAAACCCATCGTTCCAGCCATTCTCAGTTCGAAGGTGAACGTGTTCGTCGAGCTGTACAAAAGGACCAAGGATCTCGAACGCAAAAATCTGGAACTTGAGCGAGCGCAGCACGAACTAGTTCGCACCAAAGCTGCCGAAAGTTTGATCAAGCACGCGCCGGACCCGCTCTTCGTCACGGATCTCGATGCCAATATTCTTCTTGCCAATTACGCCGCCTGCGAGCTCTTGGGCTTGGAACCGGACCGGCCGGGATATGCCAGCTTGTCGCGTTTTCTTCCCAAAGATGAAGTCACGCAGTTCACCGGCGCGCTTCGGGAGGTGACGAATAAGGGAATCTCGCGCAACGTTGAGCTGCACCCCCGCAGCGTATCGGGCAAAGTCACGCCGACGACGCTCAATGCGTCGGCATGGCGCGGTTCCGACGGAAAGATCGTCGGCGCGATCGGGATTCTTCGCGATATGTCGGAATACAAGCGCGCGCAGGCCGAGCTCGAACGGTCCAAGGAAGAGCTCCAAGGAAAAATCAAGGACTTGGAAAAATTCGAGGACGCCGTCGTCGGTCGGGAACTTAAAATGATTGCCTTGGAAAAAGAGCTGAACGCTCTCAAGAAGAAGTAGGCAATTTGACTACGCCCCTAACTGTCCGGAACCGAAACCTCTTAGACACATTTTCCACGTTTAGACATTTAGTCCAGCCGAATCCTTAAGCGTATTTTCGCTCCTTTGCCAAATAGCTTCACAGGCAAGAAATATATCGTTTTCTTCCGTCCAGAAAAGGGTACGTCCCTTGCTTTCACAAGGGAGTGGGAATAAGCCTAACGTAAGGAGGAAAAAATGTTACGCATACTGATGGGGGCATTTCTGTTGGTCGGAGTCAATAGCGTGGCGCAGGCAGCCGACTTGGAAGTCCAAGTGGTAGACAAGGCCTGCTGGGTGGAGATTTACGAAGACGACAATTATGATAAAGACGATCCGCACATTCAACTACAAGGGCCGGCTGACTATGCAACGCTGAAGGATTTACAGGGACGCAACTGGAATAATGACATCGAAAGTCTGATCGTGGGGCCGGGCGCCACCGTGAAGGCGTACAAGGATAAAGATTTCAAGGGAACTGAAATCTCCTTTACGTCCAATCAACGCGTGCCGAACCTCAGTAAGGTGGATATGGGAAACCAGATCGAGTCCATGCGTATCAGTTGCCATCAGTCGTAATCGTTGAGGAGAACGTCCTATTGCGGGACGTTCTCCTTTCAGGTCACTCTTTGTGGCCTCCCGCAAGGATCACGTCTACGCAACGATGTCCGCTGACAATGGCGCTCTCAATCGTTGACGGATAACCGGTATCCGTCCACCCTCCCACAAGATACAAATTGGCAAAAGGACTCTGCTGGAGCGGCCGATGGGACGCCACCCCGGGTCGATTGGATAATGTCGCCCGCTTCGTCCTCACCACTCCCGGAGCGCTTACATGGGCTTTCGGTAGAGAAGGAAACGTGTGTTGCAGAACAATGCCGGCTTCGTTAAGCCATTCGTCATCGGAACGTTCCCATAATCCAGCCTGCTCATGCGCGACCAAAGAGATCCTCGTTTCCTTCCTGCTTGCATCCGGCTGGAGACACATCCAATGGAATGTCTCTCCCGCCAGTAAGACGATGCGAGGGGAGCCGATCGATTGTTCAACCTGAAGATGAAGGGTGACCGCGGGCGAATCGGTGAGTTCCGCCAACTGCTGAAAGTAAGAAAATTTGGTCAGAATACGCTCCGGCAAAAGCCGAGAGATGTGATGGTGGGGAAGCGCCAGGATATACCGGTCGGCAGCGAGGATTTCTTCTCCCTTCATGTGTGCGCCGCCGACGCCATTCATTTCGAAGTGGAGTCGGTCGACCGATGCCGTATGGAAAATGACCCCCCAACCGACGAGTAGGGCGCGCAGGGGTTTGTAGATCAGGGAGTCGATTGAGGAGTGTGGAATTGCGATCTGCCCTCTCCGCGATCCCAAGAGAAAACAGCGCATCAGGCTGTGGAGAAGCGAAGCCGCGGAAATGACTTTGACGTCATCCCCCAGCAAAAACCGAGACAGCGGCGTCCACACGTGTGTACGCGCAAACTCCGATTGGCCGATGCCCCGCAACCAGGCTTCGGCAGTATGGCTATCCAGATCTATCGGAAGAGCCGGATCTTGTTCCCACGTGCGCTCCATCCAAATGAGAAAGCGCCAACGATCGCGGGCGGGTAAACCCGAAAAGACGCCGACGCTGGCCATGACATCAAGAGGGGCGGGGAGCCTTGGTCGTCGCAATCGCACAAGGCGGCGGCCGTCTGGAGAAAATTCGAGCGCGGCGCGGTTCGAAGCAAGGTGTGCGTTTGTCCCGAGGAGTTCCAGTAATGAATGGGTGGTCACATCGCATCCCATCACGACGAACGGCAGCCCCCCATTAAATGGACCATCGAAGGGAGAGCGATCCTGAACGGGAAGCACTGTGACGGCAACTTCCTGTTGAGCGAGGAGAAGCGCGGCTGTGAGACCGGCGAGTGTGTCGCCGATTACCAGGGCGGTCGATTTCATCCGTGCAGCAGCGCGCGAAGCCAGACGCCGGCTGCGATTGCCAAACGATAAGAAGGCGCAAGCCCCACGCGGGCCTCGTACACGCGGTACTCGGATCGCTCGATGCGATCCAAAATGCGGCGGTACACCCCTCGCATGATTTCGGCGACGGTCAATGCGCGGCGATCCTCTATCGGCAATCGTTCGGCGGTTTCGCGTGCCTTCCGATAGAAGTCTCGTGCCCGCGCGCATTCGAAACGCATCAGCTCCGTGAACGCGGGAGAATAGGTTCGGTTCAGCACATCCTGTTCGGAATACCGGAAGCGAGCCAAATCTTCTTGAGGCAAATAGATACGGCCTTGTGCCGCATCGGTACCAAGATCGCGGAGAATGTTCGTCAACTGAAAGGCCAGGCCCAAATTCACCGCGTACTCGCGTGCGAGGGGGGAAAGTGTGCCGAACACATGCAGGCAGATCAGTCCGACGACGGAGGCGACTCGATAGCAATAGAGGGAGAGCTCATCGAACGTAGGATACCGCGAAATCGTCAGATCCATCTCGACTCCTGCGATCAAATCGTCAAAATAGGCTTTCGGAATGTCGAGTGCCCGCACGTGACCGGCCAGACTGATTGTGACCGGCGAAGACGGCTCTCCATGGTAAGCGGAGGCCAATTCATTCTTCCAGTACGCTAATTGAGCGTGAGGGTTGCTGCCGGATGGTGGATCATCCACTGCGCTATCGACCTCTTTGCAAAAGGCATAGATCGTATACATGGCGGCTCGGCGAGCGGGAGAGAGAAAGAGGAACGAATAAGCAAAGTTGCTCCCGCTCCGCTTCGTGACGGTCTCGCAATACTGTTGCGCTTCTGCACTGGTCATGATGTTCATCGATAAGTTGTCATCCATTCGTGCGCGCCGGTAGGGAACCAGCGTCGTGGTCTCCGGGAAGGAGAGGAGAGGCGCCTACGGGGACGATGTGATTGAAGCGAGATGGATGGCATATGGCTGCCAAAATCTCCACGCCTTGAACTAAGCGGGGGCCGGGCCGGCTAAAATACGAGACGGCGTCGACGGCAAACACCCGCCCGTGTTGGACCGCAGGCAGGCGATGCCAGTCCGGATGGGATGTCAAGCGACCCAGTTCTCGCCTTGTTCGTTCGATCGAATATCCGCAGGGCATGACGATGAGGATCTCGGGCGCCGCCGCGATTAATCGATCCCACGTAATACGTTCAGACGGCACGCCGGCCTGCGCCAGCACATCGCGGCCGCCTGCCCACTCCACCATTTCCGGAACCCAATGGCCGGCGACATAGAGTGGGTCGAGCCATTCCACGCAGGCGACGGTTGGCACCCTCTGTTCGGCCTCGACCTGCCGTCGAATCCAATGCAGCCGTTCGCGAAGGGCAGCAGTCAATGTCTTCGCTTGATCATCTGCCTGTGTTGCGTGGCCAATTCGTTCGATATCAGTGAATACGCCATCGAGGCTCGTCGCATTTAACGCAAGCACACGAGGCGCCTTCCGTAATGTCACAATCGCCTGTTGCAATTGTGACGGTGTGACCGCGCACACATGGCAGAGGTCTTGGGTGATTACGAGATCGGGCTCCGCCTCACGAAATCGCGCGTCATCCAGCGCGTACAGAGGCCGGTCATCGGCGACGGCGCGGCTAACAGTTTGATCGATCTCCGGACTGTCCATGTGTTCCTGATCGATAATCGGACGGACCATCACCGGAGCGTCTTTGACTTCAGCGGGAAAATCACATTCGTGACTGATGCCCACCAGATGCCGGGCGAGCCCGAGCGCGGCGACGACTTCCGTTGCCCCAGGGAGAAGCGAGCAGATCCGCAGAGGCCTAGGCTCAGAGTGTTGCGGTCCAGATGGCATGGTCGGCAATAAAGAAGGTCCCGAGTCTCGCGACGATCAGGTCCATAATCGGCGTTCAATCTGCTCCAGTGTCAGATCCGCAAGGGATGCGGTCACCGCATCGGCTTCCTGCAGCTCATCGAGAGCATGCGTGTTGGCGACAGCTAAGACTTTCATGCCGGCCGCATGTGCGCCTCGTATGCCTGGAAGCGAATCCTCGATCACCAGACATTGGTTTGGCGCAAGGCATTCGGAGCCATGCCGGTTCAGTGAGGCGAGCGCGTGAAGAAATCCCTCGGGGTTCGGTTTGCCCTGCCTGACATCTTCCGCGCTGGTGATGTGCTCGAATTCTTTGCGGATGCCGGCCAACTCTAAGATAAACTCAATCTCCTGCCGCAGGGCGCCGGAACAGACCGCCAATCGCCGGGTCATCGTGGCCTCTTGTACCCGCTCGCGGACCCCCGGAAAAATGATGGGGCGTTCCTTGATGTGCTCAAAGTACGCGGCCGCTTTGCGTTCCACTAATTGATCGACGAATGATTGAGAGAAGGGGCGTCCATGCGCGGCGAGAAATGCAGCAAAACAGCCTTTGTCGTCATAGCCTAAGTAGTCGGCATAGTATTCTTCGCGACTCAGGAACAGCCCATGTTCTCCGAGGACGCGTTGAAATACGGAAAAGTGAATCGGTTCACTGTCCGCTATTACGCCATCGAAATCAAAAATGATTGCTCGCACGCCAACCTCGTGATTACATCAGCGGTAGATCGTCTACTGCCTTGGTATGCCAGAGCCGATGGAAGTCATACAAAACGAAGGGGCTATTATAGCAGAGGATAATTCCCGCGGGCAGTCTTGCCTATGGTTTTGCTGCGAGCTGTTTTTCAGCTACCCAGCCCTTGGCTCCTTCATCGTTGCGTACAAAATAGACCCACGATTGGCCCTGTAGTTCCGCATCCAGTACCACCAACGTGTCGGTGCTCTTGACCGATGGCCCGGGGAGGGTGCCGGCGGAATCCTGATTCAAGAGAAGAGGCGCCGTCGGGGTAGTCCGATTGAGGACGGCGATCACGTGTTGTCCTTCCCCAAAGAGGGGAGAGGGAACTATGCTTGGCAAGGGCACGGAAGGGGTGGGTTCCATCTCGGCCGTAGGTTCCGGTGGGCTGGGGGGTGGTGCGACAGGAGAACGCGCAGGCGTTCTCGCCGGCGCCGGCGGAACGGGCTGGTCTTCCCCCATCAGCTTCATGACCAGTTCTGGATCCATGGCGATATACGCGCCACCTGCGACAACAAGCAAGAGCACGATTAACACAAGAATACGGAGGCGCGGAGGTTTTTGTGGGGTCGGAGAGGACGGGGTTCCTGGAGCAGTGGACGGCTCCGTGACGTGCAATGGCAGATCGGATTCAGGCTCTCGGGCGAACAACAGAGTCCAGCCGGGAAGGGTGCCGATCATGCCGTGTGATCCGAGTCGTCCTTCCATATGCCCTCCGCTATGACCTTCGATATGCGGTGAGTAAATATCATTATGAGCTTTAACTGTCAAACGATGGCGAGCTGCGATCCGATTCGAACGTGTTTTAACAGACATTCGCTTGCGGGCAGGCCATGACCTGTTTCTCGCGGCTGCCCGAGCGGAAGACAGTAAGTCCCTTGCATTTCAGACGATAGGCCAACCGAAATGCCGACGCCACATCGGAGCGAGTCGCGGTTGGCGGCAGATTGATGGTCTTTGAGACGCCGCTGTCGCTGTAGGCTTGGAAGGCGGCCTGCATGTGCACATGGTGTTCGGGTGCGATGTCGTGCGCCGTCACAAAGAGACGGCGCACAGCCTCCGGAATGCGGGAGAGATGCTGGATCGATTCATTCAAGGCAATCTCTTTCATGAGCTTCTGTGAATAGATACCGGCGCGCCGCACGTGACGAACGAATGCCGGATGCAGAGAGACCATACGAGTACCATCCAGCACGGTTCGGACGAAGTGGACACCGTACAGCGGCTCAATGCCTGGGGAGCAATCGGCGATGATGCTGATCGTGCCTGTGGGCGCGATGGTGGTGACTGTGGCATTGCGTATCCGCTGTCCTGATGATTCCAGGATACTGCCCTTGAAATTGGGAAAGATGCCACGTTCGTCGGCCAGCGCCGCCGAGGCGTCGTGTCCCACCTCCCATACGAATCGCATAATCCGTGTGGCCAGGTCGAGGGCTTCGGACGAGTCATATGGCACGTTCAGATCGATGAGCAGATCGGCAAATCCCATCAGGCCCACGCCGATTTTTCGATTGCCTTTGGTGATCGTTTCGATATCGGGCAAGGGGTAATGATTCATGTCGATGACATTATCGAGAAATCGCACGGACAGGCGGATCGCTTTTTCGAGCCGGTCAAAATCGATCCGTCGCCGGGTCGGCGCACCGATGAGAAAATGTGTGAGGTTGATCGACCCCAAATTGCACGACTCGTACGGCAGGAGGGGTTGCTCACCGCATGGGTTGGTGCTTTCCATACGGCCGATGTGGGGGGTCGGATTGGCGGCCGCAATGCTGTCCAGAAAGATGACGCCCGGTTCGCCGGTATTCCAGGCGGCCTGCGTGAGCCGGTCGAACACGGCGGCGGCTTGCATCCGCGAGGTGGGACGGCCCGTCCGAGGATTGACCAGCGCGTAGTCCTTTCCATGGTCCAACGCATGCATGAACGCATCCGTCAGTGCGACGGACACATTGAAGTTCGTGAGTTCGTCGGGGCGCTGTTTGACGGCGATGAAGTCGAGGATATCCGGATGGTCGACGCGTAGAATGCCCATATTGGCGCCCCGCCGGGTGCCGCCTTGTTTGATCACTTCCGTCGCCATGTTAAAGACGCGCATAAACGACACCGGGCCCGAAGCGATGCCGTTGGTCGACGCCACCATATCGTTCGCCGGGCGAAGATGGCTGAAAGAAAATCCCGTGCCGCCGCCCGATTGATGGATAAGGGCCTGGTATTTGACGGCTTCGAAAATCGACTCGAGCGAATCGTCGATAGGAAGCACGAAACATGCGGACAGTTGTTGCAAGTCACGGCCGGCATTCATGAGCGTCGGGGAGTTCGGTAAAAAATCCAAGCGGCTCATGAGGTCGTAGAATTGCTGCGCATAGTATTGCCGGCGATCATCGCATCCATACAGAGATTCCGGCTGCGCCACATTGTTCGCCACGCGCCGGAACATGCGCGACGGGGTTTCTCTAGTTTCGCCGGTCGCCGTTTTCCGGAGATATCGGCGGCGCAGCACCGTCAGCGCGTTGGCAGATAGATGGAGTGTTGTCTGATGAGTTCGTGACATAGTCGATGCAAGAATAAAGATGCCAGCTATATTATATGGTATGAGACGTGGAGAGACCATCGCCGAGGCGTCTCTTTTCAGGCATGATGTCTTGCATTGCCAAAGTCGGGTGGCGCAGAATGTTTTCATTGGTGACCGCCTCATGAAGTCCTACCGCGAAGAACTATGGTTCGAGACGAAAACCCGACGCGCCTATCTCAATATCACTCCGCAGATTGAAACCGCCGTGCGAAAGAGCGCGGTGATGGAGGGATTGGTATTGATCAACGCCATGCATATCACGGCGAGTGTGTACATCAACGACGATGAGGCGGGGCTGTTGAAGGACTATGATGAATTCTTGGAACGGCTGGCGCCTCACTCCGCGGAGTATCGCCATAACCAAACCGGCGAAGATAACGGCGACGCGCATATCAAGCGGCAATTGATGGGTCGCGAAGTGGTCGTCGCAATCACCAACGGACGCTTGGACCTTGGTCCGTGGGAGCAGATCTTCTATGGAGAATTCGATGGCCGCCGCCGCAAACGCGTACTGGTGAAGGTCATCGGAGAGTAACACGTCTGCAACAGGATGATCGAAATGATGCGACATACCATATCAGTTGAAAGACCTGCAAGGCGATGCAGTTCGATGCAGGTGATCTTTTGTCTCGATGTGCCCGCGCCGCTTGCATTCGCTCGGAAGAGTTTGGCAACATGGACTCCTCACCGCACATCTGGAGGAAGGTAACATGTCCAATTGGTGCCGCCCCGATCCGTTGACGCGGGATTTGATCCATCTCATCAATGCGCGGCGTCACGATCACGGCGATGCGGATTCCGCTGTGGAAACGCTGCAGGCATTTTTGGAGCAGGATCGCGAACATGATTTACTGACCGTGTTGGCCGCGCTCGATGAGGAAATGGCGGAATGGATGTTTGACTTGCTGTCCGAGGCAGCCTGTTCGGTCGCCATCGATCAGGAAGAAGGCGGAGACGATCGTCCGAACTATGCCATCATGGCGGCGCTTGAATTGCCGCTGCAAGCCAACCTCAGCCAGCCGCTCCGCTTAAAGATCGATCCGGTGGCGACCGCCGATCTTCTCCACCGGCATCTGCGTTTGCCTGCCGGCACCATTGTGACCGTCGAACCGCGGTTACTCACCGATGCGACCCTCGATCTGCTGACGTTACATGAATTGAACTCCCATATTTCCAATCTTGCAGATTCCGAGCGCCGCCAGGCGATTGCCGCGCGTCTCCACCCGCCCGTTGAGTCGACAGCATACCTCATGTTTGAGCTGATCGGGTCGCCTGATTCAGGTATGCCGGATTCGCTGGAAGAAGAAGATCGCGAGGGGTTGCTCAAGGGATTGATGGGGCAGTGCCCGGAGTTGGCGCCGGCGTCGCATATGATCGAAGCGCCCGTGTATGCCGCCTACGCGATGTTCGATGCGCAAAATGCGGTGCGGCTGCACCGGTTAGCCGATGAAACGGTCGCGGTCTGGCGCGATCTAGATCCGGGCGTTCGCAGCCGAACGATCGTGCACTTACACACCCAGTGCGGGAACGGCGTGTATATGCCGATCTGGACCGACCTCTTCGATCCGGAATTGCCGGAGGATCATGGGCCAATTTGGACGTCTCCCGATGTCTGGGTCTTTACGGCCGACTTGCCGATCGAATGGCCCGGAGAGATGTTGACGAACCGTTTACTCGCCGAAGGCTGCACGCGTTTCGAAAATCACATCGTCGAAGCGCCGGAAAATTGATACGCCGCTGAAACGCTCCGGCGCTTCTCACGTCATCATTGCGCGACTCCGGCCGAAAATCCCCACGGCATATAACAGTTGCACGGTGCACCGACCGCATAGTATCCCAACACAGGATTCAACGGGCAACTTCCCTGCGAAGTGCGACACCATTGTGACCACCTTGCCTGTCCCTCGCCGGACAGGATCTGCAAGGTCCGGGGAGGCGTCATCGAAGACGCGTCCTGTTCGCACATTCCATTGATCTCAGTCTTCGAATAGCCGGCCTTTGCAAGGCCGACCCGGTCATGGATCGAGCATTCGGCTGTGGCATCATAGGCAGTGAGGAAGGATCCTCCCAGACAAAGGCATGCGAGCAGCAGGAATTTCATGATGTCCTCCATTGAGAATTGGGGGAATAGATGAGTCCGCCTCTTATCCTTGCTTCCATTGTACGGTCCAGTACGTGCGATGTGAAGCATCAAGCCGTCGCCGCCTTTCTGAGCGGTTCTAATAACGCCTCAGGGACTTTGAGTTGGCCTTTCCCGATCCCGACTTCGATGTCCGGTTTTGTCACCCCATGGAAATCGCTCCCGCCAGTCACCAACAAATCTAGACGTCGCGCCACATCAAGATATGTCGCCGTCTGCTCCGGTCGATGCGAACTATAATGCACCTCGATTCCGGCCAGTCCCACCGCTTTTAATTGTTCGCAAATTTTAAAGATGCCTTCCGACCGATCCAACCAGGATGGATGTGCCAGGACCGCCACACCTCCCGCCGCCCTGATGACGGCAATGGCGTCAGCCGGTTCCGGCAGTTCTCTCGGCACATGCGCGGCTGCTCCGTCGGCAAGGTAGCGGTCAAAGGCTTCCTTGGCCGATGTGACGTATCCTTTTTGCATCATGACACGGGCGATATGAGGCCGCCCGATCGAATCGTTAGCTGCCAGAGTTTTGACTTCATCATAAGTGATATCGAGACCGAGCGCGTTGAGCTTCTCGATAATGCGTGGGTTTCGCACATGCCGCGCGTCCTGGAAGCGAGTCAGCTGGAGATAGAGCGTTTCGTCTTGCCAGTTCAAAAAATATCCCAAAATATGAAGTTCACTCTTGCCCCAACGTGAGCTCAGCTCAATTCCAGGAATCACTTCAAGTCCGAGCACTCGGCCGGCTTCAATGGCTTCCGGCAACCCGCTGACGGTATCGTGGTCCGTAATGGCTAGGGCACTGACCCGAGCCTTCCGAGCTAATTCTACAACGGCCGTCGGTGTGTGACTGCCGTCCGAACACGTCGTGTGAAGATGCAAATCAAGCCGGCTCATGTTGATCGATATTCCTTTTGAGCAACGAGTCGTGCGGTAAAAACCCTTTCACTGTCCAGCTCTTCATCGTGTGGTCCTTCATCATAATGTAAGATACGGAATGCAGAAACCAGACGAAGGAGTTCATTGTGCATGAGGCAGAATTCTTTCCGCCTCGGGTGTTGGTATTGCAGATGATTGTCGATCAAAAACGTTTCGTAAATGAGCATGCCTCCGGGCCTTACGGCGTGTAGTAAGTGGGGAAAGAGCGGCCGGTGAAGATAATAGAAAACGATCACCGCATCGTATGATTCATTGGCCCATGAAAGCGGATTTGAATCGGTCTCCAAATCGACCGCACGGGTCGTCACGTGAGTGAGATTCCGCTGCCTTGCGACCGCGGCCAGTTCCTCCAAGCTTTGCTCATTTCGATCAACGGCATCAACGGCAAATCCTAAACCTCCTAGATACAGAGCATTTCTCCCTCGGCCAGCCGCGATATCCAAAATCTTGCCTTTGTGCAGAAGTTTTGTAGACTGAGCCAAAAAGGATGCAGGTGCTGGCTCCGATAGGACATCGGCTCTTGTTCGAGTGACACAGACCCCTACCGAATCCCGGACGTCCGATAATGGAGGTTTTAGCTTTCGCACCCATACTGTTGCTTCAGATATGGCAAATTTTGCAAAAAGGGTCAGGATGATCTGTTCGGCTAACCGTTCTACGAGTCGATATTCTGTTTGAGTTCCCAGTCTGACGACATGGTCGATTGCGATTGTATAATCAATGGCTTTTGATATGTCATCACTCTTGGATGCGGTCTGAAACGCTCCCTGTGGATAAGTAAGCTTTAGGTCGACACGGATGGGTTGAGGTGCCAGCATTTCTTCATCTGTCACACCAATATGACCTTTAAATTCAATGGCTTGAACTGTCAATTGCTCGGTCATTCGCCATTGTGGTGGAGATGTTGTTGAGGAGTCAAGCACCTTCAGTCGACAGCCTCTAGAACCGGCCGCGCCAATAGGGTAGAATGTGCTCCTCATACAATAAAGACGAGGAGTTATCATGTTTCCCAAGAACAACCGTGAAGGCTCACAGGAAGAACTTGAGATTCAACTTCGCCAGCGAGCATTGAAGTCTCTTCTCCTCATGCGTCAAAAGCGTCTGCGTGAAACGCTGGAGCATCGCATCAAGCGCGCACAAAAAATTGGAGAAGGTGAAAATCTGACGCGCGCTGATTGGACTCGACTCCATAAACAAGAAATTGCTCAGACAAAATTACAGATGGCGCATCTGGAGCAGCAAAGTGATCATGCGCGGCGTCAATTGACTCAACTCAAGCGCGCACTCAGTCGGGCTCGACGTCTTCGGGCTTCACAAGGATCGAAACGAAAATAACGTCTCGGCGTTGTCTTGACTTGGTTTTTGCGCGACTTCTATGATCAACTCTTCAGTTTATCCACCGTCCACTCCAGAACATGGCTGAACTGACCCATTTTAACGATTCCGGGCGAGCCCGCATGGTTGATGTGTCTGAGAAGAACTCGACCGAGCGGACCGCCACGGCACAGGGTCGTGTCCTCCTGAAACGGGACACCCTCACCAAAATCCAACAGGGCAAAATCGCTAAAGGGGACGTCTTGGCCGTCGCCCAAGTGGCTGGCGTCATGGGCGCAAAACGCACACCGGATCTTATTCCAATGTGCCACCCTATTCTGTTGACCAGCGTCGATATCGGCTTTGAGGAGGATGCGAGTCTCGATCATGATGGTCTCTGCTCGATCACGATCACTGCGACCGCAAAAACAACCGGTCCTACCGGTGTGGAAATGGAAGCGATGACGGCGGTGTCGGTGGCGGCTCTCACCATTTACGATATGTGTAAGGCCGTGGATAAAGGCATGAGCTTCAGCGGCGTATGCCTGATGGCCAAGTCCGGCGGAAAATCCGGAATTTATACGCGAGTATAGCGAGAGAGCAATGCCCACACATACCATCAAGCTGTTTGGACTGATTAAAACGCTGGCCGATAATCAAGCGGAACTGACAGTGCGACTCAACGGCCAACAACGCGTTCGAGACCTTGTCGCCTCGTTGGATACCGTCTATCCGCGCGTCGCTGAGCTCATTCATACCAAACGCGTGCTGATTTCCGTGAATCAGGAGATTGCCCAAGAGGACACGTCCATTGACGAGGGAGATGAAGTGGCATTATTGCCGCCATTTGCCGGCGGCTCACATGCGGACGGGGCACAGCATGTATTCACGCTCTCCGATGAGGGTATGCTCGTTCGTGTCCAGCGCGAAAACTTTTCCCTGGATGCGGAAGTCGATCGCGTGCGTGCCAGATCCAAGCGCATCGGCGGAGTCGCGACGTTTTTGGGTACCGCACGAGACTGGTCGAAGGGCCATGCTGTGAGCGGGATTACCTTCGAACATTACGAAGGGATGGCGCAGAAGAAGCTCCGCGATATTCGGGAGCGCGCGCTCGCGCAATTCGACGTGCTCGAGGTGCTGATTCTTCATCGCTATGGCACGATCGAAATCGGCGAAAATATCGTTCTGATCGTGGTCGGGGCCGAGCATCGGGCCGATGCATTTAAGGCCTGCAAATGGTGCATCGACGAACTGAAGCAAATTACCCCCATTTGGAAACTTGAGCAGACCCCCGACGGGCAGGTGTGGGTCGAAGAGCATCCATGACTCTCTCTGAGACTGATCCAGTTCCTTCTCTCTACGATGCGTTGGCTCGCCCGCTGAAAAGCCTGCGGATTTCCGTCACCGATCGGTGCAATCTTCGTTGCCAATATTGCATGCCGGAGGAGGAGTATACATGGTTGCCTCGGCAGACACTGTTGAGCTTTGAGGAAATCGATACGCTCACCGAGCTTTTTACTAAGGTCGGTGTCGACAAGATTCGTTTGACTGGCGGTGAACCACTCATGCGCCGCGACTTGCCGCGGCTGATCCGACGGCTCACCAAACATCGGGCGCTCAAAGATATTGCCGTGACGACGAACGGCATTTTGTTGGGCGATCAAGCCCAAGATCTCTATGATGCCGGCCTGCATCGCGTGACGGTGAGTTTGGATACGCTCCGGCCCGAAAGATTTCGTGCCCTGACCCGACGAGATTCGTTCCAGCAAGTCTTGGAAGGCATTCAAATCGTCAGCCGCATGGGGTTTCCACATCTTAAACTTGATACGGTGGCCATCCGAGGATTTAATGACGACGAACTGGGCGCGTTAATCGAGTATGGCAAACACGTCGATGCGGAGGTTCGGTTTATCGAGTATATGGATGTCGGCGGCGCCAACGACTGGTCGGCCGAGAAGGTCTTGTCGCGGGCGGCCATACTTACCAATCTCTCGGAAAGATATGGCGCGATCGAACCGGTAATTGAATGCAGTTCTGCCCCGGCGCAGCGCTTTCGGCTTTCCGATGGAACGACGTTCGGGATCATTCCTTCCACGACTACGCCATTCTGCTCGACATGCGATCGCAGCCGCCTCACGGCCGATGGTATGTGGTATCTGTGTCTCTACGCCAAGCAGGGCGTTGATTTGAGACAGCCGCTGCGCGCGGGCGTCTCCCGAGAGGACCTGATTTCGTTGATCCGATCCATCTGGAAAGAGCGACAGGACCGTGGCGCGGAAGAACGAAAAGAGTTAGAACAAACCGGTCTCAGAGGTCGACTGATCGGCATCGAGAAGCTACGCGAGGATCCCCATCTCGAAATGCATGCGCGTGGTGGGTGACGCGCAAAGGCCTACTCGCCGGACTTGTGACCGTACCGCCCTGCCGTTGCGTGCAATCTTTATTTTAGAATGAGCCGATGTTTGACGCGGACTTTCTTGCTATTCTTGGACTCGGGTTCTTGCTGGGCGCTCGCCATGCGTTAGACGCCGATCATATTGCCGCGGTCTCGACTCTTCTCTCCACACGACCAAGTCTGCATACCTCCGGATTCATCGGCTTATGTTGGGGATTGGGCCATACCTTTACGTTGCTGATGGTGGGGCTCGCCGTCATTTTCTTGAAGGTCGCGATTCCCCTACCGGTCGCTCAGATGCTCGAGGTCGGCGTGGGTGTCATGCTGGTCGTGTTAGGCGGCTCCTTGGCATGGACGATCTATCGAGACCGGTGGCATCTGCATACCCACGAGCACGATGGGGCGCACCATGTGCATTTGCATCGCCACCAGGAGCAGGACGATCATCACCATCCGCATTGGATGCGTTTGTCGGTGCGGCCTCTATGCATCGGCATGGTGCACGGGTTGGCAGGGTCCGCCGCCCTCCTACTGATCGTGCTCTCGACCGTCCAGACACTCGGGCAAGGCATTCTGTACATTACCGTGTTTGGCATCGGCTCGATCATCGGCATGGTTCTCATCGGGTTGCTCGTCAGCATTCCTCTGGTCCTTTCCGCCACATATGGAGGGCGTGCGCAAACTCTGATGCAAGGACTGGCGAGCGTTGGAAGCGTGGCGCTGGGCATTATGATTATTGTACGCAACGGCTTTTAAGCGAATTGCTCTTTCTCCTCAGTCCAATTGTTTCGTCAGGCTGAAACTTCACGCGGAGAACAATTGCCCACCCCTTTCTCTACGCATTCTGTCCTAATCGAATAGGAAAAGATCGGCTCGTGTGCTATTCTGCATACCTGTTTGGAAGGGGCATGGTTTGCCGCGGTACACGGCGGCAAGAGGTGGTGTGTGAAGGTCCGTGTGCTGGGCTGTCATGGCTCTGAACAGCTTGCTAAAAAAAAGGATGGAGCCCATCAGTGTCGTACGTGCGGATTTTTGATCAACGACACCGTGATGGTGGATGCCGGTACGATCGGCGCAGCTCTCCCGCTCGACGCGCAACGGCACATCCGGCATATTTTACTCAGTCATCTTCACTTCGATCACATTCAGGGCCTGCCGACCTTCGGCGATAATATCAGCGACAGCGTGGAGCAGCCGGTATCTCTGATTAGCATTGCGGAAGTCCTCGACGGTCTTCGGACCCACATTTTCAATGACACGGTGTACCCAAATTTTTTACAATTACCTACGTCGCAGCAGCCGGTGTTTACCTGTCGGGTGCTGCAACCCGGTCAACCGACTCAAGTAGGAGATTTGTCTGTGACGGCAGTCAGGGTCAATCATCTAGTGCCCGCAGTGGGGTTCCTCATTCGTGAAGGAAAGTCTTCGATGCTGTATAGCGGAGACACCTACACCACGGAAGAGATTTGGGCGGTGGCCGCTCGCGAACCGACGTTGAAAGCCGCGTTCGTTGAAACCTCGTTTCCCAATCGCATGGCGGATCTGGCCTTGGCCAGCAAGCATTTGACGCCGACCTTGTTTGAACAGGAGTTTCGAAAGATCGGACGGGCCGACTTGCCGGTCTACCTGTATCATATGAAGCCGCGGCAACGACTTGAAATTGAACGCGAGGTTCGGCAACTGTCGATCAAGCAGGTGAGCTTTCTAAGCGAAGGCCAGGAAATTACCGTCTAGCCGTGCCATCACGGAAGGCTCGGACCAAGAGGAGCTCGGATGGTGCAATCGATCGTTTACCATGGAGTCGATGAGAAGTAATGGCGTGGTTTAAAAAACAAAAAGGCTCCACATCTCCAGCATCCCCGCGATCCAAATCCGTCGAAGGCATGTGGCTGAAGTGCAATCATTGCCGCGAAATTGTCTATCGCAAGGAAGTCGATCGCAATAACAAGGTCTGCCCCAAGTGCGAATATCATTTCCCGATTTCTGTCTCCGAGCGGATCGCCCTATTGATCGACTTGGGTACGTTCAAGGAATGGGAAACCGATGTTGAGCCGACTGATCCGCTACAATTTACGGATAGTCGATCGTATCGCGACCGTTTAAAATCGCAGCAGGAGAAAACCGGGCGGAAAGACGCCTTGATTATCGGAGAAGGCGCGATCAACGGCCGGCGCACCGTCTTGGCGGTGTTCGATTTCGGATTTATGGGCGGCAGTATGGGGTCGGTCGTGGGCGAAAAGTTCTGCCGAGCCGCCGAGCGGGCGCAGACCGCCAAACTTCCCCTGGTCTTGGTGACGACTTCGGGTGGAGCGCGCATGCAGGAAGGGATCTTGTCGTTGATGCAGATGGCCAAAACATCTGCCGCGGTCGCTAAACTCGGCGAAGCGCGCGTCCCGTTTGTCTGTATTCTGGCCGACCCCACATTTGGCGGCGTGACGGCAAGTATTGCCATGCTGGGGGATGTCATTATCGCCGAGCCCAAAGCCCTGATAGGATTCGCCGGCCCTCGAGTAATCGAGCAGACCATCAAGCAACAGTTGCCGGACGAATTTCAGCGGGCCGAGTTTCTTCGAGATCATGGAATGGTTGATATGATCGTCGAGCGCAAACATCTGAAAGAAGCGCTGGGCACGCTTCTGAGCCATCTGTAATCCTACACTGGCTTAGGCCGGGCGAGTTCATGAACAGACATATCGCCGTCTCTTCACACATGATTTTTGGATTGATGCACCTGACCGGTCCTCCCGTCGGCTTACTATGACCTGCGCCGACTCGCTCGACTTTCTCTACCATCTTCAAAAGCACGGGATCAAATTGGGTTTGGACACGGTCGAGTCTTTGCTCGATCGGATCGGCAACCCGTATCGTCGCTATCCCACACTCCACATCGGTGGAACGAACGGAAAAGGGTCCACCGCGGCCCTGACGGCCTCGATCCTTCAAGCTGCCGGCTATCGCGTGGGCCTGTACACCTCGCCACATCTCGTCGAGTTTCGTGAACGGATCCGTATCAACGGCCAATTGATTCCCAAAGAGGCTCTCGTTCAATGGACGGACCGCTTACGCGCGGCAATGGGCACGACGCTGGAGCCCACATTTTTCGAGTTCACGACCGCGATGGCGTTTGCGTATTTTGCCGAAATGGAGGTGGACATTGCCGTGATCGAAGTCGGTATGGGTGGACGATTCGATGCCACTAATGTCTTGCAACCGCTTGCCTCGGTCATCACGAATGTGGCCTTGGACCATGAGGCGTATCTGGGACATACAGTCTCAGCGATTGCGTTTGAAAAGGCGGGAATCATTAAGTCACGTATTCCGGTCGTTATCGGACGACTGCACGATGATGGATGGTCGGTCATTCAAGAAGTCGCTCTGAGCCGTGCTGCACCCGTTTTCCGATGGGGGATCAATTTTCGAACGCATGGCGATCCGGTGACCGGTTTTGACTATGAAGGGCTGAAGGCCGTATATCGAAACCTCGCCTGTTCCTTATCCGGCCGGCACCAACTTGAAAATGCCGGTTGCGCGCTGGCGCTGGTCGATCTGGCTGCTGATGCCGGCTTCTCCATCACGGAAGGATCGATACGATCGGGACTCCGAACGGTGACGTGGGAAGGCCGTCTCGAAGTGATTGAACACAACCCCACGCTCATTCTCGACGGCGGTCACAATCCGGCGGCGGGCGCGGTTGTCGCAGACTTCCTGGCTCGCTATCGAGAACGACATCATGGCGCCCGCATTATTCTGGTTGTCGGGTGTATGCGTGATAAGGACCGGGCCGGATTTTGCAAGGTGCTTTTACCCGTCGTGGATGAGGTGGTGGTGACGCATGTGCACATGGCTCGGGCGGCGACGGTCGAGGAGATGTCTGCCACGCTACAGGAGTGGTCCGGTCCTGTCCATTCGACGATCAATGCCGCAGAGGCGCTTGCCTGTGCCAGAAGGATTGCAGGCCCTCACGACCTCATCTGTATCACCGGCTCGCTGATGCTGGTCGGCGAGATCAAAGCGCTTCTTCGCGGGTGCGAAGTGTCCGGACTTCGTGGGTGAGATGGACCTTCGATCCGGGTTGAATCGTCTGTTCTTCCTACGCCTCGTTTGGTACATCCTACTAGCCAGTGTTGTTCCTTCGTTCGTCATGGCCGCCGAGTCGTCTACGGTCGCCGTGAAGTCCGGAACCAGCGCTCCGATCGAAGTCACGGCCGATCACATTGAATATCTCCAAAATGTAGAAATGTATGAGGCCGAGGGTCATGCCGTCATTGTACAGGGACAGACCCGACTGACCGCCGATCACGTCACGCTCATGATGTTATCGGGAACCGTGATCGCCGAAGGTCACGTGCATTTGACCGATCCCGCCTCGGATACGGAAGCCGAACGACTGGAACTAGACGTGAATACCCAAGCAGGTGTGCTTACCAATGGACGGGTGTTCCTCAAGCAATCGGATACTCTCGTGACCGGACGGCTCTTGCAACGGTTTTCCGAAACTCATTATCGAGCGAAAGACGGATCATTTACAAATTGCGATGCGATCGGCGGTGAGATTCCCGCTTGGCGATTTACATTTAAGGATCTCGACTTGAATGTCGGTGACGGCTTGTATGCTCGGTCTGTCCGGATCTGCGTCAATGATGTACCCATCGTTCCTTTGCCATCGATGATTTATCCCATTCAAACGAATCGAAAAACCGGTCTGCTCATTCCTCAGGTCGGCTACGACAATCGGTTCGGGTTGACGTACCGGCAAAGCTTTTTCTGGGCCCTGACTCCCAGTCAGGATACGATTATTTCTCCCAACTTCATGAGCAATCGTGGCTATGGCGCGGATGTCGAATACCGCTATGCGCTCAATAACGTCTCCGCCGGTACTCCCAACCGCGGCCAGTGGCTGATGAGTTTTCTTCAAGACACAACGGAGAACAAGTCGCGTGCGCTCATATCCGGATTGCATCGTCAGCAGGTTGATGCCAATTGGACGGTGAACGCGCAAGCTTTTTTGCTGACCGATCCGAATATCTTGAATGATCTGAGTAATTCAGGCGTCCAGCGAGCGTTGCCGAGCGCCGATTCGAATTTATACGTGAATCGACGCCTGGACGTCGGAAACCTTTACCTTCTCGGCCAATATCTCCAACCATTGCAATCGGGTGGAAAAGATACCTTTCAACGGTTACCCGAAATCGGTGCCAATATTATGAACGTGGCGCCGTTCGATGGACCGATGCTTTTCGGCTTTGAGTCCGGGTTGGTGAATTTTTACCGGGAAGAAGGATTCAACATGAACCGAGCGGACCTCGTGCCGTCCATCTCGACAGGCATGTTGGATATCGGTCATGTCGTCGGATTGACGCCCCAAGTGCGGTTTCGGGAAGTGTATTACACCAGAAATGTTACGGATACCGGCACCGCACATCGCGAAACGTTTTGGGCGGCGATGGAAGCGGCATCCAAGTTGAGCCGTCAATATCGGAGCGGCGACGGCAGCAGTCTTCTCCATGCCATCGAACCGAAGGTCATCTATGAATTTGTGCCGGGCTCGTCTCAAGGCGATATTGTGCAAGTCGACGCCGTGGATGACTTGCCGAAGAAAAACCTTATTACCTATTCCCTCAATAATCGGGTGTTTCAACAAACGTCTCGAGGCACGACCAGTTGGCTGGATATTATGATTGCGCAAAGCTACCATCCCGGAAGCACGCCGAGTCAGACGCGAGACTTCTTTCCCCCCTTTCCTCCCTTTATTGGATCGTTGACCCAGCCGCTTCAGCCTCCGATGGTACCCGTCCACACGAATAAATTTTCCGATATCTGGACGCGTACGATCATCGGGAATCCGGTTGGAGCGATACGAGCCATCGACCATGTACTGACCATCGATGCGTTTTACGATCCGTATCGGGGCATGTTCAGTCAGTTCAATTCCGATCTGCGATTCCAGTATGAAAAAGAATGGTACGTTGAAGTCGGGCAACGCCATACACGCGAGGGATTGCGCCCACGCCGAGGTGACATTTGGAATCCGATTTCCTTCAATGAAGTGTTTGCGCCAACTCAAGAACTGAACTTTTTGACGCTTGCGGGAGGAGTTCGGGGGCCCTTTGGGTTGGCCTTCGGCGCAAGATCGTATTATGACGTTAAAGGTGGAGGCAGTCCGGAAACCGATGTCGTCGCTCTGTATCGCAATCCCTGCGAATGTTGGTCCCTTGGAGTGTATTACATTCGTTTTCCCGATCGCGTCCAATATAATTTTATGCTGACGCTGACCGGTGTGGGGACCACTGAAAATTTCGGCACGCAAATCATAAAGTATCTGTTGCAGCCGCTCTTAGTGGGTGAGCGCGCGCTTCCGTGGGGGGCTCCGTATGGCAGGCGCTCGACGCCAAGTCCAGTCGCTCAAGGAATCCTGCCTTGACAAGCTGAAGTGGCCTGCCTACTCTCTGGAGACTGTCTATTCTCGCTCATACATTCGCATGACCTTCTTTTTATCGGAGTGTGCTGATGATGCCAGAGCACAAACAAGAGATGACGGCCGACGACGTCATCCGCGTCAACGATCAGTTCTATATTCTTTCAACCTCTTCCATGGCCGACGACCGCACGCGCGTGCTCAAACAGGGAGACACGTTTGCCGTCTTCGACCGTCACGGCGACATGCGTCCCGTCGGTCACGGCGTGCAAGGGCTCTATCACGAGGGCACCCGTTTCCTGTCGCGGTGGGAGCTCAGATTGGGCAACGACCGTCCGATGTTGCTGAGCTCGACCGTGAGAGACGATAACGCGCTTTTAGCCGTCGATCTGACGAATCCCGACACGAATCTGAAGGGCGACGTCGTCATCCAGCGAGGGACGCTGCATATCTCGCGCATGATATTTTTGTGGCAAGGTAAAGCGTTCGAACAAATGCGTGTACTTAACTACGGGCTCGCACCGGTCGGCCTCTCGCTCTCGCTCAAATTCGAAGCCGACTTCGCCGATATTTTTGAAGTGCGAGGCTCGACGCGCGAACATCGTGGCAAACGAATGATGGACACGATTGTAGACGGCGCGATTCTGATGACCTACGAAGGGCTCGATGACATCGTCCGCTGCACTCGTTTGGAATGTGCCCCGTCTCCCACGCGGGTGGTAGGCTCGGAGGTCTTTTTCGACCTGCCGCTCTCGTCCAAAGGGGAAGCGACGATCTACCTCACGATTTCCTGCGAAACCCCATCATCGAAGGCACGAGAGACAGCGTACCAACCCGCGCTCGCAGCCGCGACACGCGTGCTCTATGAAGCCAAACGTCAGGCCTGTCATCTGTTTACGTCGAATGAAGGATTCAACGATTGGCTGAATCGCTCATTCGCCGACATCCAGATGATGAATACAGAGACGCCGGAAGGTCCGTACCCGTATGCAGGCGTCCCGTGGTTCAGTACGCCGTTTGGCCGGGATGGGTTGATAACCGCGTTGGAGTGCCTCTGGACCAAGCCCGATATGGCTCGAGGCGTGTTGGCCTATTTGGCGTCGGCGCAAGCGACCGAGGTGATTCCGGAGCAGGACGCCGAACCGGGGAAGATCCTTCATGAAGCCAGACGCGGCGAGATGGCCGCGCTCCGCGAAATTCCCTTCGGGAAATATTACGGGAGCGTCGATTCGACTCCCTTGTTTATTATGTTGGCCGGCGCGTATTACGAACGTACCGGCGATCTTCCCTTGATTCAATCCATTTGGCCGCAAGTGCAGTTGGGCTTGGAGTGGATCGATAAGTACGGCGACATCGATGGGGATGGATTTGTGGAATATGCCCGGCACTCCCCGACAGGATTGGTTCAGCAAGGATGGAAAGACTCTGCCGATTCCGTCTTCTATAACGACGGCGTGTTGGCGGACGGACCGATCGCTTTATGTGAGGTCCAGGGCTACGTCTTTGCGGCAAAGCGCATGGCAGCCCAATTGGCATTGGCATTGGGATACCCCGAGAGAGCAGCGGAGTTGTGGCGGCAAGCCGATACGCTGCAGCGTCGGTTCGAGGCTGCCTTTTGGTCGGAGACCTTATCGAGCTACGTCCTAGCGCTCGACGGAAAGAAACGCCCCTGTGAGGTCCGCACCTCGAACGCCGGTCATTGCTTACTGACGGGCATTGCCGGGCCCGAGCGCGCCTGGCTGACGGCGCAAACCCTCATGCGCGAGGATTTGTTTACCGGGTGGGGCGTTCGAACGTTGGGATCTTCTGAAGTACGGTTCAATCCCATGTCTTATCACAATGGATCGGTGTGGCCTCATGATAATGCACTGGTTGCCTGGGGCATGGCGCGATACGGATTTAAAGAGCCGGTGCACAAGATCTTGACGGGCCTGTTCGACGCCTCCCTGTTCGTGGATTTGCATCGTCTCCCGGAACTGTTTTGCGGGTTCGTCCGCCGCACGGGGGAAGGGCCCACGCTGTATCCCGTGGCCTGCGCCCCGCAGGCCTGGGCGGCCGGTTCTGTGTTTCTCTTGCTGCAGGCGTGCCTCGGCCTGTCGATCCACGGCGCGGACGAACGCATCCGTTTCTCCGGCCCGACTTTGCCGGAATTTTTGCAGGAAGTGCGGATCGAAAATCTTCGCGTCGGTCGCGCGACGTTGGACCTGCTGCTTCAACGCCATCCACAGGACGTGAGCATTCGCGTACTGCGCATGGACGGTCAAATCGTGATCGAAAAACTGGGAGCGGGCCAAATGCCAACCCGCTCAGGCCATTCAAAGATCTAGAGGAAGCGGTCAGAATGACAAGGCAATGGAGAGGGTGGGCATTGATCCTCATAGGGACGATGGCTTCGTTCGTCGGATTGCTCGGCGACCCCGTTCAGGCGAATGAACGCACACGAGAGCAGTTGCGTCGAGCAAAGGTGTTTTTGGCGGCCGGAGACTATCGGCGAGCAGTGGAGGCATGTTTGCGCGAGGTGTCCGATTCACCGTCCGTCGAAAGCTATGTGTATATTACCTACGTCTATCAGGCGCTTGATGGATATATCGAACATTTGGCCAACACAGACCGATGGGTAGGCATCGAGCAACTGTACGTGAATTTAACCTTCCAGGGACCGCAAGATTTAGTCGATCCGCCGGAAGTACTGGCGCGCATCGCAAAGGAAATTATCCAAGGCAGCGTACAACGACAGTCGGACGTCACCGCTGCCATGGCTGCGCGCCTGAATGAAGCCGAAACAGGGCGCTTGTGGAAACAGCAAAAATCCTGGCGCGCAGAGAATCCGGATAGATGGTGGGCGGGCGTGCCGCCGGAGTGGAACTGGTGAGGTGGAGGGGGACGTCGTGAGCACCTTTGTGCTCGCACAACGCGCACAATCAGAATGTGCTCGTTGGATGCGCAATGAAGGCGCCTCACGACGTCCCCCTTGCTGATTTTTATTAAAAGAAACGGGAAAAAATAAAATAAAGAGGGGATGCCGGTAATGGGTCACTGACCCACTACCGGCATGTACGGTCGGGTTGACACAGAAAATAATGGTACGTTACGATGACTTCCTGTTGATCAGAATTTATTTGCCTTGGGTAAGGAGGCGGTTGTGGGAACGAATGCGCTGAAAGTTGAAGATGCGGCATGGGAGAAGGAAGTCATTCAATCGCCCGGTGTGGTGATGGTGGATTTTTGGGCCGTGTGGTGCGGTCCGTGCCAAATGGTGGCCCCTATCGTCGATGAAATCGCGACGGAATATGCGGGGAAATTAAAAGTTCTGAAGCTCAATACGGATGAAAATCCGGAGGTAGCCGGCCGGTATCAGATCATGAGCATTCCCACGATCCTCTTTTTTAAGAACGGTCAGCCCGTCGAGAAGCTGATCGGTGCCCGGCCCAAAAAGCAATTCAAAGACATCATCGACCAACTGCTAGCCCAGTCCGCTTCGCCGGCGTAATCGAGTAAGGACCTCATGCAGATGAGTACAGAGCGGGACCGCGGCGGTTCTCTCACTCATCGTTCGTGTCCCTTGCTTCCCTGATCCGGATGCTCACCGAGCTCCGCATATCGCATTTCGCCTTGATCGACCGGTTACATCTGGAACTGGCCGCCGGATTCCAAGTGTTGACGGGCGAAACGGGGGCGGGCAAATCTATCCTCATCGATGCGATCGCGATTCTTGTCGGGGGCCGCGCCACTGCGGATCACATTCGATCGGAAGCCGAAGAGTCCATCCTGGAAGCTACGTTTTCCCTTCCTCCGTCCCATCCGGTCCTCGGTGAGCTTCGTGCCCAAGGGTTGCAGACGGATGGCGAGACGGACGTGATCGTGCGTCGCATTTTGTCGCGTACCGGGCGCCACCGGATCTATCTCAACGACAGCGCCATTCCCCTCCATACGTTGCAACGTCTCGCCGGAACCTTGGTCGATATTCATGGACAACACGATCAGCAATCCCTGCTGTCTCCGAAAATGCAGCTGGAGGCGTTGGACGCGTTCGGTGACCTGACGGAGTTGTGCGGGCGGGTGGCGACCCTCTACGAGAGCTGGCGTCTTCGTCAGGCGGAGGCGGAAGCAGCCGAACGAGACGCGCGTGACACCCATGCCCAGGAGGATCTGATTCGTTTTCAGTACGACGAGATTGCAGGTGCAGATCTCAAAATGGGTGAAGAGGAGGCATTGGTAAACGAGCGTCAGCGTTTGGCACATGCCCAGCGACTGGCAGCGCTCGGCCAGGAAGCCTATGAGGCTCTATATGGGGCCGATCAATCGGTCCTATCGGGACTAGCTCGTGTGGCCGAACGCGTGACCACCTTGGCCGGGATCGATGAAGAACAAGCTGAATGGCGGGCGCTTTGCGATGGCGCCATGGTCCAGTTACGTGAATTGGCGCACCATTTAAAAGAGTATCACGAACAATTGGAGGAGAGTCCCGATCGGCTTGAGCAGATTGAAACAAGACTGGATCGACTTCAACGATTAAAGAAAAAATACGGCACGACGGTCGAAGGATTGCTGACGAAAGCGCGGGCGTTGGAGCAAGAACTTGACGCAGTTTCCAATTCGGATGCCCGGAGCGCCGAGTTGCATGACCTGGCGGCGCGCGATGCCCGACAGTTAGCGGCATTGGGCGAGGAATTGACGATCGCGCGCCGCCAGGCTGCGGGGCAGATGGAAGTCCAAATCAAGAAAGAATTACAGGCGCTTTGCATGGACCAGACACACGTGCAGATTGAGGTAACTACCAATCTAGATGGTCGCATAGGGGTGACCGGGAGGGATCGCGTCGAGTTTCTTCTCTCCGCGAATCCGGGTGAACCGGTGATGCCGTTGGCGAAGGTGGCGTCCGGTGGAGAACTGTCCCGGTTGATGCTGGCGATTAAAACAGTGATGGCCGGGAAAGACACGGTGCCGGTCCTGATCTTCGATGAGATCGACACGGGCATCGGCGGGGCTGTGGCAGCCGTCATGGGCCGGCGCCTGCGTGAACTGTCGGCCTATCATCAAGTGTTGTGTATCACGCATCTTCCGCAAATCGCCTCGCAGGCCACCTTCCATTATCGGGTGGACAAAGCGGTTGAGAAGAAACGTACGACGACGCGGGTGACGGCTCTTGACGCCCCTTCCCGACAAGAGGAAATCGCGCGCATGATCGGCGGTCTCTCGATTACCAAAGCTGTTCGGGACACGGCGGCCCAAATGATCGGTGAAGCCGACCCTCCTAAACCTACTCCCTCCAGCCCATCCTGATGCGTGTAAGACGGACCTGACCCTTCCATTGGGTTACGCCTACACAGAAAAAAGTGCTTTTCCGATAGGGACACGTCTATTCTCTGCGTATGATCCGTCCGTGCTTGGAGAGAAGCCGAGGACTGTCCAGGAGACAGTGGAGGAGAGGTCCGTCCGGCCGACGTCACCGATCGGCTATTTATCCTTACTATGGGTATGGATGAGATCGATTATTTGTGATCATTGCGGTTAACGGGGTGTAAGGGGAGGTGACGGTCGTGCATCAATCGGAGAGGCCCATTATTGGAATTATCCTTCTGTCCTGCTTAGTGCTGTTGATTGCGGAGTCGGGCTTTTCACAGACGCTCGGCCCGCAGTCGGGTTCTGCGCAGTCTAAACGTCCCATTGCCGAGGGGCACCCCTCTGAGAAATTCGAAAAGGATTCCTTAGTCGTCACGTCCGAATATTACATCGGGCCTGAGGATGTCCTGGAGATTATCGTATGGCGGAATACCGATCTCTCGAAGGTGGTCACGGTTCGCCCCGATGGACGGATTTCTCTTCCGCTACTCGGCGATATCGAGGCCACAGGACTGACTCCCGCTGAACTCACGGCCAATATTGTCACTCGACTGAAACAGTTTAAGGAAACACCGACCGTCTCCGTCATCCTTCAGCAGGTGAATAGCTACGGTATCTATGTTTTGGGGGAGACGCAGAAACCGGGCCGCTATTATCTCAAGAGCAAGACCACCTTGCTGCAGGCGATTACGATGGCGGGGGGATTTACTCCGATTGCCGCGCGAAATAAAATTGTCATTTTTCGTTGGGGAGAGGGAAAAAATAACGAGATCAAACTTAAGGCCAGCTATGACGATATTGTGCTTCGAGACGGGAACAATCAGAATTTCATTCTCAAGCCTGGCGATACGATTGTCGTGCCAGCCGAAACCATGGTGTTGACTCAATGAAGATGGGACATATGCAGTGTGCAGCGGGTATCGTCGGCATCCTCTTCGTACTCTCGGGGTGCAGTCCCTTCGATCCAAAGCCTGAGCCCGCTGTGATTACCACGGCGACCTACGCAACAGGCGATTACAAAATCGGTCCTGAGGATGTGCTCGAAATAATTGTGTGGCGCAATCAAGATCTTTCAAAAACCATCACGGTCAGGCCGGACGGAAAGATTTCCTTGCCATTGATCGGCGACGTGCAAGCCGTGGGCATGACCCCCGATCAACTCACGAAGGAAATCGTAAACCGATTGAAAGAATTCAAGGAAAACCCCAATGTTTCAGTCGTGGTCCAACAGGTCAATAGCTATGGGGTTTTCGTACTTGGCGAAGTCGCCCACCCGGGTAAATATCAGCTGAAGTCGTTCACCAGCGTGTTGCAAGCCGTGTCGTTGGCAGGGGGATTCACGCCGTATGCCGCCAAAAGCAAAATGTTTCTCTTGCGAAAAATGCCGGACCGGGATTCGGAAGTGCGAATCCCGATCGACTACGACGAAATTGTGTCGGGCGAGGACTCGACTCACAACGCGATTCTCGTCCCAGGCGACACACTCGTTGTACCGTAAGAGAAGGTAGGCGAGGATTGAACAAGATGGAAGTAGATATCCGTGCGACTCTGCGCGCCATCCTCGCCGATTGATTTGTTTCATGAGATGACTTGCGCAGCAGTTTGATTGGGTCCGATGTACGTGGAAGCTCCAGGTCTAAACGACAGGGTCACAATCCTCTTTCAACCTAAATAATCGCAGGACTGCCATGCTTGAATTTGCCGATTACTTTGATGTGCTGAAAAAACGTAAGTGGGTGCTGCTGGTGTGGCTGGTAGTCGGGCTGGTAGGAGCAGGCATTGCGTTTCTCATCCTTCCGAAGGTCTATCGGTCGAGCACCCTAATTCTTGTCGAGTCACAGAAAGTGCCCACCGATTACATCAAGCCGATGGCGGTCGATACCATTGAAGAGCGCTTAATTGCGATCCAGCAGCAAATTCTAAGCAGGACCTTACTGCAAAGGATTATCGAAGAGTTTCACGTGTATGACGACGATTTAAAGCGGCAGCCGCTCGAAGACGTCATCGACCTGATGCGCCGCGATATCAAAATTACGATGGTCGACGATCGGTTCCATCGCAACATCCAAGCGTTTACCATTTCATTCGACAGCAGCGACCCGATGCTTGCCAAACAGGTGACCAACAAACTCGCGACGCTCTTCATTGGAGAAAACCTGAAGGTTCGAGAACAACTAGTTGAAGGGACATCCGAATTCTTGGAGCAGGAACTGCTTCGGGTGAAAGAAACTCTGGACCGCCAAGAGGCCGAAATCAGCTTGTACAAACAAAAGCATATGGGGCAATTGCCGCAACAGTCTGAGGGCCTCTATCGCACTATCGATCGTCTCACGATGGAACTGCAGACCCAGAACGATATGTTGCGAATGCTGGTCGAACGCCGGGAAATTATGCACGATGCCGCCGACACGTCGGCTGGGATGCCGGGCGGGGTGGTTCATGTTTCTCCCAGGGGACGGCTCCGGCAGTTGCGTGAACAGCTCTCGCAGCTTTTATCGGAATATAAGGACACCTATCCCGACGTGCTTCGTGTGAAGCGAGAGATTAAGGATCTTGAAGCTCGCATCGCGCGCGGTCCTTCCTCGGATGATTTGGAAGAAGACGTCGTGGTGAGCGGATCCGACATCGATACGCAGGTGCGGACGGTCGAGGCCGAAATCAAGGTGCGTCGCCACCGGGCCGCCGAAATTCAGGCGCAAATCAAATCGCTCGAAGGACGGATGGAGCAGATGCCGATCCGTGAACAGGAGCTGAGCACGTTGTTGCGCGATTACGAAACGACGAACAAGCGCTATCAGTCCTTGCTGGCGAGTAAGGAGTCCGCCAAAATCACCGAGCAGATGGAGAAGCGGCAAAAAGGCGAACAGTTCCGCGTTCTCGATCCAGCAAACCTTCCCGTCAAGCCGGTGAAGCCGGATCCGTTGCGCGTGTTTCTGATCGGGATGACGGCCGGATTGGTGTTGGGCGGCGGGACGATCTGGTGGCTGGATTTCCGAAGTCTTCCTTATCGCCGTCCGGAGGAAATCGAAAGTTCACTCGGCGTTCCCATGTTGGCCAGTATTCCACACATGTTTATGATCGGCGGTCCGGAGCGGAACGATGGCGAGCCGCCGCCTACCGGATGGCGACGGTGGGTGAGTCGGATGAAGCGTCTTCCTTTCCGGTCGCAAGAGGTCAACGGCGTGCTTGCTCAGCGATTGCCGACCGGCGGGAAATCGCAGCGTGTTCTTCAAGCGCACATGAATGCGTTAGGCGCGGAACAATTCCGTGTGTTGGCCGGCCGTGTCGTGCAGGTGCGGGAAAAGAAAGGCGCAAAAATTCTGGCGATGACCAGTTCACTCGCCGGCGAGGGCAAAACGACTGTGGCATTGGGTTTGGCCATCACGCTCGCCCGGGATTATCTTGAAGAAACGATTTTGATCGACGGCGACATCCGAAATCCCGAAGTGTCGACGCGGATGGGATTGCAGGATGAACGTGGATTGATCAACGTTCTGGCCGGCGAGTGCACACTCGACGAGGCGCTCTATCAGCACACGCATCCCAACCTCCGCATTTTATCGGCGGGAACGGTGGAGCATGGGGGACGAGGACTGACCGCCACCAGAGTCGGGATGCAAGAACTTCTGGCCGACCTGCGGCGGCGTGGCGTCATCGTCATTCTCGATGCGCCGCCCATTTTGCCGATGGCGGACATGAATCTCTTTTCCGAGGTCGTGGACGGCATCGTGCTGGTGGTTCGCGCCGAGCAAACACCGCAAGTGGTGGTGGCGGAGGCCTTGCGATTTCTCTCCGGCGGAAGCATCGAAGGTGTCGTATTGAATGATCTTGTGACGCCACGGCATCAGTATTACGGACGGTATGCCATTGCCGAGCAGCCTCCCGTCTTATAAGCTGGATCTTTACCTTTGCAGGTGGAAATTGGAAGGCGGTTGCATTAGAGGCCTAGATATTTCTATGATAGTGAAACATTCGTATACCGGAGCAGGAGGAAACCGCCGTTGAGGGTCATTGCAGCATGAACGCCGCTGTGGGATCACAGGCGTCTTCGCGATCCTATTTGAGGTACTCGGTGGGACTCTTCACCGTGTTGCTGATGGTATGCGTGGTGATGGGTCTCGGTCTGCAGTCGACTGTTCGCTATGTGGAATCGTATATTCTCGACGTTTCCGGCAAAGGGTTGGCACAGTCGGCGGCCGCACTTTCAGAATCGATCAATCGCGTGCTATACGAGCATGCGCTTCAGAGTCAAACGATTGCACAGGCTACCTTGCTCCGGCGTCCTGATTCAGACACGCTTGGAGCCTACCTGCGTTCGCTGAAGGGAATTCTTCCAGACTATATGAATGTCCATATCGCCGATGCCGGTGGGCGTATAGTTGCAGCTACCGCGACAACGCAATTTGGCGGTGATGTGTCTCAGCAGGTCTGGTTTCAATCCTTTCTTAACAGCGGGCATATGGATCTGCGGGGGAGCGATTTTTTTGAGCCGACAGGAAAGACCATGATTTTCCCGACGCCGATTGTCGGGGAAGAGGGCCAGTTTCTCGGTGCCACCGTGCTACAGGTCGGATTTCAAAGCATCGAATTTCTCTTGGATGGGAATAAGCGATCGGCTACCCTTCGTCCATCTTCTAGCAGGGTCGAATATCAACTGCTGGGTCGTGATGGGAGCGTGCTCTATGACTCGGTAGACGGCGGCAAGCTCGGTAAGCATTCCATCACGCTCTCCGGTCCTCCGATCAACAGCGTAGTGAAGCCGGGCTATCGAGAGGAACTGCACCCTCAGAGGAATGTTCCGATCGTGATCGGGTATGCGCCCGTAAATCGGTATGGTCAAGTGCCGGGATGGCAATGGACGGTGCTGATTCGCATGGATCGGGACGCGATTCTCGCTCCCTTTCACCGCTTTGTCACGGCGATGATGATGTGGGGGGGACTGATCCTTATCGTCTTAATGGCGATCTTGCTGTGGATCATTGGACGCTTGAAGCGGGTATCGGAGGCATCATCGGCGCCGGTCGGTCTCTCGCCGGTTCTCCCATTGATGGAAGAAGCCAAACGATTTCCACGTCAGGCACGTCCGTCCGTGGGAGCGCGCGCTGTCGCGAGTAAGCCTGGGCATGCTTCCAACGCCATGCCGATCGATCCGACGGCTGCATCTTCAACGCCGATCGCGCAGTGGGAAGATCTTCGACGATGGGTACGTCTCGCGGAGGTCAATCGAGTGTCTTTATTCAAAAATCATCGCGGCGAGGATAAGGAGTTGTGGGTGAGCCGCCGCTATGAATGGATCGGATTGGGAGAGGTCGCTCGCACGGAATGGTCCCAATGGTTTAGTTGGTCACTTCGCGCCAAAGGGTTTACTCGTTGGGAGCAACTGTTGGCGCAGGGACAGACCATTAGCGGTCCCGTCTCGTCCTTTCCTCCGGCTGAAGCGGACGCGCTGACTTCGTGCGACATTCATACGGTTCTGGTGGTGCCGCTTATGGTCGATGGGGAATGGTGGGGTTTCATCGAATTCGATCACTGCTTTACCGATCGAACCTGGTCGGATGCCGAACAGCAAGGACTCAAGGCCGCCGCCGATCTCTTGCAGACAGTACTTCAGCGGGGAACCGGTGAGGAGCCACTGTCGCGCGCGTTGGCCGTTATGGATGCGATGTTGGAATCGACGGCTGACGGTCTTCTGGTCGTCGATGAGGACGGAGTCTTGATCAATTTCAATCAGCGCCTGGTGTCGATGTGGAAGATGCCCGATGCGGTGACCGAATCCCGGCTCACCGAGGAACTGATGGGCTGGATGATGCGCCAACTCAAGGTCCCCAATGTATTGCTCCGGACTATGAGCGAGCTGGGAGGGGAGCCTGACGCCGAGAGCTACGATATCTTGGAATTACAGGATGGACGTCTGGTGGAACGTTTCTCGAAACCGCGGCGGGAAGGGGACGAGTATCGTGGTCGTATTTGGATTTTCAGAGAAACGATCGCGCTCAAACCCTCGACCGTGAGTGTCCATTCATCACAGTGAACCGATGTTGACGGAGCAGACCATGATCAAAGTGTTGATTGCTGACGATCACGCCGTAGTCCTAGAAGGCCTCAAACAGATTCTTTCGGAGACGCCCGATATCATCGTCTCGGCGCAAGCGACCAACGGACAGGAAGTGTTGGATAAAATCAGGACCAACAATGTCGATGTCGTGGTGCTCGACATCGCAATGCCCGGCCGAAGCGGGTTAGATACGTTGATGCACTTGAAGCGGGAGCGGCCCAGTCTCCCCGTGTTGGTGCTGAGCGTCCACCCCGAGGATCAGTATGCCGTTCGTGTTCTCAAAGCAGGCGCGTATGGGTACCTCACGAAGGATAGCGCCCCGGACCAACTCGTGGCCGCGATCCGAAAAGTCGTCACCGGAGGGAAGTACGTTAGTCCTTCCTTGGCTGAAAAGTTGGCGTTCGATTTGGAGTCGGATACCGGCAAGCCCTTGCATGAGACGCTGTCGGATCGGGAATATGAAGTGCTGTGTATGATTGCGCTCGGCAAGACCGTGAAGGAGATTGCCGATAAATTGTCCTTGAGTGTTAAGACCATCAGCACCTACCGCGCCCGCATTCTTGAAAAAATGAAAATGAAAAATAATGCCGAACTGACTCATTATGTCATTCGAGAAGGACTTATTGATTAATCGTTTACACGGAATTCGCGGCTGTCTTCAGAATGTATCAAGATGCGCCGCCGTCATAGGATATATACACCTAGGAGTAGATGTGTAGTTTTTCTTGCTACCCCCTTCTAGTCTAATTTACCTCATATAAATCTAAATGATGTCCGCGCGAAATCGCCGCGCGTGGATGCTTTCGGGTGGGTTTCAACCATCAGCAAAACTGCTATCTAGACAAGAGTGCACCGATGTTGCACTGATTTGTCTTCACTGGCGCACAGTCATCTTTGACTGTCATAGGGGGGAGTCATTATAAAGAGATCGTGAAATACCCCGCCAATGGCTGCGGTTCGTAGCAAACGTCTATACACCCCAAACTCTCTGTAAGTAGTTCGCGAATCACCTTGCGATGTATTTCCTACAGTCCTTCCAGTGCTTTTCTGATGTTGGATGCCCCTGCAGCGAACTAGGATGCCCCCAGTATCCAACAAGAAAAACTCCTTTCAGAAATCATGTCCGAGACTGAAGAAACAATTTCTGGTGTGCTCAGAGTCGGCGAGTCGCCGTGTGAGCAAGCACGGAGGTTTCTCGTGCGTCAATGGAATATGTTCGGAACGGGTGATCACGTCACATCGATACTCGATGAGGGCACTCAGGATTCCTCCCCATCGGATGTTTCGCCGTTTCCCGCCCGGTGGGTATGGAAATATCGCATGCCCTCTGTCCGTAAGGGGCGTGGACAGACGGGTGAGAAGACTTATCCGCGCCCCCGAAAACAACGAATTCTCGTCATCGGCGATGGACCTTTAGGAGATCGTATTGTGGCAGCGCTCCAGCGGCACTCTTCCTATGAGCTCGTGGGGCATCTTCATAAACAGCATGTAGCCGATACGCCGGATCTCATCGGCGACGGGCAGGACCCCTCGGAGTCGTTTGCACGCTTGGAACAAATTACTGCGCGCGAGCGTGTCCACCGTGTCGTCGTCACCATGACGGAACGGCGCGGCCTACCGATGGATCAGCTCTTGGCGTGCCGTTTTCATGGCATCGCTGTGGAGGACGCGCTCGAATTTTTCGAACGGATCAGTCACAAAATTTCATTGGAAGGCCTGACGCCCAGCTACTTAGTCTTTCATGGCGGGTTTCGATGGCCGTCGCGCGCGATGAAACGGTCGCTGGATGTGATGCTTGCGCTGGTCGCCTTGGCAGCAACGCTGCCGCTTTTTATGACGTTACCGTGGCTTATCAAAATGAGTTCGCCCGGGCCGGTCTTTTATCGACAGCAGCGTGTTGGTTGGCAGGGGCGCCGGTTTACCATTTTGAAGTTTCGCTCGATGCGACACGACGCCGAGGCGGCTGGGCGGGCGATGTGGGCGGAAGAGGAGGATCCGCGTGTCACGATCCTCGGTCGATTGATGCGCCGTTATCGGATCGACGAGGTGCCGCAACTCCTCAACGTGCTGCGCGGTGATATGAGTATGGTGGGCCCACGTCCCGAACGGCCTGAATTCATCGGTCGTCTTTCGCGAGATATTCCCTACTATTCCTATCGTCTGGCCGTGAAACCGGGGCTCACCGGATGGGCTCAGGTCAAGTTTCGCTATGGCGCGACCATTCAGGATGCCGCCGAGAAGCTGCAATACGATCTCTACTACATCAAGCACATGTCCGTCCGCCTCGATGCGCTGGTCGCATTCAAAACGATCCGCACCGTGCTGTTTCAGTCCGGTGCCCGCTGATCGGACAGTCAGGATCATAGAATGAATGTATTGACGATTGACGTCGAGGAATATTTTCATGTCTCGGCGTTTGAGCAGATCATCTCGTCGCATGATTGGCCGACCTACGAAAGCCGGGTAGAAAAGACGACCCATCGTCTCTTAAAACGATTGTCTGAAACGGGCACACTGGCGACATTCTTTGTACTCGGATGGGTGGCGGAGCGTCATCCGGAATTAATTCGTACGATTCGAAAGAACGGTCACGAGGTGGCGTCGCATGGTTACGCCCATCAAGTATTAACGGTGCTCACGCCGCCCCAGTTCAGGGCGGATGTCCGCAGGGCCAAACGCATTTTGGAAGATATTTTGGGGGAACCGGTGGTGGGTTATCGAGCACCGAGTTTCACGATCATGGAAGATACGGTGTGGGCCTTACGCACGCTCGTCGAAGAAGGGTATGTCTACGATTCCAGCATTTTTCCCGTGTGGCACGACCGCTATGGATTGCATGGAGCGAACCCCTATTGCCATCGATTGATGACGGCCGCCGGACCTATTTGGGAAGTGCCCCCGTCCACTCTTCCGGTCGGGAATATGCGCCTCCCGGTGGCCGGAGGCGGGTATTTTCGCTTGTGGCCATATCGACTCTTACGCCGGTGGCTTCGAAAGATTGAGTTGTCTGGCCATCCGCTCGTGGTGTACTTGCATCCATGGGAGATCGATCCCGAACAGCCGCGGGTGCGCGCGGCCTTGCTGTCTCGATGTCGGCATTACCTGAACCTGCATAAGACCGAGGGACGATTGGTGCAGTTGCTGCAAGACTTTCGCTTTGGTTCGATTGCAGACACGATCGAGCCGATCCGCCAGATGGCCCGTGAACAGGTCGCATGATTGGCTCCGATGCTCAACGAAAAACGGTCCTTCGATCCGATGTGGCCGCGCCGGAGGTCGTATTGTTCGACGATCCCACGGCGTGGAACAGGTATGTCCGGGAACACCCGCAGGGAACCTTTTATCACCGCTTCGAATGGCTGCCTCTGATCGCGCGGGTCTTCCGCCATCGGGTGTTGCCTTATGCCGCGGTAGCCGATGCTCGGATCGTCGGCGTCTTACCGCTCGTCTACGTACGTTCGAAATTCTTCGGGCGGGTGTTTGTGTCGATGCCGTATGTCAACTACGGAGGCATTTTGGCTGACTCCGTCGAGACGGAGCAGGCCTTGTGGAACGCTGCCATACGGACGGCAGAAGAGTGCGGTGCCGGCTCAGTCGAGGCGAGGCACCTGAATCCGCACCCATTCATTGCGCAAGCGAAACAGCATAAGGTGGGAATGACGCTGCCCCTCGCGGCGTCGATCGAAGCGCAGTGGAAGGGATTTAATGCGAAATTGCGCAATCAAATTAGAAAATCCGAACTCTCGGGACTGTCGATTCGTGTAGGGGGCGGGACGGAAGTCGGTGCCTTCTACGACGTATTTGCCCGAAACATGCGCGATCTCGGTACTCCCGTGTATAGCCGGCAATTGTTTGAGACTCTGCTCCACACATTCCCGGAGGCCTGCCGTGTATTTACGGTTCGCGACGACCGGCACGTCGTGGCGGGAGCGATCGCTGTGGCGCATCGCGATACCCTGGAAGTGCCATGGGCGGCGTCGCGGAGGGATGCACTGCCTCGATGTCCGAATCATCGCTTGTATTGGGAATTGATTCAGCATGCGATCAAGGCAGGATTTCGACAATTCGATTTTGGCCGCAGTTCGCCGGGGTCGGGCCCGTTTAAATTTAAGGCGCAATGGGGCGCGAAGGAAGTGCCGCAGTTCTGGGAGTATTGGACGGCGACCGGCGAACTTCCCAACTTGTCGCCCCAAAATCCACGTTACAGCATGGCCGTTCGCGCCTGGAAGCGGCTGCCGCTCAGTGTGGCCAATTGGATAGGACCCTCGATTGTCCGCAATATTCCCTAAGGTGCGCCGTTGATCCCTGTGCCACGCAAGATCATGTGTATTGTCGGCGCCAGGCCGAACTTCATGAAAGTCGCGCCGGTGATCGAGGCGCTGAAGCCGCGTTCATGGGCGACGGTCTCCCTGGTCCACACCGGGCAGCACTATAGCCGGGAGATGTCCGAGTTATTCTTTGAAGCTTTGGGATTGCCGACTCCCGACGTTGATTTGCAGGTCGGCTCCGGCTCTCACGGCGAGCAGACGGGACAGATCATGATCCGGCTCGAACCGCTGCTTCAACGCGATCGTCCCGATATAGTGCTGGTGTTCGGAGACGTCAACTCGACTGTCGCGGCTGCCTTGTGCGCTGCGAAACTTGGTATTCCCGTGGCTCATGTCGAAGCCGGCCTGCGCAGTTTTGATCGGACGATGCCGGAAGAGTTGAATCGCGTTGTGACCGATCATCTGTCCGATGTCTTGTTCACGACAGAGCGTAGCGCACGGGAAAATCTCGTGCGTGAAGGCATATCGGACGCAAAGATTTTTTTCGTCGGGAACGTCATGGTCGACACGCTGCTCAAACATGCGAAGCGCGCTCTAGGCTTGAACGTGGCTCGGTCCTTCGGGCTCGAACCCCGGACTTATGCGCTGTTGACGCTGCATCGACCCGGCAATGTAGACGACCCTGACACGCTGGGGGAAATAATGGGAGCGATTCGGGAATTATCCCGCGACCTTCCCGTCATATTTCCATGCCACCTTCGAACGCGGGAGCGATTGAACGCCATGCCGAAGGCGTGCTCGACATTTGGTGAGGACAGACTGATTCTCACCGACCCACTCGGGTATCTGGAATTTCTGTCGCTCATGAGCGAGGCGTGCGTCGTGTTGACGGACTCGGGCGGGATTCAGGAAGAAACGACCGTCTTGAGTATTCCCTGCCTGACCTTGCGACCAAATACGGAGCGGCCTGTAACGATTGAACAAGGCGGTAACGTGTTGGTCGGCACCAATCGCGACAGAATTATCGAAGCCGGGCGTGCCGCGTTACGCGCTCCGAGAACGTCGCGCCGCCGGCCTGAATTATGGGACGGTCACGCGGCGGAACGCATCGCCGATGCGCTCGAAGGACTTCTCGAAAGCAAGGACGAGTCGACTGGAGGAGGCGCTGAACCAGCGGACCAACACGTGGGGTCCTCGACATCGGATTCGTTACGTTGGTAGAGGGTTAGCGATGATAGTGCATGCTCCCGTCAGTATCCTACGACCCCTTCGCGCGGTGCGGGATTATTGGCAATTGCCGTCGGCGGCCAAAGTCGAATATCGTCGCGATCGCTGGAAACCAGCCGAGGAGGACCCCGGTATCGAGCGGTCTATCTCAGCCGGAATCGCATGGCTAGCCCGGGCTCAGGATCAGTCTGCCTCACGAGACGGCGGAGTGGCCCGGCACTTTAGTTTGATTACCGGATGGAGCACGTCGTATCCGGAGACGACCGGGTATATCGTACCGACCATGTTGGCCCATGCCGCCGCGGCTGGGGATGCGGACGCACGCCTGCGTGCGTTGCGCATGTTGGATTGGTTGACGTCTCTTCAGTTTCCCGAGGGCGGATTCCAGGGCGGGATGATCGGCGAACGCCCGGTGGTTCCCGTCGTCTTCAATACGGGACAGATTCTGATCGGTCTGGCCGGTGGAGCGCCGGCAAATCGTGAGAAGTATGGTGCGGCGATGGTGCGCGCAGCGGATTGGCTCGTCACCATACAGGACTCGGACGGATGTTGGCGGCGGCACGGCTCGCCGTTCGCCAAAGCCGGCGAAAAAACCTATGACACCCATGTCGCGTGGGGATTGTTTGAAGCGGCGCGCGTGGAACCAGACCGATCGTATGCAGAGGCGGCCCTGGCCAATATTCGATGGGCGCTGTCTCATCAGCAATCCAATGGCTGGTTTGATCGTTGCTGTTTGACTGAACCTTCGCAGCCACTGACGCACACCGTGGGATATGTCTTGCGCGGTGTGTTGGAAGCCTATCGTTTTACCCGTGATCCGTCACTCCTGGCCTCATGCCGACGTACGGCGGATGCGCTGTTATCGGTCATACACCCGTCCGGATTTCTTCCAGGTCGCCTGCGGAGCGATTGGACTCCCGCCGCCTCGTGGGCCTGTCTCACAGGAACCGCCCAGATCGCGACCTGCTGGTTGATGCTCTATGCGGAGACGGAACAGACGACTTACCGCGATGCGGCACTGCTGGCGAATAGCTATGTAAGGCGGACACTGAAGATCGAGGGGCCGCCCGATGTGCGCGGTGGAGTAAAGGGCTCTTTCCCCATCGACGGAGCGTATAATCCCTATCAGTACCTTAACTGGGGCTGCAAGTTTATGATTGACGCGAATATGCTGGAACGCACGATACGGTCAGGCTGACGTCATGACCTTTCACGTCTACACGAATCCATCGCGCGAGCGCTGCGAAGAAGTGGCTGTCCGCTGTCCAGAGAATCCCTTTATGACGGGGTCCTATCTGGCGGCCCGGAAAGCGTTGGGCGGTCATGCGCATCTTCTCGCCCTCGAAGACGCGGGAGAAGTCCAAGCCGGATGTCTGGCGTTTGAACGTTCAGGCTACCTCACGCGCTCGCTCGAGATCATGTCGTTGCCGCTGCTGACCCAGCCGGATGAATTTTGGAATGGCCTGCAGGCTTGGTGCCGAGGTCGGGGCCTGTCGCAGTTGGACGTTAATACCTTTGCCTCGCGAGACACGCACATCCCGCTTTTGGACGGCGAGAAAAACCGCCGCCGCCGGTGCGAATATGTGCTCGATTTGCAAGATGAGACACTCTGGAAGCAGATGTCGTCCAATCATGCACGCAATATCAAGCGTGGGCGAAAAGCCCACGTCCAGATCCGCCGATCATCAGATAGCGATGCGTGCGGTCTCCACGCTTCATTGATGGCATCGTCGATGATGCGGCGACGCGAGCGAGGCGAGCAGGTTCCGGCAGTCATGGCCAGCCAATTGGCCGAGGTGTCAGCCCTAACGGCCCACGGCGCGGGAGAAATATTTCAAGCGGTTGTGGACGGCCAGGTGCTCTCCTCAATCCTTGTGCTCCTGTCCCGCGACGCTGGTTATTATCATTCAGCGGGAACCAGTGCCGAAGGCATGGCGTGCGGCGCGTCTCATGTCCTCGTGCACGACATTGCCATGGCTTTGCAAGCTGCTTCTAAACAACAGTTCAATTTAGGCGGTGTCAGTGAGCCTGGTTCGGGTCTCGATCAGTTCAAACGAGGATTCGGCAGTCGTCGAGTCGAATTGGATGCCGTGCACTGCTCCACAGCCGGCCGCTTGACGCGTTGGATAGGGGTCGGTGTCACGGCGTTACGTCAGGTCGCGACTGCGGGGTCGACCCGATGAAGCCCGTACTCGTACTCGGGGAAGAACCGCGGATCGTCGTGAACATCGCCCGCTCGCTGCATCGGCATGGCGTGGGCGTCGATGTGGGAACGTTGTCTTCTGATGCGCCTCTATTGCGATCACGCGCCATTCGGCAGTGCCTCTCGTTGCCGGATCCCCGGCACGATGCCGCCTTCAGTCTTGCCGTCCTCATACATCACATTGAGTCCGAGGGGTACGATCTTCTCATTCCGGCGAGTGATACCGCGCTCGCACTAATGGCGGATCATCATGCGCAATTGTCCGCCCGCCTTTACGTCGCGTGCCCGTCGGTGGACATCGTACAACGTGTGTTGAACAAGGCGCGTACGGTGCAAATCGCACAACAGTGCGGCGTGCCGGTTCCTCGGTCCATGACCTTGGCGACGCTCGACGCCCTAGAAGAATTCGGATCGACGCTGACCTTTCCCGTGATCGCCAAACCCGTCGGCAAAGGACATCACGTTACTGCTTCCTTCAAGGTACGTCGCTTCGACACCTATGAAGCCTTACGACAGGCGTATACGTCCGACTCCAAATTCGGCCGACAGAATCTCATCCAAGAATATTGCCCGGGCGAAGGCGTCGGAGTCGAAGTACTCATGGCGAACCGTCATCCCATTGCCCTGTTTCAACATCGCCGGCTGAAAGAATTCCCGCGCAGTGGGGGAGTCAGCGTCGTCGCGATTGCGGAGCCGGTCGATTCCTTATTGGCCGATCACGCCATGCGATTGTTAAAGGCGCTAGAGTGGGAAGGCGTGGCGATGGTCGAGTTCCGCGTAGACCGGCCGACGCAACGCGTGGCGCTGATGGAAGTGAATGGCCGTTACTGGGGCTCGTTGCAATTGTCGATTTTAGCCGGCGTCGATTTTCCGTGGTATCAGTGGCAAGTCGCGCATGCACAATCCTCCGATGTTCCTGTCTGCTATCGAACCGGCGTGACGGCGCGGTGGACCCATGGCGCGCTACAACGGCTCTCCACTCGAAGAGAGGAAGGTTCTCGTTTGGCCAGGGCGGTCGGGTTTGGCCGAGAGGTTCTCTCGTTCGTGCGCGATTGTCTGCCGCCGACTCGAGATCTTCTGTGGTCGATACGAGATCCCCAGCCAGGGTTGTCGGAAACATTGCGTTTCGCGCGAGTGGCCACCAGCACCGCGGCGAAGCGTCTCGTCTTGCCGCTGATTCCACCCTCATGGCTCAGCCTCCACCGACGCAGCCGCGTCCTCGATAGGCGTTCGCGACGGGTATTTTTGTTGCTCGCCATGGCCAGGGCCCTGGGGTTTCGACAACCGCGTGTCCCGGAGCATCTGGGTAATGTGCGCACCATCCTGTTCGTTTGTCACGGAAACATTTTGCGCAGTCCTATGGCTGCCGCACTGCTGCGGCAGTCTCTGAGTACCAGCCGCGTCGAGATGGAGATCCGCTCTGCGGGTTTGCATGCAACACCCATGAATCGAGCCGATCGTCGGGGCATGACCGCCGCGACAGAGTTTGGTGTTTCGTTGGCCGATCATCGTGCCGAGCCAATTACCTGGGAAATGGTTCGGCGGGCCGACGCGATTTTCGTGATGGATCAATTCAACGAGGCCGATCTGTTGGCTCGGTACCCGCAGGCGAGGACGAAGCTTTTTTGTTTGGGCGCCTGCCGTCCGATCCGGCGCGCCACGGTCGATATCGATGATCCCTACAATGGCGATCTGGACGACGTGCGACGCTGCTACGAGATTATCCGATGCTGTCTCGACCGTCTGATCGGCGCACTTCCGTGCGATACCGGCCATACGACATCCGACGGACGCGAATTGCCTACGACGGCGGATACTACATCGTCACCTCAGCCCATGCAGGCGCAACACGTACGGTTATGAGACACGAGACCCCAGAGTTGTCGCTCGAATTGGTCAGTGTCGTCATTCCTTGCTACAAGCAGGCGCACTTTCTTGGCGAAGCCATAGAAAGCGTCCTCGCGCAAACCTACCCAGCCCAGGAAATAATCGTCGTCGATGATGGATCACCGGACGAGACGAAGGAAGTGTCCATACGCTATCCAAGCATCAAATATGTGCGGCAGACGAATCAAGGGCTTTCTGCCGCCCGTAATACCGGTTATCGGAACAGCCGGGGAATGTATCTGGTGTTCCTCGATGCCGATGATCGATTATTGCCACACCATCTGTCCACATGTATCAAGGCATTTCAACGAAGACCTGATGCGGCATTCGTCTGTGGCGACTATCGGTTTCTAGGAGATGACCAGGCAGCGCACCGGCATGATTGTCGGCCACAACCGGATCTCTACGGGACTCTCTTACGCTCGAATTTCATTGGCCCCCCGCATACGGTGATGTTTCGCCGAGACGCGATCGTCCAGTCGGGCGGATTCATACCAGGCATGAAAAGTTGTGAAGATCAAGAGATCTACTTGCGCATTGCTCGCACAGCGTCGATCCACTGTCATCACGAAATCATTGCTGAATATCGGCGTCACGGGAATCAAATGTCCCAGAAATGGGAAGTTATGCTGTCGACTGCTATGGAGATGTTACAGAACGAACGGCGATACGTCGCAGGGCGCCCTGAATACGAAACGGCATTGGAGGCCGGTGTCCGTTTCAGGAAAGATTTGTATGGCCCGGCGGTCGCCTGGACGATGGTAGGGTCGGTGAGGTCAAAAAAATGGTCTCGAGCATTCAAATGTTTATATGTCTTGCTTCGCTGGTATCCGCAAGGCCTTGCGATGTTAATGAATAGTAAGTTGACACGTGTGTATGAGCCCGCCAGTTGACCGGGTTTGCCACTAACATGCAGGTCAATATCTGTAAAGGGGATCTTGTCAGAAGGGTATATACGAGGGGCCCTAAATCAACGAGTCGCCCACGGTGAAGGGCTGCCCTTCTAGGATTGGAGCTGGGATCTGAAGGACCAAATCGCAAAGTCGGTGTTCTGGATCGTCTGGTCGCGCGGCGGCGTTCAAGTGCTGTCCTTCATCAGCACCTTGTTGGTCGCTCGATGGCTAAGCCTCGGTGATTATGGCCTGATGGCATTAGTCGGAATTTGGACCGGCATTATTGCGATGGTGGCCGACATGGGGTTGGGGTGGGCCATCGTGCAGTTTCCTGAGGTCAAGGATGAAGAGCTGCAAGGGTGTTTTTGGATCACACTGTTGACTACCACGATGGCTTATATGGGGCTGTTCGCCTTTGCCCCTGTGATTGCCCAATGGTTTAACAGTCCTGAACTTACTGAGGTCTTAAGGGTGAGTAGCGCGACTCTTCTCCTCTTTGCATTTCGTCTGGTGCCCGATGCAATGATAAAAAAGGCATTGCGGCTCGACAAAATCGCGCAGGTCGAAATTCTTTCAGCGGTGGCAGGGATTCCTGTCACGCTGGCCTTGGCATGGACCGGAAATGGTGTCTGGGCGTTGGTCTATGGAGGGATCACCCAGGCTGTCGTCAGCGCCCTCGCTTTGATGGCTTTTTATCCATGGTGGCCGAGGCTGCAATTTACTGGAGTCCGCCTGCCTGCAATGTTGCGGTTCAGCACGTCGGCGATCGGCGCCAATCTTGGTTGGTCCTTCTATTCCCAACTCGACAACCTTATTGTAGGCAAATTTACCAATGAGCAGACCTTGGGCATCTATGCGATGGCCAAACAATTGGCCATCATGCCCGTCACAAAAATTTCAGTCGTCGTCAATCAATTGGCGGGTCCTGTCATGGCGCGCATTCAAGATGAGCAGGAACGGCTTCGCACCTCTTTTCTGAGATTGCTTCGGTTAGTGACATGTTTAACACTCCCTCTTTGCGTCGGGTTGGCTCTTGTGGCTGGGGATCTCATCCCCGTGGTTCTTGGCGAGAAATGGCTTGCGGTCGTGCCATTATTTCGCGTGTTCTGCCTCTATGCCCTCACGCACTCGGTCGAAGTACTGTTGCCTCCCGTATTGTTTGCCCGTTACCGATCCGGATTTCTCTTAAAGTGGACAATCGGCTTGTTGGTCGTGATGCCGGGACCGTTCATGATAGGGGCGAAGTGGGATGGAGCGATGGGCGTTGCCCTGGCCCTGATCTTGGTCTATCCCTGCGCCACGGTCTGGATGACTCGTGAAGCACTAAAGGAATTGGATCTTCGTGCCGTGGAACTATTCCGACACGTCCTGCCGGTGGCGGTTCCGACGGTTCTGATGACCCTCTCTGTGCTGGTCGTTCAATGGGGACTCCCCGCAGGGGAATTCTGGCAACATCTCATCAGGCTTCTCGCTGCCACGATTGTCGGAATCGCCGTCTATGGATCGGCGGTATCGCTCATGAGGCGGCCACTTGCAAAGGAAGTCTGGGAAGTGATGGGGTGGGTATTGAGACGGAATCCCACTGTTGGACTCTCTCAAGTAGGAGTGCCGGTTCCTTGAGATTACTGGAAACACAAGCATGTGTGGCATAGCAGGGATAGTTCGCCAGGATAAGAGCCCGGTCGAGCGGATGACATTGGAGCGGATGGTCCGCGCGATGGTCCATCGAGGTCCTGACGATCAAGGCATTTGGATGGATCGCTCGGTCGGCTTGGGTCATCGCCGACTGAGCATCATCGATCGATCGTCCGGCCATCAACCACTGTGCAATGAAGATGAAAGCGTCTGGATTGCGTTTAACGGTGAAATCTATAACTACCAGGAGATTCGCGAGGAGCTTCTTGCCAACGGCCACACCTTTCGAACCAAAAGCGACACAGAAGTCATCGTGCATTTGTATGAGGATCTGGGCGAGGGGTGCGTCCAGCGCCTGCATGGGATGTTTGCATTCGCGATTTGGGACCGTCGTACAGAGACACTTCTGCTTGCGCGGGATCGAATGGGGATCAAGCCACTCTATTATGCCTCGACGCCGAAAGTTTTCGCGTTTGCCTCCGAAATCAAACCTCTGTTGACCCTCAACGAAATTCAGCCGTCGCTGAACTATCAAGGACTGCACGACTATCTGACCCATCGCTATACCACCGCTCCGAGAACAGCGTGGCAGAACGTTTTGAAGTTGGAACCAGGCCATCTCCTGATGGTCCGTGACGGACGAGTGACCAAGAAGGTTTATTGGGATTTGGATTTCAGCAAAAAGTTAGTGGCATCCGAACAAGACCTGATTGAAGAGTGCCAGCGCCGGCTTCGAGCCAGCACGAAAAGTCATCTCGTAGGTGAAGTTCCTCACGGTGTCTTTCTCAGTGGCGGTATTGATTCGACCGCCATTACGGGGCTGGTGTCGGAATTGTCGGGCAAACAAGTCAAGTCTTACTCAGTCGGATTTGTCGACGGTGCTGGGGACCCGCGCAATGAGATGCCGTACGCAAGGCTAGCCGCTCAGCATTTCGGCACCGATCATCATGAATTGATGATGACCGGCCAGCAATATGCGGACGGGTTACAAGATTTTGTCCACTATATGGAAGAGCCGATGGCTGATCCCTCTTCCATTCCTTTATTCTACTTGTCGCGCTTGGCCAAAGATTCAGTCACGATCATGCTGTCCGGTGAAGGGAGTGACGAACTGCTTGCTGGGTATAGCTTTTGGCAACCGTTGCAAGGCTACCAACGGGCGGAGATGTTTCACGCGATCCCTCGATCGATCCGTCGATGGGCCATCAAACCGTTCAACGACCTTTTTCTCAGATCTCCCCAATTGGCCCGTTATCTGAATCTCAGCGAACGCCCGCTCTCGCACTATTTTCAAACGGCCCCCGCCCACATGACGCATATCTTCTCGGAGAACATGAAAGAGAAATTGTACGGCGCGGCCTGGAACGGAAAGGAAATGGTATCGTCGGATGAGGTTGTTCGAGCGGCTTACGAACGAGCAGCCGGCTTCGAGCCGTTGGACCAGATGCTCTATGTCTATTCAAAACAGTGGTTGGCGGACGATCTGCTTCTCAAAGCCGATAAGATGACCATGGCGCACTCTATCGAACTGCGCGTTCCGTTCCTGGACCACTCCTTCGTGGAATTTGCCGCGAGTCTGCCGACAGACATGAAGCTGCGCAAGACCAGAGAAGGCTATAGCGAGAAATATATCCTTCGCAAGGCTGTTGAAGGGCTGATTCCTGAGGCTGTGCTCAACCGACCCAAAGTTGGGTTCTTCGTTCCTGTCTGGAGCCTGTTCGAAACGGATTTGAGGACTATGGCCAGCGACCTGTTTAGCTCGCGGGCTTTCAGAGAATCGGGCTTGTTTCATGAACAAGTCTTGTCCCGACTTATGACCGAAAAAGCAAGCGAAGCCGGAGGACAATGGTTCCAACTTTGGCCTTTGCTAGTCTTTGCGCTCTGGCAACAGCATTACCAACCGACATTGTGATGTGCGAGAGCCAATGATGGTGGAGTGAGATGAAACCCGTGTTAATGGTGAGTTATCACTATCCGCCCGATTCGGCGGTGGGTGCCGTTCGACCGAATAAATTTGCGGAGTATTTGCCGGAATTCGGATGGAGCCCTATTGTGATCACAGCTTCTTGCCAGCCCGAGAGAAGCAAGAAGATGTCAGAGGCAAGTGAAAAAAGCCGGATGTCGCCCCTTGTACGTCATGTGGCCGAATGGCCACATCTTCTTAAAGCATATGAGCGAAACCGCGCGCGTGCGGCTGCGAAGCGAGGCGTGGCCGATGAGCATGCGGCCAAATTGATATTACCCTATGCGCAATGCTATTCGACCCGTGGGGGATTGAAGCGTTGGCTTCTGGCATTTTTTTCGTTGCCGGATCGCGAGACGGCTTGGATCATCCCTGCGGTCATCAAAGGCCTGGGCGCAATTCGCCAATCAAAGGCGCGTCATATGATCACGACCGGTCCCCCGTTCACCTGCCATCTCGTGGGCTTGATTTTAAAACGCCTGACCGGGGTACGATGGATTGCGGATTTTCGAGATCCATGGTCGTTGCAACATAAGTTCCCAGTCTTCCGCAATCGTGTGACCGATGCGATCGAATCACGGCTTATTCGAACCGTCATGCGGCGCGCCGATACGGTTCTTTCCGTCACGTCGGCCATGACAGAGGAAGTTCAGAAAGAGCATGTTGGGATTCCAGGCGATCGTTTCAAAACGTTGATGAGTGGATTCGATCCAAAGGACTTTTCGACAATCGTATGGTCTCGTCCTTACCCCGATCCGGTTGTCTTCTCGTATCTCGGCACATTCTATCATGGTCGAACACCTGAGCCGTTTCTGGGTGCGTTGAGAAGTCTTCTAGATGACGGCTCTCTGAAACCACAAGATGTGAAGGTACGGTTTGTTGGGCAAGTCGCATTGGCGGATGGAAAGCCGGTTCACGAAATGGTAAGGCATTTGGGATTAGATGGCTTAGTGACACTCCATTCCTCGGTCCCCCGCCGGGACGCTTTGAAACAGACCTTGGAGTCGCATGTCGTTCTTGTATTAGATGAACGGCACCCAATGCAGATTCCTTTGAAGTTGTACGATGCGATGGCGACAGGAGTTACGATACTGAATGTGGGAAGTGGTGGGGCTTCGGCCGATGTGATCACCCGAACAGATCGTGGAGTTTCCGTGAGCTATGAACGTCCGGCGGAGGTGCGTGCAGGCATTCTAGAATGTGTGAATCGCGCCCGCGCGGCCGTCAGCAAGTCGTCCGCTATGCCCTGGGAAGACGCGAGTATTCGGAAGTTTCATTTCAAAGAGCTGACCGGACGGTTGGCCGCCTATTTGGACGCCCTGTCATGATATCTAGCAAAAGTGTATCCAATATCGTTTCCCCACGACTCCCCGTACAGTCTGCGGTCGCCCTGAGCGCAAATCACAATTCAGAGGGCAGGAAACTGAGACGGTTTCAAGTACTCCCCCCAGTAGGTGCTCACATTCCTTACTCATCGATACTCGCCGCCCTATGGGATAGCGTTCAAGGCAATGCCGTCCGTGGGAACGAGACGCTTCCGCATCGGCTAACAGAGCTGACCGGGTTAGAACATTGGATCTTCACGAACTCTGGGCGTGCAGCCTTAAGCTCAGTTGTGATGGCTCTCCATGCTCGTCGACCTGAGCGCGATGAGGTCATCGTTCCAGCCTACACCTCTTATTCCGTACCAGCGGCCATCATTCGGGCGGGATTAAAAGTCAGGCTCTGCGATATAGAGGCGGATACCCTTGGGCTAGACCCCACAGTCCTCTCGCAATGCATCACTCCTCGTACGTTATGCGTCGTTCCTCATCACTTGTATGGTTTGCCTTGCCGGATGACCGCTGTGAGTGAGATCGTTCGCGCTCACCGACTTCCACTTATCGAGGATGCAGCTCAAGGCATGGGTATTATCTGTGAAGGTCGCGCCGGAGGAGCGCAAGGCGATGCTGGAATCTTTAGCTTAAGTCGGGGGAAAAACTTGCCCGGAGCCGGAGGAGGTGTGATCGGCACGAACGATCCAGAGATGGCAGAAGCTTGTCGCCGCTTTGTGAGATGTTCTTCTCGAACGTTGGGTTTGCAAGTCCGCGAGGCTGTTGAAACTTCGATGATGGCGGTCTTCATTCGTCCATCTCTCTATTGGCTGCCGGCAAGACTTCCGTTTCTTAAATTAGGACACTCATGGTTTGAACCTGCCTTCGAAGTCTCCCGGATGTCGGATTTTCAATGCGCGATCTTCAGCCGCTTACTGCCTAATTTGAAAGTGCTTCAACCATTACGAAGGGAACAAGCCTTCCGTTTGCGCCATGCTCTTGATGGGCTGCCTGTTCGATTCTTGTGGCCCAGGGAAGGTGACGAGGGAGCGTTTCTACGTGCGCCGGTACTCATGCCCGATCGGTTCACTAAAGAACGTGTTTTATCTGAACTGCGCCACCGCGGACTTGGGGCCACCGAAGGATATCCTTTGGCCTTATCGCAATTGGCGGCACTGCGTCCTAGCCTGGCGGCGTTCGGAGGTTGTCCTACGGCCGAATGGATCAGCGAACGTCTCATCACGCTACCGACTCATCATTGGGTGACCGATTCTCACCGCCAAGCGATTGCCGATGTGGTGAACGCATGCACCTAGCCGATTCAGCCATACGGTTCCCTGCCGCATCAAAGACAAAGACCGGTTCCGTCGTCTCGTGGGGGATGGTTCTATTGCTGATCTATGCGGCCGTGTCGATTGGACGCATTCAGGAGTTATTACCGTTCCTAACTCCCATGCGGCCAGGACTGATCGCAGGCGGATTGGCCTTGCTGGGGTGGATCAAAGCGCCAGGCACATGGACGGAGAAAATTCCCCTTGAGTTGCCCGAAGTGAAATCAGTGATGATGTTATTGGCAATCGCTGTCGTGACTATTCCCATCAGCGTGTGGCCCGGAAATAGCGTGAACTTTTTGTTGAACGTCTATTCCAAGACGATTCTGCTGTTTCTCTTGGTGATCTATTGGTGTCGATCATTGACGGACGTCCATCGGTTATTGTGGGTATGTTGTCTGGCTACCGCTGCCTTGGTCATTCCCGGCATCCTAAGCGGCGATCATACGGACCGATATCAAGCCGAATCTGTGAGCTACGATCCCAACGACCTGGCGTTTTTATTTGTGATCGCATTACCCTTTGTCCTGTACCTGTTTTCTGTCTCCAGCAAACGGGCCAAATTTGTGTTGATCGGCATTGCGCTTCTCTGTCTTTACGGCATCGTGCTCACTCAGTCTCGCGGGGGCCTGCTGTCGCTCGTGGTCGTCGGCGTGTTGATTCTGTGGCGAAGTCGTTTAAGTCGATCGGCAAAAATCGGGACGGTCTTAGCCGCCGTCTTGGTATTTGGGGTATTGGCAGGTACCGCTTGGAAAGAACGAATTGCTACAATATGGGATCCTCAGACTGAATACGACCAGACCGCCGGCGGTCGTACCGATATTTGGAAGACTGGACTCCAACTATTAGCCACCCATCCATGGGGATTAGGCATCGACGGGTTTGTGATAGGTGAGGGACTCTCCCATGGTGGGTACGGGAAGTGGAATGCCTCACATAATTCGTTTGTCCAAATTGCGACGGAATTGGGGATAGTTGGATTGATCGTGTTCATTAGACTGTTGAAGCAGGTCATGCGCACGCTCCGTCATGTCGAGACTTTGGCGCGGGGACACAGCGAACCTACCCCAGCCATTCAAGCTGTTCGTCGCTTCTCCATCCGTCCAGATACGCCCCAAGCGAAGGAGAGTTCGAAAGAAATATTCCAGCTTGCCCAAACATTAGAAATAGCGCTGTGGGGATTTATCGTGGGCGGGTTTTTTCTCTCTCAGGCATATGGCGGCATTCTCTATGTGATATTGGCGTTGAGCCTTGTCTGCATTCGGTTGGTTCGACAGCAAACGGGGGAATCAGGCTATATTTCTGTCGGCAAGCCGCTCAGCTTCGCGGCCCGATTTCCCTTGCAGCGATTGCGTCGTAGATAAGACATCTGAATAAAGGAACGGGCCGTACCCGTGACACTCGAACCGATAAAAGTAGGCTGTTGGATGCTTGTGGAAAAACTGTTGCGATGGTGCATTCATCCTCGCGTGCGCGCGCGCTGTTTGGCTTTGCTCGGAGCGCATATCGGGGCGCAGGTGCGAGTGTATGAAGTTATGATAGTGAACCCCTTTGCCGGATTTTCAAATTTGACGATCGGCAATGAGTCCGTCATCGGCACGGGTACGATGATCGATTTGACCGGTCGCGTGAATATCGGAAGCCATACGGCCGTTGCGCCGGGGTGCATGTTCATGACGCATAGTGATCCCGGCTCCCGCATCGGGAATCGATTGTGTGCCGAATATCCCCGCACGATCTCACCTATACGGGTGGGCAATCACGTCTGGATTGGCGCCCAAACCTTGGTGCTCGGCGGCGTCGTGATCGGCGATGAAGTCGTGATCGGTGCAGGATCGCTTGTGACGAAAGATATTCCATCCGGTGTAGTCGCCTATGGACGCCCGGCGACGTCGGCGCGATTGTTGAGCGAGGCTCATTTCGCATGAACGGACCACGAATGCTGACTCCTAGTAGAGATGAATGGAATCGATTCGTCTGTGCCCAGCCGGGCGCGACGATTTATCAATCTTATGAGTGGGGAGACATTCGTTACACGAATGGATGGGAGCCGATCTATCTCGCGGTTGAGGAGGGCGGGGTATGGATTGCGGCGGCATTGATATTGGCCAAGCGGCTTCCGGGCGGCATGGGAACTATTCTCTATTCTCCACGCGGTCCGATTGTTACGCAATGGGACCGCGCGATGCCTCTTCTCAAAGAAGCGGTGCAGGAGTTGGCACGCGAGCGCAAGGCGATGTTTTGGCGAGTCGAACCGCCAGTAGTTGCAGACGATGCTGGAGCGGGAGACATCCTTTCGCGAGCCGGTTTTTCATCGGTTCCCCAAGAGTGGTCATACTGGAATCGACCCAAGTATGAAATGCAACTCGACATTGCCGAGGGTGAAACGGCGGTTTTTGCAAAATTGACGTCGAAAATCCGTACGAAGGTCCGCCATGCCTCCAAGCGAGGCGTCGTGATCGAAGAGGGATGCGGCGAGCAGGATCTTGAGAGCTTTTATCGTTTGTTGCAGGACACTGGCATGAAGAAGCGGATTCCCGTACGTGGCTTGGAATACTTCCGAACCGTCTACCGTACCTTTGTGAAATCGGGCATGGGACGTTTGTTTGTCGCGAGGAAGGATGGCATACCGGTAGCGGGAGGTCTCACTGTTAGATTCGGATCGACGGCGACTCTGCTGTATTTGAGTAATGATTATTCCATGCAGCGAGCGGGATGGGCCGTCCAATGGGACATGCTTCGATGGGCGATGGCACAAGGATGTACCACGTATGACTTCGGGGGCACTGGCACAAGTTACCCCCCGCAAGAGACTGATAAGGGCTATGGCGTCTATCAATTTAAACAGAGTTTCGGCGCCCAGATTGTCCGATGGTACGGTTATGCCGATTACGTATTCGCGCCGGCTCGATATGCGGCCTTCCGGCTGCTTGAACGCAATCTTCCACTTGGTGAACGCGTGTTTATCGAATGGCCCAAGCAGATGCTCTATCGATGGCGACCCAAAGCGGCGCGGACCGACGGATCTGCAGACGAGAGCTCACGCAAGACGACGACAAAGGAACCATGAAGCTGTTATTTTTGACCGGAAATCTTCCCTATCCCCCGACTGATGGATGGAAAATACGGGTCTTTTCTCTTGTGCGCGGACTCGCAAGACGTCACGAAGTTACCGTGGTCTCATTCATGCGGCGCATTGATGACGCGCTTGCCGTCGAGCAGTTGCGGGATCATGGCATTGCCGTCCATGTGCTTCCGCGGGAGTCCCGTTATTCACCGGTCACGCTCGCGCAGGGCCTGCTCGGAAAGACCGCGTTTCCGATCCTCAACTATCGTGACGATCGTATGACGCGTCTGCTCCGGCAGGTGATGCAGCAGGATGACTTCGATCTGATTCAAAGCGAAAGCTTGCACATGGCGCAGTACTGTTTGGATCTGCCCCACCCAACTGTTCTCGATTTGCACAATATCGAATCGCTGTTAATGAAACGGTATGCGAAGCAAGAACAGAATCCGATGAAACGTCTCTATGCCGAGATCACCTGGCGGAAGCTGGCGACGTATGAGCGAGAGGTGTGTGGACGATTTACTCATTGCTTGACCTGTTCCGACGAAGAGCGCGTACTGCTACAGACCCGGTCCAGGGTCGAGCGAGTCAGCGTGATTCCCAATGGTGTCGATATCGATGCGCATGGCGTGGAAAGTTGGCCGACCCACCAGACGCCGCAGTCCGGCGAACGCATTGTCTTTGTCGGCCGCATGGATTACCACGCGAACGTCGAAGGCGTGCGGTGGTTTTGCCGTTCCGTTTGGCCGCGCATCAGGGCGGCTCGTCCCGGAGCCGTCTTACAGATTGTGGGAGGACATCCTGTTCCGACTATTTCGCGATTGGCACGAGCGGGCGAGATTGAGGTGACGGGATTTGTCACGAATGTGCGGCCATATCTTCAAGAGGCGTCTGTCGTCGTAGTGCCGTTGCGGATCGGCGGCGGAACCAGACTGAAAATATTAGAGGCCTTGGCGATGGGTAAAGCAGTGATCAGTACGACTGTCGGTGCCGAGGGCATCGAAGCCGCCCCCTCCCGAGACTTAATCATCGCAGATCGATCAGATGATTTCGCTGATCACGTAGTGTCTCTACTGGCTCAGCCCGATGTTCGACGAAAATTAGGCGAGGCGGGGCGTCGCGCGGTCGAAGTTCGATACAATTGGGACACGATCGTTGCGAGCTTGGAAGATGTGTACGAACAATGCTTGGGCGTGCATGGGACCTCTGAAAGAAATGCGCAGTACGTCGGATAACCGAGATGCGAAGGTGTTCGGCAAAGGTCTTTCAGGGGTTATTCAGAGGAATAGGAAAGTTGATGACTTGGGAAGTTTCTCACTTCTCCAGGATGTGACGCAGTCCATAGCTAGTGGGAAAAGTTTCCGATAGATGAAGCTCATTTCTCATCTTAAAGGATTCTCGGAAAAAGAGTCTTCGTGGCTTATTGGCAGGTCGTCAGCGCTTGATGTAGTCAAAAGATATCCGCACGTGCCTCGGCTCTCAAATGTTACGCTGACGGTGCACACGTTCGCGTTTGACCACCACAAAAAATCTCGGCCACGGCCTTGTACGCGCAACTGTTACGTGCTTATGCTACCGATGATGTGGTGCGTCTCCAGGGGTCGTTACTGCTTCTTCGATGCAAATTGACAGTTAAGTCGGAGTGCAGAATGAGCGGTGTCCGGCTGCTTAACACCCATTCAACAGCATTAGGTCAACACCGGCAGACGGCTCTTGAAGTGTGTTATTAGAATTTGGCGATTTTCGGCCAATTCAGTTCCTTGGTGGTGATTGTCGTATGCAATCCCTATGTAATAGCTATGAATTTAGCCCGTCCAGAAGGCCATTCAGAATAGGTATTTCATTGTCTTACTACGACGGGCTAAGTATAAGATCGCTAGTTACTGCCATCATACTCATTAGACGTAATCACTGCATCTCATCGATTTTTGTCGTTCCGGTACAAATCTGATCTCACTCACAACGCTAGTCTATTGTACTTAGGCCATTTTATTTGGCATACGGGATGCTCTGTTGTGTCTGACCGCGCTGGGACATGTTGTTCACTGAAAGGGGCACACCATGCGACACAGGGCATCGGTTTTTAGCTATTTCATTACGATTGCTACGGCCGTCACCGCATGTCTGTTTCTACTCGCCTCGGGTCCGACACATGCTGACGATACGCCCATCCCTCTCTTAAGTACCTGGGAGTCTAACATGACGGCGTTCGGCCGTCAGATTTGCAACAGGCTCGTCCCTGGGGCAGAAGATTATCCTCTCCAGCTCGACGAAGTCTACTATGACGGCGAACGGGTCTACTATCAAATTACCGCTTATACGGGGGATCCGACATGGAAATACTGCGCCGGCTTGGCGGAGGGCATCTATCGAGATGGCTATGCCATGGCGCAACCAACCCCAGGTAAAGTGGCAGGGTGGGTGAACTTTACTAGAGGACTATTGATGGATTACGAGCGGACCGGGGACGCGACCTCGCGAGATGCCGTTGTGCGAATATCACAAAATGCTTCGTTTGCGAGTGATGGGACGCCGTTGGAATGGTCGGCGGATGCTTCGGTCAGTCGTGAAGTGGCCTATGCCATCATGGCCTACCTCAATGCGGAAGCGGCCGGCGCGCCGCGAAGGGCGCGATTGACCGATATGGTGAATCAAGCCCTAGGCCATATCGATCAATGGTTCATTTCGAAAACCGCCCCCTATGTCCGCCCATTCATGGTCGGCATCACCATGCAGGCACTGATTCAGGCCTATGATGCGACGCAGGACAGCCGGATTCCTAACGCGGTGAAGACTGCCCTAGATGGCCTTATGCCCAGCATGTGGCTGCCTGATTCCAAATGCTTTAAATATACCAATGTGGTTACGAGCACCGGTGGCATGGATCCGGCGCCCGACCTCAATCTTCTTATCGCACCGGCCTATGCTTGGATGTACTATGTCACCGGCGACACAAAGTATCGTGATTGGGGCGATCAAATCTTTGCCGGCGGGGTGACGAACGCGCAAAATTGGCTGTACCTAGGGAAGCAATTCGACCAGAATTATTGGTGGAGTCCTGCGTATGTTACCTGGCGGAAAGCCGCGCAGCCGGGCGTGGCCGCTGTGACTGTTCCGGTAACGGCAACTATGGGGACCAGTCCATCAGTGAATACGGCGGCCACTCCTCCGTCCACATCGATGCCGTCGCAGTCCTTGACTGCGACTACGGCCCCTCCTACCCCGTCGTCGTCTGCTCGTCCGTCCGAACCACCGACAAGCAGTCTTTTGGGAAACTTAAAGCAGCTAATGGATAATGTCAGGTAAGTCTTCGCAAGATGAACACCGGCTTCCGCAGCCGGTGTTCATCTCTTTTCAACATCCCAGTTAACGCAGGATGGTTGCTCGATTTCAGGAAGTTTGAGCGGCCGATTCTGACTTTCGTATCATGATCTCCCCCGCCATTCGTCGAACGCAATTTCTACGAACTACTCGGGCGACTGAGAAACTCTTTACATCCATAATCACGGCCTCTTTACAGGGAAAGCAGGCAATGCCTTCGAGCTACGGCTCATCGCCTAAAGCCGTATAATGCCCTGATCTGCGCCCCCGCTGCGGCCCTCGATACATATCGCGTCCGCAGGAGACCTCACTCAGGGCCTTTCCTAGCGAACAGTTATGCCGCCTCGTCGCAGCGACGATCAAGCGATTGCGGTCCGGATGCGAGACATGTCTACATTAAGTGACGCTATGGTTCACTCCGCATCTATGTGCATTGCGAAGAGTGATGGGTCAATGCAATGATAAGAAGGTGGAACGACTCTATTGAAGAAGGGCTCTCTCTGGGTCTTCTGAGGCAGAAGAGAGTTGCGGCGGGCCTGCGGCGCCCATACCGGCGCCTAGGCTTGTTCTGCAATGGACTAAATGACGGATCCGTTATCGAAAGAAGTGCCGATCCCGGAAGCGACTTCAGTGTGGAGGAACGAATGGGGGAAGATCGAGATGCCAGTGAGACCGTTAAAAGAAGCCGATGTGGGCCCCACGCATCGAACGAGATCAGGGTCCTAGCGTTGATAGCCGCCAATGAGGTCACGGGACCGCTGCGCGGGCTCTTTCAACTGATTGAGCATGCAAAAGATGTCCAGTTCGTTTTGGGCATGTTCCTGCTAAAGGGTCACCAGCCAATGGGTGCCGTGGCAGAAGCCGTGCGCCGTGGACTGCATGTTGAGCTGTTGACACAGACCAGACGGTATGACCCGGGCTTGCTGATTCGGACGGCGAAAATCATACGAACGTATCGCCTCGCCGTCATCCAATCCCATGGATACAAATCGGCAGTCGTCGCGTGGATCTGCGGACGTCTGTATGGGATACCTTGGGTGGCCTTTTCGCACGGATATACGAGTGAGAACCGTCGTATCAGCCTCTATAATCGGTTAGATGCCTGGGTGCTGCGGCATGCCGATGCAGTCGTCGCCATGTCTCGAGCGATGGGAAATCAGTTGACGGTTGGCGGCGTTCCCCTTAACCGCGTTCACGTCATTCACAATGCCATCGACCCGGCAGAATACTCTGTCAGTGGCGACGGATCGTCGTGGCGCCGGCGATGGGGTATTTCCCCGGACGCGGTCGTGCTCGGCGTTATTGGACGATTGAGCCCCGAGAAAGGGCAGCAGATTTTTCTAGAAGCCTTCCAGGGAGTCGTCGCGCAGGATCCGAATCGGAGAGCCGTCCTTGTCGGGGAAGGACCGGAGAAGGAACGCTTGATTCAACTGGTGCGCCATCTGGGACTTGCGAACCATGTCCTGTTCACCGGGCATGATTCTCATATTGAAGAGCTGTATCCAGCCCTTGATCTTGTGGTGATCCCGTCGCTCAGCGAAGGATTGCCCAATGTACTTTTGGAGAGCCTTCTTTACGGCAAGCCAGTGGTGGCGACCGAGGTCGGCGGGATTCCGGAGGTACTGAAACCGGCGGGTTCGGGATGGCTGGTGCCTCCGAGTGATGTCAAGGCTTTGGAGAACGCGATGGTGGACGCCCTCCAGGATGCGGGGCGTCGGACGTCGAGCGGGTCCGCTGGATTCGACTATGTGCGCCGGCACTGCAGCCCGCAGCGTCGGGCGGATTCAGTGAGCTGGCTTTATCGGCACATCCTAGAATTGGATAGGTAGTCATCGGAAGCATCTGTCATAGGGACTTATGCTCCGTTTTCTAACCTCCAATTGTAGATGCCATCGACCTGATCCTCCTCGAGGCTCTTTCATTCATCGGGCGAGTCCGGGTCCGCATACTCAGTCCAAGGCAAAACTTCCCTACAAAGCCACTATGGCTAAAATGTCTCGCTCTTCAGGATGCTGATCACGAGATCACACGCCGTCTGGTCGTCGTCCTCGCTTAATCGAATCCGCTGATTTATCTGCCACATCAACCTCTTCTATGCCTCAGAATCGTGTCTTAGGGTGGTTCCACTTGAGATTGATAAAGGTCGGGCGCATTGACAGAAAATGTCAATTTCATTTTCCTTCTCATTGCATTAAAAATCCTTAGACACAAGTTTTTAGGACCACCATCCATAGGAAACACGTTGGAGGAGGACAATTTGATGCGGCATAAGAAACACATTTCTGATAAGTGCAAGTCTGATAAGTGCAAGTCTGATAAGTGCAAGGTGATCGATCATAAATTGACAAGCCAAAATAAAGAAGAAACTGCTTATACTCTTGAGCCGCTGGAGTCGCGCGTTTTATTGTCGGCCGATCTCTCTGGCGCAGTTCAAGCCTTATCTGCTACACCTGTAGAAACGCCACCGCCTGCCGTAATTCTTAATGTCACGCCGGCCTCCACTGCCGGACAACAAGCTTTATCAGTTGCCGAACTTCTTGCCATACCGGTTTCCGCTTTTCCTGTAGCGGTAACTATGTCGGTATCAGAAACCGTTAGCCCAACTCAGACAGTATCTCAAACGGCGGACATACCTCCACAGAATCAGGTTTCGATGCCGAGTTCCGACTCAAGCCTTCTTTCCCAGAATGCAGAATCGGGGCAAAGTTTCGGTCAACAGCCTACCAATGAACAGACCACTCCAACAAATACAACCTTAACTGCTGGACCGCAAACTTTACCCGTCGCCCAAGTACTTCCCCAACCGATCTCTCTTTCTCCGACTGTGACTCCGAATATATCCAATGCCCCTGAACTCGCTACAAACCTTCCGACAAACGCTAATCTCAGCGACTCAGTGACAATAAATCCGGCGCCGCTTGCCGTCAGCGCTGCGCCTGAATCCAGCCTTTCGAGTCAAACGACCACCGTTCGCCCACCGATTGATACTGTTCTCTTAAGTCAGTGGCAGCAGCAGATGACTACCTTTGGGCAACAGCATGCAAACCTATTAAGCAGCTTATCAGGTGATGCTGCGTTAGACGCGACGTATTACGATGCTGCCCGGGTTTTTTACCAGATTGCCGATTACACGCATGACCCAAGCTGGCTTGCTCCTGCGCACGAAGCCGCGACAATTTATCGGGATCAATTTGTTATACCCAGTAATGGCGACGTGCCTGGTTACTGGAATTTTACGGGGGGGCTGCTTCTCGATTATCAACATACCGGAGATGTCCAGTCGAAGGACGCAATAACCTTACTTGCCAACAATGCGGCATTTGCACGTGATGGCACACCCTTAGAGTGGACAGCCAGTACCGTTCAAAGCCGGGAAGTTGCCTACTCGATTATGAGTTATCTGAATGCAGAGACGGTTGGTCAGCCGCATCGGGCGCGTCTTGATGATCTTGTGACACAAGCCATTGGGCATCTCGATCAATGGTTCGTGTCAAAGACAGCACCTTATCTTCAGCCTTTCATGGCGGGTCTTACCATGGAAGCCCTAATTCAATACAACACAGCCGTAGGTGGCGACTCTCGCATCTTACCGGCCATTCAATCGGCGGCGGATTCAATGTGGTCGCATAACTGGTTACCCCAAAACCAATCCTTTCAGTATATTGACCGAGACCTAGGCGGGGCTGGCGGTCCGACGCCTGCTCCGGACTTGAATATGTTGATCGCTCCCGCCTATGCTTGGATGTATCATCAGACGGGGAATCCGATGTATCAGCAGGAGGCCGATGCCATTTTTAAGGGTGGCGTGCAGGATGCCTATCTAGACGGGGCAAAGCAATTTAATCAGAATTATCTATTTGCGTTTGATTTTCTGACTTGGCGGAACAGTTAAATCGTATCAATAGAGGTTTCCGTATGAGTAATCATCGCTCACGCACACTGGCTCCAGTAGCAACTCTATGGAGTTGAGGTCTTCCCACGGCAGTCACCGTGGAACCTATCGGATGTACCGCATCAGATTATTGATACGGAATGCGGTGAGCGATAACCTTAACCACTTTGAGGGAAAAGGGGCTACTTAGGCCATCGACGGCTTAGGTAGCTCCTTGCACGTCTTCCTTTGCAATCGGGGGTCTTGCCGAAAAATGGGAGTTTAATAAGGCCTAGCTTCGCACGAAGTTAGGATAATCCTGGCTTGCTGTCGCTTATATACTTGTTCGGTGCATAACTTCTTGTCGGGAGCTTCCCTTCCGACCTTCCCAAGTAGTGTGAGAAGACCCAGCTCAAGGAGCCCCCTCGATCTTTGGGGCGACTTCGCCATGTCAGAGGCCACCTTTTTTGGAGAAGATTACGAAGTGACGGTATGACTGATCTTTTCAGCAAGGATACCTCACGATCACCCTATTGATGGCAATTATGGATGATCTATTTCGGATTGAAGCTGATGTCGTGAATCGCTGTGGATCTGCTTTTCCAATTGCTAGCGGATAGCACTATGCTGGTTGCCGGTAGCCGCGTTGTTGGACGTTTTAGTCTAACCCCTACATCGACTTGCTGTTCCTTCCTATAGTTGCCGCCATGTGGTTCTCTGTAAAAACTACATGCACGTCCCGCAAGACGCTAGAGATCACTGAAAACTATCTTTGATATCGTTGAATTGTCTCGGCAGGAGCGCTTCCAATTCTAATGCTTCTCTTGCCAGGTCAATCGTAACCACCGGCCACTCCTTCATGCGATCGGTGCTGGTCACTCTCCTACTTGATGAGGAGGAAGTTGGACGGCTCGGAAAATCGAGCCTAATACGGTGAGCAGGAGATTGTATCGCTAGTGCTGATGCATTCTGATGGCATATTGATGCTATCAGAACGGCGTTCGCTAACAGCCAATAGCTATTTAGTGGGATGATGGAGTTACTCGGCACAGTAATTATTGGTTAGGTGGTGCGGATGCTCGATAACTTCATGGTTAAGGTTCGGCGACGCGAATCGCCGTTTTATGCTCGGCTGTATCGACTGGCGAAGGCTATACAAAAAATTCATATGCCAGTTATTCCAGGGGTGCATCATTTCCTCTACAATGAGCGACGTCTTCGGCTCGCGGCCTGGCGCGCCTTCGTCCGTGTCGTGTACCACGAGCCGCTATTCAAAACACGATGTGCGCGGGTTGGGACAAACCTCCACCTGGTGGGTGGGCTTCCGCTCTTGATGGGTAACCCCATTCACTTGATCATTGGAGATGACGTGACGATCTCGGGTGTCACAACATTCGTAGGAAGTAAGCTCGTATCGCGGCCGGTGCTAGAGATCGGCAGCGGGTCTTACATCGGGTACCAGACAGGCATTGTCACTGGACGCGGAGTGTATATCGGCCGCCATGTCTTAATTGCGAATCGCGTGTTCATTGCGGCTGAAGATAATCATCCTTTGGAGCCTATCGCGCGTATGAAGAATGAACCACCCCGTCTGGAAGACATCAAGTCAATCTGGATCGAAGATTATGTGTGGGTAGGGGAGGGTGCCACAATCCTGAAAGGCGTTCGTGTCGGTCAAGCTGCCGTTGTCGCCGCGCATGCCGTTGTGACGAAAGATGTGCCATCTTACAGCGTCGTCGCTGGCAATCCGGCATCGGTCGTGAAATTGTTGCATCATGAACAGGAACTATCCTGTGAGGTCCCATGAGTCCTATCCCATTATCACAAGTCGTGTATGCGCTGGCCATCGGCGGCTCAGAAACTTTGGCCCGCCGCCTGGCGCTCGGACTTACGCGCCGTCACTATACATGCTCTATCTATGCCGTACACAACGACGGCCCCCTTGCGAATCTCCTCAGGGCAGACGGCATTCCCTGCCGAGCGTTCTCGCGTAAAGGCAAATGGGACCTTGGCCCTTTAGTTAATCTGATTCAACAGTTCCGTGCCAATGGCACAAAAGTGGTGCACACGCATCACATTGGCCAACTGCTCTATGGCGGCCTAGCAGGTAGGTTGGCAGGATGCCGAGTTATCCATACCGAACATGACTATTACACTTTGAGGCGCGCACGCACTCAGCAACTGCTCCGTGTGCTGACCCGTCTTGCCGATCGTGTCACGGCCGTCGCCGAGCCGGTCCGGAGTTTCCTTGAAGACACTGTTGGTCTTCCGTCAAGCAAGCTCATCACAATACAAAATGGTGTCGAGGTCGACCGATATGAGGCTGCAATCCCCCATGATCGAAAGAAATGGGATCTCAAGAACAGCGAGGTGATAATTGGGTGTGTGGCACGTCTCTCCCCAGAAAAAGGGCACACGGTGCTCTTGCGAGCCTTCCAAAAGGTGATCAACCGACATTCACAAGCCAGACTTGTCATCATTGGTGAAGGGGAGGAGCGGGAGCGACTGCAACATCTGGTCGCCGACTTGAGCATTGGGAGCTTCGTGCGATTCTTGGGCTTGCGGGCCGATGTGCCCGAAGTACTGGCGACCTGTGATCTCTTCACTTTGCCCTCGATCCAAGAAGGACTCCCCATCGTCATCCTTGAGGCGTTAGCCGCCGGGAAGGCCGTCGTCGCAAGTGAGGTTGGCGCCATTCCGGACGTCATTCGACATGGCGCAACAGGCATGCTTGTGCCTCCCGGCAATGTCGATGCGCTGGCCGATGCCCTATGTCTCCTCATAGAAGATGAGGAAGCGCGACAGCTCCTGGGACAAAGTGGTCGTAAACTAGTACGTGAAGCATACGATTTCGAGCGCACCGTTGGACAATATGACGATCTCTATCAGAGGGTGTTAAGAGAGTCCGGGACATTGCGGCGGAGTGGTTTGCCGCTGACAGCTTCGTAGGCATCTGATGGAGGAGAGATGAAGACCGATCTGGTTAAGATTCTGAAATGTCCTACCTGCCTGAGCCCTCTGCAAGCTGAGGCATCGGAGGTGGAACGGATAGACGAAGAGATAAGGACAGGGAACTTACGCTGCGCATGCGGCGCGTACCCCATCGACAACTATGTTCCGCGATTTGCTGGCGACCGTTATGCCACGAACTTTGGCAGGCAATGGAATCTGTTCCGCCGTACGCAGCTGGATCGTTTGGCTCAAGATAACTCGGAGACCCGGTTTGCGTCGGAAATTGGGTTTCGGCTCCAAGAGGTGGCGGGGCGGATGGTCCTTGATGCGGGATGTGGTATGGGACGTTTCGCCGATGTAGTGTCGCGATGGGGTGGAACGGTAGTGGGAATTGATTTGAGCACTGCGGTGGAGGCCGCATACGAAAACATTGGGCGGCGGCCCAACGTACATCTGTTACAGGCGGATATCAGCCAGCTTCCGTTTCCCGAGGGCACGTTCGAATACATCTACAGTATTGGTGTGTTACACCACACGCCGGACCCGCCGTATTTCTTCAGCCGTCTGGTGCCTCTGCTCAAGCCAGGGGGAATCATTGCCGTGTGTGTCTACTCTCGAGAGGTCGGCCGCATGGCATTAGCGAAGCGTCATGGTTATCGCGCGGTGTTTCGGGCGTTGCCTCAGTCGATGCTGCTGCCACTTTCGCGATGGTTCGGATCGGTGGGTTATCGTCTTGCGCATACTGCAATCCTCCGGCACATCGTCGGATTACTCCCGGCTGTGGTTTATCCGGATCAGCCACAGGAATGGTCGGAATTGGACACATTCGACTGGCTTTCGCCGACGTATGAGTTTCGGTATACGAGAAAGGAGGTCAGCGGGTGGTTTCGACAGGCTGGACTCCATGATGTCCGCGTGACTGATAATACGCCGGGGTGGGTCTGCGTCACGGGGTCCGCACCTTCCGGGGCCTGAAGACAGTGGCACAACACTGGCGATGTAGGGTTCGGCCTATCCTCGTCCTGTGGGTCTTGCTGACGTCGCATTCCATCGTTCTGTGTTGCGGTTTTGTGGAACGGGATTCGTTTCCATCCCGACGCTAGATTCTACCTTTTCGTTCGCAGGAGAACCGTAGGTTATGTGTGGCATTGCCGGCATGGTGTCCTTGACGGACCGACCGCTTGAAGATGTCGAACTAGTGCGGACGATGATGGATCGTCTCGTTCACCGGGGACCGGATGAGTCCGGCGTGTATGTCAATGAGACCCATACCGTCTGCTTGGGCCACCGGCGTCTCAGCATTATCGATCTGCACACGGGCCGCCAGCCGTTGGGCAATCAAGATGGCTCCGTAACAGTGGCCTTCAACGGAGAAATCTATGGGTTTCAAGCCCTGCGTCGCGAGCTCGAAGAGCGTGGGCACCATTTTCGGACGGCGACGGATACCGAAGTCATTGTCCATTTGTACGAAGATTTCGGCGAAGCGGCTCTGCAACGACTCACTGGGATGTTTGCGATCGCCCTGTGGGACGAAGACAACCAATGCCTCCTGCTCGCGAGAGACAGACTCGGCAAGAAGCCGCTCTACTACGCGATTGGTCCGAATGCCCTTGTCTTCGCATCCGAACTAGACCCTCTGACCGCGGTGCCATGGCTCAGCCGAGACATCGATGAGATGGCCTTGGATCGATATCTGACCCTCGGCTACATCCCTGCGCCTGCCACGATTTATGCGGGCGTGCAAAAACTAGAGGCCGGTGAGTACCTCATTGTTCGAAAAGGGGATCTGCAACGCTGGCGCTACTGGTCGCTTAGTGCCGTCCCACCCACGAGCCCTGTGGCTTGGCCAGACGTCAAAGGGGAACTCGTGAGACGCGTGCGGGAGGCCACCCGAGTCCGTCTGGTGAGTGACGTGCCGATCGGCTGTTTCTTAAGTGGAGGTGTGGACTCCAGCATTGTCCTGGCAATGATGGCGGAGCTGAGCGATCGACCCGTGCGCACCTTTTCCATGGGCTTTGCGGAGGAACAGTACAGCGAACTACCGTATGCTCGGACACTGGCTCGTCATTTTGGCACTGATCATCATGAATACGTTCTGGAACCGAACGGGGTCGAGGTGTTGGATCGACTGGTCTCTCATATCGGCGAACCCTTCGCAGACTCCTCGTGCTTGCCCACGTGGTATTTGGCCGAGATGACCAGAAAGTCAGTGCCGGTGGCCTTGACGGGGGATGGTGGTGATGAGCTGTTTGGGGGCTATGCTTGGTATCGCACCGGCCGTCTCTTGAGCCGCTTAGCGGTCGTGCCGCCGGTGGTGTGGCGCGGGATCGGGCGCCTCTCAAGCCTATTGCCGGGGGCTGGCCTTCGCCGCGTCAACAGGCTAGCCGATGTCATGACACTTCTCCCTGGCGGGCGATACGCTTGGCTGCGACAACAGATGAGTTCTGAGATAAAGAAGCGCATCTATGCGCCGGAATTTTTTACTCGAACACAGGGAGAGGCACTAGGATGGTTGGGCCAGCGGTACGACGCAATGCCGGGCGATGACTCGTTGAACCGTATGATGGCCGCCGACCTTGCTTCCTATATGGCCGAGGATCTTCTCGTCAAGGTCGATCGCATGAGCATGGCCCATTCGCTTGAGTGTCGATCCCCCTTGCTGGACAGCGATGTCGTCACATTAGCGCTCCAGATACCGAGTACGCTAAAGATAGGTGGACCGCTCATATCCAGGAATCAACGTACGCCAGTCGGCGGCAAGTGGATCTTGCGCGAGGCATTCCGTGACCGATTTCCGGAAGGATTTCTAGAGCGACCAAAGCAAGGCTTTGGAGTGCCGTTGGAACGTTGGTTCAAAAGTCATATGCGTGATCTCCTGTATGAACGCGTTCTTTCCGGAACGGTGCTTCAGTCGAAGCGCTTTAATCTAAAGTCCTTGCATGGATTGGTTGAGGAGCATGTTGAGGGCCGTGCAAACCATGCTCCAACGCTCTGGGCGCTGCTGGTGTTGAGTTCATGGGGACAGCACTACCGCGTGCGCGTGTAGCACTAATCTGCCGCACAAAAGTGAGAACAAGATGACGGGTGGCTTACGAGACCCAGAAGAATCGAGTCGGGAGAATTTGAAATTAGTGGCGAGCTCTTCTTTTCAATCGCTCTGCTTAGTCGGTCACTTGCCTTGTCACTGTTTTTGACAGACGGACATTAGACACCATCCGAGGCGGTTAAACGGAAATGTGTAGCCAAGCCAGCGGTCAATCTGCCCCAGCCCTGGGAGCGTCAGGTCTACTTTAAGCAACGTCAGCCAACTGACAAGGTTGTATGGAATGATCCACATCGAGGCCCACTTTGTGACCGTCAGACCGTGTCGGCTCAGGAGTCGGCGTAGGCTCTGAGGTGTGTAGAAGCGCACATGTGTAGGATCCCATCCCATCCAGCCTCGATTCCCTCGCCACCATCGATGATATGACGCTTCGATCAGATAGTTTAAAGACTGGCTATTCTGAGTCGATAAGATCAAAGTCCCGCCCGGCTTCAGAGCTGCCGTAGTCCCATTCACCCACCGCTCATCATCCTCGATATGCTCGATTACATCCTTCGCCATGATTAGGTCATACTGTTCCAAGCCACAGTCACCCGCGGACTGCACCGAAAACTCACATTGCTCGCTCAGCCCGACCACACGCGCCTGATACTGGGCCGTGTGAATGGCCGTCGCAGACCGATCCATCCCGCGCACTCTAGCTCCGCGCTGGGCCGCAAGCAGGGACAACCCTCCCAGTCCACACCCATAATCTAGTACCGTCTGTCCTGCCAGCGACGCAGGCAGCAGGCTCGTAAACATCTCCCATTCCACCACATTCACAGGCAACCGGCCCAAGTCGGCAGCTTTGGCCAGAGCTGACTGCGGATCACCATCCTGCGCCCAATGGTCCGACGGATAGTCAACCTGATTCATGCTCATCCTTTCTGCTCTCTAACGGCTATTGACGTCATCTGGGACCTCTTGGTTGACGTTCACAATTTCAAATGTGCTGGCAGACTCAGCCGTGGCACGGACTATGGCTTGAGAGTGAAGTCATCCTTCTTCATTTGCCAGATAATAAGACGCAGCGGGTACTGCTTCCCAAGCTTGCTACACATGATATCCGTACCGTCCAATGAGTTATCGTCAACGACCACCATTTCAGCACTCATTTTCATGAAAGTAAAATATTCGCACAAGGGTATCGTAAGCCCTCC
>Ga0070673_100000025_pt1 | contig 74467 bp, 86 predicted proteins | sample KBSM23metaG_FD_65342 | JGI IMG/M metagenome (GOLD analysis project Ga0070673, IMG submission 65342) | Miscanthus rhizosphere microbial communities from Kellogg Biological Station, Michigan, USA - KBS M2-3 metaG | ecosystem: Host-associated > Plants > Roots > Rhizosphere > Soil ... | reverse complement strand
AACAATATATAGCAGCGGTTGTCAGCCGATATAAATCTAACCCAGCCCTGCAAAGCTACCAACTTGAGAACGAATATTTTAATAGCTTTGGCGGTTGCAACAACTTTGACCGTGCACGGTTAAGCAGCGAGCTCGCGCTCGTCAAAAAGCTCGACCCACAGCATCCGGTTATTATAAGCCGCAGCAATAACTACGCTGGCCTAGCGACGCGTCAACCACTGCCAGATATCATTGGTATATCTGTATACCGACACGTCTGGAACTCAGTACTATGGCACCGCTATGTAACCTATCCGTTTCCCAGCTGGTACTATGCGTTCTTGGCCGGGGCAGAACAGATCGTTACTGGCAAGCCAGCGGTAATCCACGAACTGCAAACCGAGCCGTGGCCACCAGATGATTTGGACATACCCCATATCAGCTTACGCGAGCAGAACAAAACCTTTACTGCGCAAACGCTGGCCGACACCACAAAATTCGGCAAGCAAACCGGCATCAAAGATATCGACCTCTGGGGTGCAGAATATTGGTACTACCGCATGGTTACCTTGCATGATCCCAGCGTTTGGAACACTGCCGAGCAAATCTTTACAGATAATAACTAGAGCGCTCCAGATTAGCCTTCATCGGCTCCTCTAATGCACAGGGGCTCATGTCGCTCGCAATGCTTGCAGTACCATGGCGGCATGTAGATCAACGTCATCACCACCTGCATGGAGCATTCGTTCCACTACAAACGATCGAATCACATCCGATCCATACCCTAATTTAAGCCCGTCCATCAGCTCAGTAAGGTAGGTATTGTCCGCTAGCTCGCTACATCCACCCCATATCACTGTCGAGCGCATATCAGGATTCGCAGATATACTCTCCTGCAATCGGGCGCTAAAGCCATCCTGAGATAACACCTTAGCGATGGCAACATTACTCAGACGCAACAAGCCACCAGCGTAACGGAGCTTTCCAACGTCGGCCAATCGCCGCGCTTCATACAATGGTTTACTCCCCGTATTTTTAATGTACTCCGCTAAGGGTGCCCTGCAACTGCGAAACGCCTTAAGCATGCCCAGTAAGCCACGTTCCCTAGTGCTAGCCATCTCCATCAACACTTGCTGTTTCGTTGTGAGTCCATACTCGCTTGATAGCGCACTGGCAACCACCGCCTTGTCGGCACCACACGAATATCCTAAGTGGTCTACCGACTTTATACCGAGATCTCCGAGAAGACGAATGGTAGGCATTACCGTGGGTGACAAATCACCATTCCATACCTGTCGGATTTCCTGACGGCCCAAGGTCCCAGCGTTGCTACCAACTGGACCTGGATTACCCACGACTACTAGCTGTTGCTTTGGGTCGGCACCAAATAAGCGTATAGCCCGCACGGCCAGCGACGGATTTATCGGCGTAGCCATAGGTGCATGCAGGACTCGAGCATGCGTATCATCATAATCTTCTTGAGGAGTAAGCCTTAGATACTCAAATGGTCGCCCCGTAACAGGGTCCACACCCCTCGACAGACCATCGGCTAGCCCATATTTGTCGGCAAGTTGCCAGAAACTCAAATCGTTTTGCCAATGTGCCACTTCAGCAACATCCGCAATAACACCTTCGTCAAAATGATAAAAATTTTCTAAACGCTCCGCGGTACCAGTAATCACAAAGGGCTATTGTACACTACTGATAAAGCATGCAATTTCTAATCTGCCCCAGATATACTAGACGATTACCAGACTAACATACTGCAAATTAAGAAGGGTAACAGTACCTAGTAAATCGGGATCCTAGCAGCACTGAGTAGCGTGCTGACCCTATGGACACCGCCGTCCGCACCAGGTGCCGTGCGTACTACACCTTCGGGCACTACCAACGTACCCTCTTCGGGAATCACCAGCCCTGCGGTCGCACTAAGGTCATACCGCTGAAATCGCATTGCAAATTCCTCTGGAAGCCTATCGCCCTCTTCCAATACTCCAGCCATGACAAACTTCCCAAATTGAAATGCAACTGCCTCATGTACGCTGGAGCCTGGGTTTTCGGCGCTCAGCTCACTCCGCTTAGCATCTAATACAGCTCTATCCAGCTGTACAACTCCAGCCATTTTGAAGCGTGCCGGCCATGGCAACCTCGTACCACGCCCTGTACCTCTGAAATCAGCCCGACTTGAGTCTGGAATAGCGCTTGCTGGAGTTACACTAACCCCATAAACTACCCTATTAATACGTGGGTCGCCAATTACCAAACGACCAATAGACGCATATTTCACGCTCGTTCTGGAAAGCCATTCCCCAGCGTGTGCTTGCATTGCTTCAAATGTATTGCCTGCCATATAGCTTATACTACCGCACCCATAGACACGTCGCAACCTGGTAGATACATAGACGAACAGGGGTAGTAAGCGTACAATAAAAACAGTATGGCCAAAAAGAAGGCACAAGCCCCCAAAACCATCCAAAACCGCCGCGCCCGGTTCGACTACGAACTTGGCGATTCTTTGGTAGTTGGCCTGGAACTAACTGGCGCCGAAGTAAAAAGCTTGCGTATGGGGCACGGCCAGTTGCGCGGCGCCTATGTAACCGTTAAAAACGGTGAGCTGTACCTGCTCAATGGCACCATCAACGGCACACATGGCGTACCTGTTCCCGAGACAGATCAAACACGCAGCCGTAAATTGCTCGCTAAGCGCCGCGAGATCAATGCACTGATAACCGCAAAGCAGCAGGGGCGCACTATCGTACCACTCGAACTCCTTACGGGCAGCCGTTACATCAAGCTCCGCATTGCGATTGGTAAGGGCAAAAGGCAATACGACAAGCGCCAGACGCTCAAGCAGCGAGACCAGGAACGCCAAGCCCGCGCCCTGTTCAGGCCACACTAAAGAATTCCCTAGCAGCAACCAGCACAACGCAGCGCACATATCTGTATGCTTTAAAACAGACAATGGAGACATAACACTGCTACAGTACGGGTGCCATAAACAGGAGAGCGCCCATGCAGCGTTTGCGCATTGCAATGATAGCTCCACCCTGGCTCAAGGTTCCAACAGAGGGGTATGGAGGGGTCGAAAGAGTAATCGACAGCTTGGTACGAGAACTGGTAAAGCTTGATGTGGATGTAGAGATTTTTGGCGTGGGTAAACGCAAGCTACATGGCGCGCTAGTGCATAATGTGACCAAGTCGGAACAGTTTGCTCACATCCTCAAACCCATGTACGATTTCGCGCTCCCCATACCGATAGCTCACGTCCTGTGCGCACTCCAGCTCATACAAGCAGACGGCACGTTCGACATCATCCACGATCACAACTACTTTATCGGGCCGGCCATATTAGCCTATGCAGCCGGAACGGAGCATATACCGCCAGCCATACACACCATACACGGGCCGCCGCCCACCACCGATCGTATGGTTGCAGAAGGCGTCCCGGACAACCGGCTCTTTTGGCGAGCCGTTGACGGCGACAACAGCTGTTTTTTCGTATCAATATCCGACGCTATGCGCCGCAGCATGCCGCGCGAACTCAGCCTCAACATGCTCGACACCGTCCATAACGCCCTCGAGGTTGATGATTTTCCTTTTGTAGACCAACAGGGTAAACGAGATTACTTTATAACGCTGGCACGCTTTGCGGAAGACAAGGGTCAGCATATTGCCGCTAGGTTATGTGCCAAGCACCACTACCGATTGCGCATGGCCGGCACCGTCGCCACTATCGCCACCGGCCGCAAATTACTACTCGAACTCGCCAACCCATTGAGCCGCTATCGCAACGACTACGATTTTCGCTACTACAGCGACAGGGTGTTTCCGTATGTCCTGCACAATCCGCGCATAACATACTCGGGTTCAGTAAGTGGCAAGCAAAAAATGAAGTTTATATCCGAAGCCAAGGCGCTCCTGTTTCCCATCACCTGGGAGGAGCCATTTGGGATGGCCGTCATTGAAGCACTCGCCTGCGGAACACCTGTCGTCGCAATGAAGCGTGGTGCTATGCCAGAAATTATTGAACACGGCGTCAACGGCTTTTTAGCAAACGATGAAAATGAATTTGAGGCATACATGGCCCGGGTAGGCGAAATAGACCCGGCAGCCTGCCGTGAGTCAGTCGAGGAAAAATTCTCGGGCAAGCGGATGGCCGAAAAATACATAGAACGATACAAAACTGCCATACAGTTAGCCAAAAAACATCGCACAACCGAACGATAGGACCGAATATCGCTTATGATACAATACTAAGCGAGTATGGATTTTGCGCAGCACGAGCGATCCGCATCAAACGCGGACCGTCCAGTTACTACTGCTAGCTTAGCGACTGCACCGCCTAACCCAAAGAATAACCCATTAAGCTTAGTTCGTGCCCCTGAAAGCTGGGGCGTATATGCCAGTACCGGCATAAATTTTCGATACGCCGTGTTCGGTCGCGATTCTATCGAGGTCGCCGAAGACATATTGGCCACCCATCCGGATGTGGTACGTGAAATCATTTTGCTACTCTGCAAACTCCAGGGTACTAAAACGAACGCAATCACCGAAGAAGAACCGGGCAAGATACACCACGAATACCGCAGCCTCCATATTGGCACCGACGACCTGCCGCCCAGTTCTCAGCGCATTATGCGCGAACTGCAGCGTAAGTGGGGTAGCGAATCCGAAGATACCATGGTCTATTACGGCAGCCACGACGCAACGCCGCTTTTCGTGCGCCTAGTAGAGCGTTACTGTCAGCAAGAGGGCAGGGCGATTTTAAATCACACCGTTGTACGGCATAGCGACAACACGACACTGCGCGTCCGTGACTGCCTCGACGAAGCACTTGCCTGGCTCGGTGCCAAAATCACCCCGCAAACACGAGGTCTTTTCGCCTATCACCGCCTCAATCCGCAAGGCATCGCGAACCAAGCGTGGAAAGATTCCGAGACCGCCTACATACATATTGATGGCACACTGCCAGACCCTAATGCAGCAGTTGCGTCCATCGAGCTCCAGGGTTATGCCTACGATGCTTTTCGAGCAGGCATACGGCTCGGCATCGGAACCTACACCGCCCGCTGGCGCTGGCGCAAAGCAGCGTTGTTATTGCAACAACAAACGCTACGCTTACTGTGGATGAAAGACACCCAGTATTTTGCCCAAGGGCTCGATTTTACCAACCCCGCTCGGCCACGCCGCATTGCAACAATCACTTCAAATCCCGGGGTGCTGCTTGAGAGCAGTCTCCTACACGACCTGCCAGCCTGGCAAGCCCGGCGCTACACGCGCGCCATCGTACAAACTATCCAGAGCAGTGAATTATTAACAGATATCGGCGTCCGCTGCCGAGCAATCCAGCACCGCAACTTGCTTGCCACCATTGACTACCACGGCCTAAACACCGTCTGGCCCAAAGAGACGTACGACATCGCCAAAGGCTTCCGCCGGAGCGGCGAAATAGGGCTGGCCAATGATTTAGAAGACCGGCTTATGCGCGGGTTGGAGCGGGCAGGTGAGTTCTACGAATTTTTCTATGTCAGCCGCGATGGTACAGTGTGGTACAACCGCGACCAAGCACTTGCGCACTTTAGCGCCAAAGTACCCAAAAACACCCTCGTCGTGCCCGAGACCGGCCAGGCCTGGACTATTGCAGCCTCTATACGTATAGCCCATGAACGGTCACTACCCCCAATACAACGGTTTGCGACAATCCGTGGGTTACGGCTGCCGAGCATTCCGCGTAAAAGAGCGCCGTCAAAACCACTGGCGTAAGTTTGCATTTAGTCGAGTTCAGGCTCATACTAGTACCCATCCAATGCGGGGAGAAAAACCACTCAAAATCGCTATGATGGTGCGTGGGTATCTACCATCACCACGTCCGGCCGATACGATATACGCGCCGATAGATCTTTCTGTGGCCATTGCTCAAGGTCTTACCGATGCCGGTCACAAGGTGGACTATTACGCTCCAACTGGCACCGATATATCTAGGGTATCCGTCGTAACTCGCAACCTTAGGCCGCTCGCCACTAACAATCAGGAACTGCAAGATCTATTTTCTAATGGCGAGCAGATGAACCACTACATACCGGCGCTCTGGGACACCTACCTCGCCGAGGAGATGTTCCGCCGCGCCCAACAGGGTGACTACGACATCCTCCATTTTCATCATCCCGAGGTTGCACTGCGGCTCGCAAATTTTCACAAAAATATACCCGTAGTTTACACTTTGCACGACCCCATCTTCAGCTGGTACAAAGACCTATTCGAACTGTACGATTCACCGAATCAGCACTATATTTCCATCTCAAACAACCAACGCCGCGATGCACCAGACCTCAACTATGCCAATACTGTGTACAACGGCATCGACACCGATCTATTCAGTTTTCACAGCGAGCACGAAGATTACTTGCTCTATGCCGGCCGCATCGTACCCGAAAAAGGCGTAAAAGAAGCAGTGCAAATTGCCGAAGCGACCAACCACCGGCTACTCATCATTGGTCCGGTGTACCCCAAGAACCAAGGTTACTTCGACCAATACATCAAGCCCTATCTAAACGACAAGATTTTATACCTTGGCTACATTGAACGCGATAAAATGCTGCCATACTACCAAAACGCCAAGGCGCTGCTTATGCCCATTCAGTGGGAGGAGCCATTCGGCCTCACCGCCATCGAAGCCATGTCGTGTGGCACACCTACACTTGCTATCAACCGTGGCTCTATGCCCGAAATTATCAAAGACGGCAAAACCGGCTTCTTGGTGGGCAGTGTCGGCGAAATGATTGAAGCCGTTCACAAGGTGAATAAAATCGATCGCCGCGCCTGCCGCGATCACGTTAAGATGAACTTTGGCCTGCGCCGTATGGTCACTGGCTACGAGGAAACGTTCCAACACATTGTGGGCAATGCTAGTAGCGTCAGTCGTATCCAGCGCAAGGTGGTTGGCAACGTAAAGCGGAGTGTTGAGCGCACCACAACCACTGCTCGCAAATACACGCCACGCCTACCAAAATCGCCAAATTCATAAGGGCAGAGTCGCCATCCGCACAACCAGCAAACAAACTGTTGCCACTAAGCTCTTCTTTCGCTATAATTGCCCCTGTTCTTACATCTAATAACAGATTAGGAAAATAGCTCTTGGTTCGCCGGGAAGAGCAGCCCGCGAAACGAATTCATTTCGTTTCTCGGCGCGATGAGAAACTCACGAAGTGGGTGTCTCATGAGGCGAAGCCGATATTCCGGGGTAGCTCAGCGGTAGAGCGGGTGGCTGTTAACCACTAGGTCGCTGGTTCGAATCCAGTCCCCGGAGCCAAAGAAAGACCGTCTCACAAGAGGCGGTTTTTCTTTGGTTTGGCCGTTGGTCATTAGATTCAGACTGCAAGGCAATTCCGGTTCGGTAGCGCAAAGCCACGCACAGGAACTTGCCGGTGAGAAGCTATGACACAGACTGCTATACTGACCATAGAAAGATTGAAATAATATGCCTCACCATAAAATAAGCTCAAGGTGGAATTTTGCCGCGGTTTTGGCCTGCTTGCTCGCCTTTTTGAGTAGTATCATAATCTTTTCGTATTCTAATCCGGTCATAAGACTGGAGCATTTTGCTTTTCTGTCTGAAATAGTCAGTTCACTAGCGACAGCGGCTACTCTTATATGGCTTGTCATGGAACGATCTCAGCTACAACGCGAGAAAAGGGAAGGAGAGAAGAGGAGACAGGCAGCCGGAGTAAGTACATGGTTGAGCAACAAATCTGGTGACGGCCGGTATCAGCCACCATACCAGATAATAGTTCTTAATAATAACTCTGATGCTCCTATATACAACGTCGTTATCACCATTGTTGATGCGAGAAACAAAAATGCAAAGGGTGAGCAAACGCCAGAAGAGTTCAGGCGAGTCGTTGATGCCTCTCCTCCCGGCCAAGCCTTTTGCATTGCACCCGTGGGCTATAACGGGATGGGCTTCCACCCTAGTGTAGAGATTGCATTTTCTGATGCAAATGGTAATCATTGGGTGCGCCGAGGCAATGGCCTGTTAGAAGACCTGCCAGAAGAGCCATTTATTCACTATACGGTTTCACAGCCTCCTACATATGTACCCCTCCAAGCTCTATGAAACTAAAAGAAATGAAGAGCAAACTAGAAGGTACACTCTAGTTTTAGGGCATAACTCCTGTACTGATGTGAGTCCACGCAAGCACTTTACGTTAGACGGAGTGCTGTAAGATAGACTGAATGTTTAGTACTTGATGTTTGCCATAATCCACACTGGCAGTTCGCAACTCGTCCGCTACCGTGAGCCAAGCCAGAATAGATGAAGTCAGAACTGCTAATTCAGTTCTGACTTTTTGTATGGGCAGGCTAGAATTGAAACTAAAAGATTTGGCCTCTTCTCAGTTATAATCAACCCCATGGCAAAACGCATCCGAATCTATAAAAAGGGTGGCTGGGATCGACTGACTATAGAAGATTTCGATTGTCCAGAACCTAAAGCGGGCGAAGTTAAAATCAGCGTAAAGGCAGCTGGCATCAACTTTGCTGATGTCTGTGTGCGACAAGGGCTCTACTCTTCAGCGAATGAATTTGTTGGATTCCCAATTACGCCGGGATTTGAGGTAGCTGGCACTGTTGTGGCAATCGGTAAAAACGTCAAGGGTATTAAGCCGGGCGACCGTGTTCTTGCTGGTGTCTTCTTCGGAGGGTACAGTAGTGAAGTCATAGCAAAAGCGCAGTATGTACGAAAGCTTCCGGCAGAGCTGAGTTTTATCCAAGCTGCCGGGATACCTGCCGTTTTCGCAACCAGCTACTACGCCTCATACTGGCTGCCACGTATTCATCCGGGTTCCGTTGCACTAGTCCATTCTGTTGCGGGCGGCGTTGGCCTCTCGCTCACACAAATGCTTAAAGCTCTGGATTGCAAAGTCGTGGGAGTGGTAGGCGGCCCTCATAAGACCAAGGTTGCCAAAGAATATGGCGTAGATGTGGTAATAGACAAATCAATCGTTGATCTGTGGGCTGCTGCCGAAAAGGAGTCACCTAAAGGCTACGACCTTATCTACGACCCAAACGGTATCAGCACGTTCAAGCAGAGTTACGACCACTTGGCACAGTGCGGCCAGCTGTTTATGTACGGTTTCCAGTCAATGCTTTCTAAAACCAACGGTCACCAGAATCCTTTGATTTTGATACGTGATTATCTGCGGACTCCACGGTTTAGTCCTTTCGACATGGTCAAAGCTAACAAAAGCGTTATGGGCTTTAACATTAGCTACCTATTTGAGCGGCAAGACATTCTGGGCGAGGGGCTGGATTTCACTATGCGCAAACTTGCAGACAAAACGTTTCGCCCACTGCCAGTTACTACGTACCCTTTTGAAGACGTAGCCAAAGCCCACCGAGACATTGAATCGGGTAAGACTACTGGCAAGCTTGTATTGACCTTCTAGCACCAGGCAGGTAATGGGAGCGATGATATGCCTGTTGCACCTCTAGATATGTGCGAAATCCTGCTTAATTGCGGTTATAACTTCCTCTATCGTAGTGTGCCAAGCATGAGCACAATGAAAGACTTCTTTTGAAGTCTTTTTGTTTTGGTATAATGGGGGTATGAACGATGATCAATTTGAAGACTTAAAGCGCTTTATTGACTCTAGAATCTCGCAGTCAGAAGTTCAGTTTGATCAAAATCTAAAGAAGTTCAAGGCCGATATCAAACAACACCTTGACGAAATCCAAGCAGCGGTTGCGGAATCAATCAGTGCTGTGAATGACGGTACTGACGAAAAGCTTGGCGACCACGAGCAACGTTTGACGCGGCTCGAGCAGAGAACCGCATAGTTAACGCCTTGTCCCTGGGGTCACTTATAGTTGCGAAGCTCGTCCAGTAGGGGGAGCCAAACCAGACAAGACAAGGTCAGAACCGTTAAATCAGTTCTGACTTTTTGTATAGGCAGACTAGAATTGAAACCGCACACCCATCACCTCTCTGTTATAGTAGTGATATGAATACTGTACTGATGGCGATCGCAATAATTAAAGATGGTGATGAGGTACTGCTGCGTAAGGTTGACCCTGCAAAGAATCCTTATAACGAACCGTGGGCTTTGTTTGGTGGCAGGATTGACGGAGAAGGCACCGTTAATGAACTTCTGAACATTGAGCTTGGCGAGCGTTGGGACATAAATGTTTCGGTAGACGAAAAGCTTTGGTGGGACGAAGAAGTAAAAATAGACCACGATGGCAAGACAAAGCGTTTTATTTACCTCGATGCTTTGTGTAGCGTTGCTTCGGGCAGCGTTACGCCAGTAAACAAGAATGAGCAGCTTGAATGGGTTGACTTGTCTAACATTAGCAACTATTCGCTTAATCCACCTTCTCTCGTGGTACTCAAAAGGTTAAGCTACCTGTAAATCCTGTTTCACAGCAGTTATAACTTCCTCTATTGTTGTGAGCCAAGCCCGAGCACTTTGCGAAAGCAGAGTGTTTTTGTTTGCACTAAGATTTATTTGACATATATCCGTCGCGGATATATTATCGATACATGTCCACTGCTAAAACCTACGCACCGCTCACACCCGCAGTACTCTACATACTTATGGCGCTGGCGGGGAGCGAAAAGCACGGCTACGCCATCATGAAGCAAGTCGAAGCAGACTCTGAAGGCAAAGTTTCTATGGGCCCCGGCACGTTATATGGGTCGCTCAAGCGTATGCTCGAATCTGGATTAGTAGCCGAGAGCGACAAGAGAATCGACCCAGATATGGACGATCAGAGGCGCATTTACTACATGATTACCAGCTCGGGCAAACAAGCACTGGAAGCCGAGCTGGAACGCTACCGACGCGTCGTACGCTTAACGAAGCGCCATGCGTCTGGCGCCAGCTTGGCGGCATATGGCACGAACTAGTACCCAGCGGTACGAGGCAACATATGCAAAGCTGCTACGACTGTACCCTAAATCATACCGGCAGCGGTTCGCTGAACCCATGCAGCAACTGTTTGCCGACATTTGCCATGAACGCAATCAGAGTGGCCAGGATACAGGCGGTTTTGCATACAAAATATACGCCGAGACATTGGCAAGTGTACTAACAGAACGTATACAGGAGGTGGTCATGAATATAAAAGCAAACAGGCCAAAGGTTGTCATCGGCGTTAGCTTGATCGGCATCATCGCAACAGTAGCGTTACTCAACAGTCGCCCCGCAACTGGAGCACAGCCCATTCAACCGGGCACATGGCTGAAACAGGTTCGCAAACTATCCGAAGGCGATAAAGCTGCCTGTTTAGCAAACGTTAGCAGTGCCGCCGATGCGGTCAAGCACGACGACAGTTTTACGGAGTTTAGGGGACAAAAATTTTCTAATTTCGAGGAAGTGGAGGGTGAGGCCATTGCGGATATACCCGCTGGCACGAATTACGACCTAACCATCAATTCTTACGCAAACAATACCGTTAAAGGCACGATGACGTACGACAAGAATTACGGCACATACAACTATACCACCCAAAAACTACCCGCGCACGGCCAATGGAAGCTCGTGTCGGTAGTTGCGTGCAAGAAGCCATAAAGCTTGCCTGAGCCACAAGTTTTAATGGCGGCACATTCGGAGATTAACCGTGTGACACACTATACTTAGCAAATACGGTCATTCTAACTTCCGTTACTACGGAGAACCGAGCATACGCACAATAAAGGACTTCTTCGGAGGTCTTTTTGTTTTATCTAGGCGAGCGATATAAGCCATGCGGAAGCGTAAAATAGAATGATGGATTTTATTACATATCGCAGCCTAGAAAAGAAAGCATGGGCTCTAGTAGCAGAGAAGGCCGGCAACGAGATGCGCTATTACTCTGCCGTACCCAACCAACCATACTGGACACATATGATGGAAGTCCACATGGCGCTGATAACCCATGGCGTCACAGACGCCGAAGAGTTGTTAGCCTCCATCCTCCATGACATCGTGGAGGATTCCGACGTCACAACAGCTTACTTGGCTCGTGAATTCTCGCCAAGGATCGCAGCTATTGTTGGCCTCGTCTCTAAACCTGACCCATTTGTGCCCGAGCCGTTTTATAGTGCAATTATGATGGCCGATGACGACATAGGGCTGCCGGCCATGCGGATCAAAGTTCATGATCGAATTAATAACCTCATCACAAATATGACCCATAACGCACCATCAAAAGCTCAGGAATATGCAACAGAAGCACGGCGGTACTTTATGCCGATGGCAAAAAGAGTTGGCCTCACTCAGCCGCTCCAAAACGCAATTCAATATGTTGAGCTGGTTACAGGTTCTTAACATCAAAGTCGCGGAGCAAGACTGTTTCGGTAGAGCAAAACCACGCAGAGGAACTTGTTCCGTGCATGGTTTTGTGGCAAAAGGCTAAGCCCGCTATCCAGCACCGGGACCACAGTAAGATTCATCGCTGGTTCGTCGGCATTTTTCTCGGTTACCAGATATGATCTAGCTAATTTGGCGACCAAAATCCAACTTTAAAGTCATATTCTACACCTTCGGGAAAGACGGCATCATAAAATCTCTTTTTGACACTAACATCACATAGATCCCAGGCTAAGCCATCATCAGACACATGGAGCAAGCATCCGCCTATTATTTAATCGATGCCTTTTCCGCACTGTATACACCATGAGCTAGATAATCAGAGACCTCTAATATTGCTTGACAAATATATAGCATAATGGTATTATGTGCAAAACGACTCGGGGACTCGGGCCGTATTTTTTATATTTCGGACTATGTACACATCCTACGAAATGCTCAAAGACTTCTTAGTAACAGGTCATCTGCATTTTTTCCTGCTATTTTTTATCTATGTATGGGTGCGTTGGGGGATTATTATTTCACAAGCACTGCGATACAGGCCATACCAGAAAGCACATCGAACCTCAGCAGCAGTTATTATCCCTGTCGTAGATGAACCCGAGTTAGTATTTCGACAAGTACTCAAGTCAATTTCAACACAGAGGCCTCAACAAATTATTGTCGTGATCAATGGACCTCGCAACCGAGCGCTCGAAAAGATCGCCTCAGACTACAGATACGTAAAGGTCATCTGGACACGCAAGCCCGGCAAGCGAAACGCCATTCGTTTGGGCATGCGCTACGTTACTGCCGACCTAACCATTTTAGTCGATAGCGACACTGTCTGGACAAGTGATACACTTCGCGAGCTCAAAAAACCATTTGCCGACAAGTCTGTCGGAGGAGTGACAACCAGACAAAAGATTCTTGATGATTCGCGAAACTTAGTCACTTTGTTTTGCTCGATGATGGAAGAAATTCGCGCCGAGGGCACCATGAAAGCCATGAGCGTTCACGGTAATGTTGGCTGTCTACCTGGCAGAACTATTGCTTTCCGAACTTCTATTCTCAAGAATGTAATGAACGTGTTTATAAACGAGACGTTCATGGGCTTTCACAAAGAAGTCTCTGACGACCGCAGCCTTACTAACCTCACGCTGAAGCTTGGTTACAGAACCGTCGTACAAGACACCTCAGTGGTATATACTGACGCGCCGCTACAATGGAAGAAATTTATTCGCCAACAGCTACGCTGGTCGGAGGGATCTCAGTACAACAATCTACGCATGTTTAGGTGGTATTGGCACAATGCAAGATTGACTGGGTTTATCTACCTCACCGACATGATTATGCCTTTCTTCTTGGTGGCGATCATTGGACAGGCAGTTCTCACGCGACTCATTGGACTACCAACCGTTGCGTCACTTAGCAACAATCTAACACTAATGTCGCTTGTGTCCGTTATCGGAGCGGCAGTAAATGTAAGTCTTCGGCAATTTGTACCATTAATGAAACGGCCAATTTTCCTCCTATACATGCCCGCCTTTATCATCATCCTAACAGTACTTATGGTACCCATTCGCCTCATAGGTCTTGCTAAATGTGCGGATGACCTAGGATGGGGCACGCGTAAAGCGTCTTACGACGGAACTGCCACAACTACTATAAAACGCGCCAAAACAAAGGAGACTCAATATGTCCCTGAGCCAGCTCTTGCGTAATAAGTTAGATACATGTAATTGGATGCACGTTACTGCCGTGCTGTTATGGATCATATTGGTAGTACCACTCGCGATAACGCTCAAACACACATCCAACACATCGGCTACCGCCGAAAAAACACCATCCGCGCCATCAGTAGGAAGCGAGACTATCACGCAGACAACCACTTTCACCACAACACGGAAAAACCTCGGCATATACGATTATGGCCAAAACACTATTGACCAACAAGTTACAGACCTTCACCCAAGTATCTTAGCCTGGTTTGAACGTTGGAACATAACATCCTATGGCAAACTTAATTACGCCTGTAGCAACGGCTTCACCCCTCTCGTAACATGGGAATCGTGGGATGGTCAAAATGGCGCAACCAACCCCTACGGCTTGAGCGATATTGCCGCTGGCAAATATGATAGTCTCATTACCCGATACGCTGATGCCGTCAACAGTACATGCCATAACTCAACCGTACTCGTCCGCTTTGATCACGAGATGGAGCTCCAGGCCGGCTATACCGCTTGGTACCCGTGGCAAGGCTACCCTACGGATTACGTTGCAGCATATCGGCATGTTGTTACACTGTTCCGACAGCACGATCCTGCAGTGAAATTTATTTGGTCGCCCAACCGTTACACTGACATTACTAAAACCTACTATCCAGGATCAGACTTTGTCGACTTTGTGAGTATGACACTGAATATGCCCGTCGAAACCACTCGTTTTCCGGGTGGGCCAACAGAACTGTACGCCGCAAACAGCTCTATTGAAAATTACGGTAAGCCTATTATCATCTCTGAAATTGCGGTCGACAGAACTGATCAAGCAACAAAGCAACAGTGGATAAAGGAAGCTTATTCATTGCTCGAGAATAACAATAAGATTGTTGGTATGGTTTGGTTCAATAGCCAAGAAGGGCTCACTGATTACCGCGTTAATGCAACGCCCGCAATATATGAAACCTACAAAGAGCAGAGTGCCATCCTCTTAAGCGAGAACAAAAAATGATTAAGCCAAGCCTCAACTTATATCAAATAGTAATGCGTGTGTCTGTAGTCGCATTAGCTGTCCTATTTATTGCTATGGGTGTTCTGACTGATACGGTGCGCGTTTCAGGCGCAACACGAAACTACACTAACGATACCGGCATATACACGGTGAACGGCTTAGAAAATGAAGAGGTGGCAACAGGTGTTAATTTTGATCACGTGCTACTTTTTCAAAACGTGCAGAGTCTAGATTTTTCCAAAATTAAGCCATACCTTGACGCAAATAAGCAGGTTATTCTTAACATCGAATTCGTCGACAACCATGCCAATCTAGCAGAAATCGCAGGTGGCAACTACGATAAGTATCTGAAGCCGTTCGCCGACACACTCAAGAAAGATGGTCGGACCATTTGGATACGTCCGCTACATGAGTTTAATGGCGATTGGTACAACTGGAGTGTCTACTATCCAGGAAATAAGACTCAAGATTTTATTCCAGCTTACAAACATGTGGTTTCGGTTTTTAGAGACGACAGAGCAAAAGCCAAGTTTCAACTCAACTACAACAGATCTAACAGCGGGTCGGCAATGACCACACCGTTTCGCGATTTTTACCCCGGCGACGCATGGGTTGATATGGTTGTAATCACTAATTATAACCGTGCATATACCGACTCAATGCACCAATACTGGCACAGCTTTGCCGAAGACTTCATGCCCGCCTACGATCAAGTTGTTAAACTCACTAAAAAACCAATCGGCGTCGCAGAAATGAGCACAACCTCATATGGCAACAGTAAGCCGCAGTGGATTCTGAACACCTTTCGTGCCCTGCGAGATCAATTCCCGCAAGTACAGCAGATTACGTGGTTCGCCTACAATCGGCCCGTAAAAACGTCGCTTTGGGATTGGGATCTTAATACGCTGGCTGACAGGCAAGCATTTCGCGACGGCGTTACACTTTGGCGTAACGCTTCAGCTCGTAAAACAGCTACGCCATCCACTACCAAAACCCAGCAGATTGTCCCGACCAACTCGGCAGAGGCAAAATTCCTATCAACTACATTTAACGTGAGGTGAACGCCACGTTCACCCGCGCAACCATGTACTAGCGGTAGCGGCTTTCTGGTTTACAGCTGCGTCGACGCTGATGAACGTCTTGAGCCTGGCGACGGTGACGTCTTTAACATACCCGGCACCTATGAGCACGCGGCGGACACCAACCAGAGACACCGCCCATACTCTCCACCAGCTCGCTATCTATGTGCCTCGCTAACCCAAATCGTATAGAGTTTCCGAGCAGCAAAACCATTGGATGATTCCTCGGATTATCGAGGAGACATTCCAAGCAACCGGAGAATAGTTCACATCTTCCGTAATCACGGTTATAGGTTCCTGATCGTAGGGAGCCAATTTCCAGTTTTATTACAAAAAGCCATAATATCATATAGCTTTTTTAGTTTCCACCGAGGTTCTGAACCTGCTAGCTCCAAGTTCGAATTTGGTGATGCTATGGGATTACTAGTCGAAAAGGGCTGGAAGGATTGCGGCTTTACGCCCGCAGCATAATTGCTACTAAGCTTATATTTCATCGTTTCTAGTTAATCATGTTATTGCAGAGATCTTATTTATATTGACCTGTCATTTACGTAACAACTTCAGGGCCTATGAAAAAAAATTGCTGTACGGCGGTATATCTGGTATAATATACATATGCTCCCTACGAATGAGTTGACTCCTATTTTTATTTCCCGAGCGCACCAACCTGTGATGTTCTGGCAGGAAGAAAAAGTAACTCAAGCCGCAAACTTCGGTTCTCCTTACGACCGAACCACACAGGTCCATGATATGCTGGAGCATGGAATTATGCCTGGCATAGGCAATGGCTATTCGTTTGTTACTGATCGCCGACCCGAGGGTCATGAAGATGAGCTTATACCACCCGTGGAGTTCACTCGTTATTTTAGCAATCGGCAGATACCTATTGCCGATGCCGATCACAAGCAACGTGTGCATGATACGGGTCACGTAGCCAGTTACCAAGACATGTTTGGGATAAGCATCTTCGCAGACATGGTGCAGGCATCAGCAACCAACTCTTTGGGTGACCTGGAGACTTGCAGATATTTTACCAGTGCTATTGATGGCTTCGGAGATGCAATGCGTAATATAACCGACCGTAGGAGTCAAACCGACACCCGTTTTTTATTCAGCGCCGTCAATGCTGCTCGGCTGCAACTGACGCGTCTTATAGAACTGCTGCCGGACAGTTATGACCGTGCAAGCCCAGCGGACCCTGATGAAGCATTATTGGACTACATATGGAGAAGCATGTCACTCGATGCCACGGAACGTTCGGCAAAAGCTCAAATGGCTCGCGCGTATGCGGCAGGGTATAGAGATACGGGCCACATACCCGAAAGTATGGAGGCTTACGAAGCCGCTTATTATGCTACCAAAGGTCTGACTAATTATTTGCATCGGGATCAAAGGCCTGAGAGCTTACAAGAAATAAATATGTTCGACTACCCATACCCATATACAAAGAGCAATCCAGGGCTCATAAATGCTGAACCTTATAACAAAAAATAAGAACCGTTTGATCCACTGGCTCAAAAAACTAATGCCGCTACTACTAAAAACGAGTGACGTCCACGATAGTAGTCTTACCATTAGTTTTATCTACTATTGTCGACCTCGCAAACCACAGTTAAACTTATCGGCTATCCCGAGTTGTGCTTCCTCAAAGTTGCGAAGCTCGTCCGCTAGGGAGAGCCTACTAGCTTATGTTTAAAACACCTCTGTTATCAGTGGTGTTTTTGCTATACTTCAAAGATGGAAACTCCAAAGGCAATCATATTTGATATAGATGGCACGTTATCGCCAGAAATATCGTGGACTGCACTCACTAGAGATTTAGGAGCTTCCGTCGAGGACCACATCGTTATTTACCAGCAGTACAAAACCGGACAAACGGACTATGCGGGATCAAAGCGGCAGCTACTTGACCTATGGCAGGCTACAGGCAATGCCAACAAAGGTCATTTCCTCTCTTTATTTGAAAGTTGGCCTCTTGTGCCAGAAGCCTCCGATGTCGTAAGGACTTTGGCGGAAAAATACTCTATCTGCCTGATCACGGGATCAATGGACTTATACGCCCAGAACGTAGCCCGGAAATTACAAGTTGCCGATTACTATGCCAATACAACGTTTAGCTGGGACGAAGCGGGGAATCTTGTAGACATGGACTACGAGCTAGATCAAGCAAAGCAAAAGTTGGAGCAATTCTTGGACTACTGTTCACTTCACAGTATTAAACCCGAAGACTGCATAATAGTCGGCGACAGCGACAATGACATCGCACTATTTAAAGCATCTGGAAGAGGCGTGGCAATTGGCTCAGAGATTCCCGAGACTCTCGGTCGTGTTAGTTGGCGGACTATTCAAACGCTTGACGAGCTGCCTGCTCTCGTCACTGCATAAAACTCTTAAATAAGATACGATTTCGCCTCTCTTTTGCTATTATGATGGCTATGCCTTACGAAGTAATTGTTAATACAAGCGTAGCAGAACGCCCGAAAGATCACGAGATAAAGGCAGCGCTGATTGTAGCGAACGGCTACTTTAAGTCGGATATAGTTTTCCTACGCCCAGAAATCTATAAGACACCAGATTTAGAGGTCAACTCAATAAAATGGGAGCTCAAAAGCCCTCTTGGGCAAGGCAAGAAAACTATCGAGAACAATATGCGAACCGCCCGCAGACAGTCAAAGAACCTAATAATTGATTTTAGCCGGATGAAGTTGCATCAAACAAAGGCTTTAGCGAACATACAGTATTATATTCAGAGATATCCACGGCAATTTGAACACATAATAGTTATCGCAAAAGACGAGAGAGTGATTGAAATTTTAGCGTAATCGTGCTACTATGTAGGCACAAAAGACGTGCAAGATACTGAATTGAATCAAGTACGTCTTTTTTGTTTATTTAGGATTAGGCTACTAAATCCTGCTCAATTACGGTTATAACTTGCCGTATTACGGTGAGCCGAGCATAAGCACTCCGCTAAAAAGCGGAGTGCTTTTATGTACCAAAAGTTTTAGACCGCATCTTAATCCATCATCGATTTATGAGATAATAAAATTCATGAGCAATACTGGGGTTTTCATTTTTGATGAGATATTTAAATCCATGGTCTCCGATGCTCAACTTAGTAGCTTAAAGGCTTTGAGTGCGGAACTATATATCATTGATAGCAAGTGCAGGATTGCCGATTATCAAGCCCTCAAAAATCCCCATACCCAAAAGGTGTTATGTATTAACCCCGACTTCGTAGACTGGCATTTTCCCTCAGAAGAATATAAAAATATACCTGGCCTAAAAGTTATCATCAGCTCTTCCGACGACATCAGTTGGCTTGATACAGGGTACGCAGATGGGCACAACATACGATGTGCAGCTCTCGAAAATCTCACTACAGAGTACTCGGCAGTTGCGGAGTATGCCGTGACAATTATGATGAGTCTTGCTCGTAATATTCCTCTGCTGACGCGGAACAATTTTCCATTAGACTACGCTCATGATTTTGTGAAGCATCAGGGGTTAGATATTGCCAACAAAACCGTGGGCATAATTGGGCTAGGCAATATCGGCCAGGCAATTACGAAGCTTTGCGATAGTCTTGGCATGAAAGTAACCTACTGGTCGCGCAGCAGAAAGCCCAACAGTTACGAGTATCGTGAAATTGACGAGGTACTTCGCGAGTCAGACGTCATTTTTCCAACCTTAAAGCCAAATAATGAAACTAGGCTTTTGCTGCCTAACAGCAAGCTAGAGTTAATCAAAAATGATGCAATTGTAGTGAGCGTGGTGAGCGAACTAACCGATAATGATTACCTCGCCAAACGAACAGCAGAGAAAAAGCTTTTTGGCTTTGGTTTCGGCGCAGACCCCAGCGCCTTCTCTAATTATTCAGGTAATGTATGGGCAGTTCCAGATTATGCGTGGGCAACACGAAATAATATGCGAGCATCCTACGATCAGTTTGTCGAAATAATCAGAAAAAATACCGCTCAGGTTTCACAATAAGGTCAGTCCCCGCGGCCAAACTACAACTCAGCTGTCGATAGAATGGATATGACGTTTCGTATTTTGTGGTCATCATAATCAAAACTTACAGCTCGCAACTCGTCTAGTGGTGCGAGCCAGGACATATTAGCGTAAGCCGGTGCTGTTCACTCTGTTCTGGCTTTTGTATACTCAGGGTAGATTTGAAACCAATGGTGATACTATTACTTTATGGATATTGACCCTCGCTTAGAAGAAATTGACGATTCACTATATAGAGTAGCCGTACGAGCCTTAATAGTCTCTAACAGTAGGGTGCTTGCGGTGAAAGAATCAGATGGTGACGACTGGTGGGCCATTCCAGGTGGTGGTGTAGACTACGGCGAGTCCTTGAAAGATTGCCTATTGCGCGAGATTACAGAAGAGGTCGGTGTAGCAGCTGGCTCCGTATCGAGCGACTTCCGAATTGTTTACTACAATATTGGAAAAGTTGTAAATGGCGTTCCTAGAATGAACATATTCTTCAAAGTATCAATACCCGAGGAAGAAATCACCAAGACCGAGCATGTAGAAAAATGGGAGTGGTTCACGAATGAAGAGTTCATGGAGCTTGGATTGAATTCCTCTTACGACAAAGCCGAACTAGCACAAATTATTTTCGCCTAACTCATTAGCACGGTTGCAGTAAATCTTGTTTGATCACGGTTATAGCTTCCTCTATCATGGTGAGCCAAACATAAGCACTTTGCGTAAGCAGAGTGCTTTTGCTTTGTGATAAAATTAATGCATGAGCCTAACACGAGAAGATCTGCAGCAAATCGAGGCTATCTTTGATAAAAAGTTAGATCCTATAGTAGGCGAGCTTAAAGCACTACGTGAAGATATAAAAGAAATTTATAACATGATTGCAGATTTGCAATCAGGCATAGCCACTGACAATAGCTTTAGTAAAAAGTCGCTCGAAGAGAAACTACTAACTCTCAACGCAGAGCTCCTTGCTGCAGCTAAACAAGCTGGCATTGCCCTACCTCGCAGCTAGTTGCGAGGCTCGTCCAGTAGGGGGAGCCAAGATTGCAACCAAATCGACAGAGGTCAATAGCCTCTGTTTTTCTTTTTAACAGCGTGGCAGAGATTTTAGCACTAATGCTGTGCTTGAGGAGCTAAACCCTGAGCTATGCTTCAGGGCGTTGGCTGACCGCTTGCTCAAGCTCTGCTCTGACCCTAGCCAGTGTTGCGTCATCCAATGGGCTTAATAAATCGATGCGCCAGAGTTCCTCTGTAGTAGCATTGGAGGACATATTGTACAGAGCATTACCTGCCCTACCGGTTGCGAGCAAGCTGAGTTCTTCTGTCCTGGTAGTATTAGGGGGAGTTAGCGTAAGCGTCTGCTGGAGAGATATAGCACCCCCACCTGTATAGACAAGGTGGCGCCTATCCTCCATCCTCTCGTCACGGGCATCTTCGGGCTGAAACTCTCGTAGCTTAAGTGTCCTAACGAAGGCCTGGAGCTGAAGTGTCCGATGATATGTCTCTCTCGATCCGGGTTCAGGCCTAGCACCAAATAGTCGACCCAGAGCAAAGCCAACCTTTTCGCGTCGGGTTGTTGGACGTGTGGCGGTACGCTCATAGGGTTTTACTTCAGCCAACAATACACGTGCCACGTCAACCAGACCTTGCTGTTCGGGAGATAGCACAGCTTCCATATCGCCGCTAATACGTTCGCTCATCATACGTATTATGACATAATGCGTACTATATTCATAGGGTAGTTTTTACGAAGCACCTACCTTGCACATTGCGGAGTGCATCCGCTAGAAGGGAGCCAATGGAAGAGACCCAGCAGAAGCTGGGTCTCTTCCATACATTTCTACTGCTGCTCGTTACGCTTAATTCGGACTGAATTCTACCGTCCACTCTATGCCGAATTTGTCCCTAAACATTCCAAAGTAGGTACCCCATGGGCTGTCCCCAGGAGCCATTTCAACAACTCCACCTACAGTAAGTCCAGCGAATATTTTGTCAGCTTCTGCGCGGCTTTCTGTGCTAATCGATATTTTCGACCTGTTTTCATTTTCACTTACCGGACCCAGACTTTCGGGAACGTCATTTGCTAGTAAAGTATTACCACCAATCGGCAGAGCAATACGCATAATTTTATGTGCATCCTCGTCTTCTATGGGAAACTCAGCGCTTTCTAAATCTTTGAATCGTATAATTTCTGTGAACTCTCCCCCGAACACAGATTTGTAAAAATTGAAGGCTTCTTCGGCATTTCCATTGAAGTTAATGTAAGGATTGATCGTTGCCATATAGATTATTCCTCTGTAACAATTATCTTGGTTCATTTCTATTGTAGCAGGCGTGATTTGTATGGCTTGGTATACATTCTGTCTTACCACAGCTATAGCTCCCATATCGTAGCGAGCTAAAGAAAGCCCGTCCGAAAGAGCAGTTCTTTGCATCTTTTCTGTTGTTTAGTTCTAGCGGTGGTCGATCCGGATAATTAGATAGGCAAAAACTGGCTCGCTTCCTAAATTTGTACTCGATCCTAGTCAAATAAAAGAAGTATTATCAGAACTCCAGAGCATGCGGCCATGTACGTAAGACTTCCACTTGTCGTATAGTTATTGACATGTACGACCTGAGCCTAGATAGCGAACAAGAAACTAAGATATTCTTTACGCCATTTATCAATGAAGGGGGCGAGGCGATTCAAGCATCATGGCATGGACGAATACTACCGGGTCAGACAATTCGAGAAGGCGTGATTGCTGAGTTCAAACAAATGCAACCATATGACGACTTAGAAAATTTTTCTATAGATAGTGTCGAATTTCAAGACTACGCCAAAGACAGGAAGGGCAGTACTATCCCCCGCTTCAAGATCGTTATTACGCTACACAAAAAACAAGGTCACATAAAGTCTATTCGTGAAATTGACGCACGAAGAATGACACTACAAGATGTAGCACAACTTTCCCAAATAATAGGCGTTGACGCAAATGATTACATTGACCAGATGAGATCAGCAAATCAGGAAGACGTATTATTCAGTGACTTCTTCACCGACTATTTGGTCAGTAATGGGCAAGTGGCAATTAGCATCGATTGGAAGTGGGAGCCGAACGACATCGTAGCGCAACTCAAGCACATGTTTGTAGATCACGTTTTTAAACTCGTTGACAATAAGACAGAGGACGGCAGAAGCTTTGATATAGAGCTTGAAATTGATAATCATACAGAGGCATTACGCCTACGTTTCGACAAACCAGACTTACTTCTTGAGACGGTAAATAAGGTGCTAGGACAAGGGCAGTTTATTGCAATTGATTTTGATGATGACAGCTACAATTGGCTGCTTGTCCCTAACGATTTTAACGCAAGATCTTTTGCGGAGATCACTGGCTATGCGGAAGATGCATCACTCGTTCAGCCAAGGTCAGTCACGCCTATAGATAAATATATTCAGATGCTTTACTACGATAAAATTGAAGATGGACGCACCGTAAGTAGCGTTTCAGTACGTATCGAGTGGCGGCAAGGTAAGGTTCGTGTCTATACCCCTATAGAGAAACTAAGAAAAATACTTATAAGCACCATACGGGAACTAGATGTAAATACCCCCTTAGACACATTAACCGCCGAACTTGCTAGGCGCGCACCAAAGATGATTGATGGACTTATTTTGCGCGATAGTGTTCCAGACGACGTTTCAAGTATTTAAGACGGCGAACTCACCAATCTAACCTGAAATCGGCGTTCGTACTACTTTCATCTATTGGAGTGTCCGCGGCCCGCATGGGGGGCGAGTATATACACAATGACAGGCTTCTTGGGAAGTCTTTTTGTTTTGCTATACTGCTAGAAATGAAAGCATTGTTCATCCATAGATCAGTAGGACACAACCTTATAGTTGAAGGTAATCTTCCTGAACTTCTTGGCAAGCATGGCATTGAGCTTGATGACTATGACAATAACTCTGGCACCTTAACTAAGGCAAACGGATCAGCTCTTAGCAATGCAATCACAATTCCTGGCAATAACACCAACCCTGACAACCTTGAGCAATATTTTATAAACTGGGATACGATTCTAGATAATTACGACCTAATCATCATTAAGTCCTGTTATCCAAATAGTCATATTAAAAACGGGGACCAACTTAAGAAGATACAAGAATCGTATCAAACTATTTTTGAAGTTTTTAAAGCTCATCGCAAGCAACTCATATTACTCACCTCGCCACCGCTAAGACCACTTTTTACCAATCAACAAGAGGCCACCCTTATAGGCAAGTTGGATGAATGGCTAGTAGGTAACGAGGCCACATACGTACGAGTACTGGACTTTCATGCATTACTCGCTAACTCAAGGGGCAAGCATAGGTCTATGCTTCGTCGGGAGTATCGCCGTTGGTTACCGTTTGATAATCATCCAAACAAAAAAGCCAATCAACAGATCGCTCCATTAGTCGCCGAATTCATTGCTAAGTAACTAGTAATTCGCTCTACAAGGAGCCCCGCACAATTAAAGACTTCTTCGGAAGTCTTTTTGTTTTGACGTGCGCAGTACGCCCTTAGACACTATGCAAATCTGCCTCGTGTAATTCTGTGTCCTAATCTGACAGCGTATGCCTGAGAAGCCATTACGAATAGAGGACTGGCGTGCGTATAATATGCCTCATGAAATACCAAACCGCCCCCGATCAACCACTCACTATAGAACAGGGTGTAGCCGCAGTCGACATTATTACGCTACGTGCCGCAGCGGAAGCTATTGAACCTTACGTGCCCTCCCGTGAAATTGTCTTGCCAAGCGTAGCCAAGGGTCAAACCGTAGATTTCTTTAAGGATTTGACAAAGATTATGATAGACCCTATTGGCCGAAAAGTTACCGCACATATTGACACCAAGAAAATGAGCTGGGATCCAGCACTGGAGCCACGTAAGACGACGTTCGTTAGCTACGAGGGCAAAGAACGGCAATCCGCTACGTTTCTTAAGGCGGGGGTCCTGCAGGCCAAAGACACCCAGGTAGCCATCTTACCTGCTAGGCTCTTTGATGGACGTGAAGCATTGGTATGGGCGACCGAGCTATCAGCTGAGCAGCTAAGATCCATGACTACTTACGGCCTTTTTGGATACGCAGGAGAAGTTGTTGCTTCATACGATCCTACGCATATTGAACAATACAACACCGTCCAGTTACCTACTCAAGATATTCAATATACGCGCAGCATGTCTGAGATGATGGAATTAAACCCAGAGCTAGCTGATGCGATCCAGGAAGTGACGCTTACCCTTGACGACAGAGGTGTCCGTTTCACGGCTACAACGATGCTATTAGCCGGCAGAGCACCCTCACACCCAAAGAAACTACTCTTAGGCACTCGTGGTCCGGTTATGTTCTGGATGACTGAGATATCAGTTACTGAAGCCACTGTCCCATTTGCAGTAATTGTGAGCACTGATGAAGCATGGAGTAACGTGAACGATGACGACAAAGAAGAGAAGTGGGGCGGACACGCAGACAATGTGTGGACTCGAAGCGACGCCTACAAAAAGTTATTAGAAGCGAAGGACGCTGAAGAAAAGAAGCAGGCGTTTAAAGATTGGGTTGCAGTAATGACACCCGAGGAACGCAAGTGGATAGGAGATCTTATCAACAATAATCACAAGGATGCTTAATATATCTGGAGAAAGGCATGAGTAAATGCCGATCGAGATCACTCCTTGATTCGGTCTCAGTTTGTATGCATTCGCACTACGGGAGCCTTCTAGTGCGGCTACTCATAGGCAGCCCCGCCCCGGCAGCGTAAAATAGAGGTTGTATCTTTTAGCTTGAAGTAAAAGGAGGGCGTATGGGTAAGCCGGCATATGATTTCACTGGGCTGAAAGCCTTGTTTATTAACTGCTCCATCAAAAAAGACAAAGCCAAATCGCACACGCAGCTCCTGATGGATAAAGCAGCACATATCATGTCTAAAGAGGGGGTGGCTGTAGAGCACATCTACGCTCTCGACCACACTATAGCCTTTGGCATGATTAAGGATGGGGCCGAAGAAGGCCTGAAAGATGATTGGCCGCACATCCAGGAAAAAATCATACAGGCGGATATATTGGTTATCGGCACACCGATTTGGCTTGGAGTAAAATCAAGTGTTGCGACGCAAGTTATAGAGCGAATGTACGCCTACAGTGGTGACCGCAATGCCAAAGGGCAATATCTGTACTACGGCAAAACTGCCGGTTGCGTTATAACGGGCAATGAGGATGGCATCAAGCACTGCGCTATGGATATTCTGTATGCCATGCAGCACATCGGCTACATGGTACCACCGCAAGCGGACTGCGGGTGGATCGGCGAAGCCGGTCCGGGCCCCAGCTATGGCGACACCGAATGGAATGGCAAGCCCATTGGGGACGGCAAAACACCGCTTGGCTACGCCAACGATTTTACAAACCGGAACACAACCTTCATGGCCTGGAATCTGATGCACACCGCCAGTATGCTTCGGCTAAACGAGGGTATACCTGCCATTGGCAATACTACGAGCGACTGGGAGCACGTTTCCAACGCCAAAAGCGAGAATCCCGAATATCATTAATGGGTTCAAGGCTAGCAAGCTGAGCCATGAAGTTTATGCCTAAAAGACTTCTTGCTTCGCCGCTCCGCGAACGGAAGTCCTTTAGTTTTGCTATGATTATGTAATGGACTCGCGTACATCCTTTATTTTGCTATCATGTAGCCATGCTTAAAGCCTACGCAAGATTACGAGGACGCCATACCCTAGAGGCCGAACTGCAAGAAGAAAGACGCCTTGGGTACAGGCTAAAACTTATTGGTAAGCCGAATGGTTTTATTGACGGTTTAATGCTTGCCGACATGACAAAAACTTTTCGTAAAGCAGGAATCAACTGTGCAGGCCTTAATTATTTCACACTGGGTGAAGTTACAAATGACCTCTCGGAGCGTTTTGACACAAGCAGTCGATTCTACCAAGCTTGGCTTGGCGGCTATCTTATAGACTGTGACCATCGCTCTTGGACTATCGATGACGACGTAGCACTTTCCAAGGCAGATCAAGAAAGGTGGCTATGGCACTTTGGTGACCCAAACCCTAAGATGGCCTTTCACAAACCTCAAATCTTGGAAGATATCGTAATCAGTGGCTATACTGCAAAGTTATGTTACTGGTCTGGTGACACCCACTCCGACGTTGGCCCCCATAATCATCGGCTCTACACTAGACTGCTCATGGAAGGCATGGCGGAAATGATGAATAGCTTAAAGCCTAGTCTGCGACTAACGGGCTCAAACTTTTTGCCCCGGCGATCAGAAAACAGCTATCCAGAGATGCGAATCCATGGATATCATGCCATTGCTGAGCTCGACAACAATCGGACAATGGTTATGTATGTTTGCGCCACAGACAAAGTTAGCAGTACCGAGCTTAAAAGATACTTCTCAAATCTTGAGATCGAAAAGATCTAACTTAGACACTGTATCGTTGCGAAGCTCGTCCAATAGGGGGCAAGCATAGGCACACTGAAGAGCTTCTTCAGAAGTCTTTTGTTTTGTTACAATGGAGACATGAACGATGATCAGCTACATGATTTGAAGCAATTTATCGCAAGCACTATTTCTCAGACTGAAGTAAGGCTTACCAATCGACTAGGCAAGGTAGAGCAGGGGCTGGAAAGCCTAGAGCAAAAAGTTGATGACTTAGATCTTAAAGTTGACACCGTTTCAGAAGCGCTGCACGAAAACCTGCGTGACCATGAATTAAAGATCATCAAGCTTGAGCAGCGGACAGCTTAGCTTAAAGTTTCGTCAACTAAAACCCACGTCAAAAGTTGCGAAGCTCGTCTAGTAGGGGGAACTATGAGCATTTTGGTCTCTGTTATTAGAGCAATGGTTATTTTTATACCTACAGACCCTAAGATGTTATTCGGTTCCAATCCGGGGCGGATGTTGGTATGATTAGGCTAATCACCGAAGCCATATTATGCACACAAACATCCGTAAACTGTATCTCTTAAACCTTCTCGCTGGCATCGTCTTCTGGTATCCCATCGAAAAACTCTTCTTACTGCACATTGGGGTTAGTCCATTTGGTATTAGTATTAACGCCATAGTCTTTCTGATCATATTGGTTGCTTTTGATGTTCCCGCTGGCGTGCTCGCCGACCATTGGAAGCGCAAATATACTCTGCAAGTAGCCCTAGCCGCTTTGGTGGCCGCATCACTCATAGGTGCCGTAAGCCACAGTCTGAAAGAGTACTTACCGATGACCATTTTCTTGGGGAGTTTCGTAGTACTCACACAGGGCACCTTTCAGGCCATGATGTACGACAGCCTAGAAGACACAGGCCATCAGTCTTCGTATGACAAACATCAGGGCCTATCGTATGCAGCATTTTTGGCGGGTCTCGGTATTAGTTCAGTAGCCGGCGGCTACATAGCACAGGCTCATGGCTTTCCGGCAACATACTTCGCAACAGCCGTTGTCATAGCATTAGCCTTCCTACTCGCTAGTACACTCTCCGAGCCGAAGTCTCACAAGTTGCTCGCAGACCGAAACTTAAAAGAGCATGTACGCAGAAGCTTCAAGCAGATAACAGCAACACGATTACTCTTGCAGCTATCGCTACTCATTACAGCAGTCAGTGTACTAAGAAGTGCTCAGAATGAATATGCCGGCTTGTTGTTTGTAGCGCTTGGCATGGGCGCTATTCCAATGGGCTGGGGAACTGCCGGTAAATGGCTATTCAGTTCGTTTGGTCAGATTATTGCGCCTAAAATTGGCAGACAGGCGTTACGGCTTACTCCGGTCTTTTTTATTACCTTCACGCTGTTTAGCCTTATCCATAGTCGCTGGTCGCTCGTATTCTTTTACATCGCCGGTCTGTTGTACTCAATCATATACAACCAGGCAGAGAGTGCAGCCCAGGATATCATACCAAGCGAAATACGTGCCACAACGCTCTCCGTGCTTACCTTCGCGAGCAATGTTATTCTCGTGCCACTTAGCCTACTATTCGGGTGGCTGGCGAATCGGTCGGTCTTTAGCGCCTACCTAATGATTGCTATTATAGGGCTCCTGTATCTTGCGAGCTGGCTCATCTCTGGCAGGCGCGAGCTACGGCATGCGTACCAGAAGAGGCCCCACGCAACAACTGTGCCATCAATCGAAGCAGAGCTGGTATAAGTAGTAGCTACACTCAAACCGCTTGGGTGGCAGTATTTAGATAACGAGTGACACAGCAACTAACTCCGCCCTTACTCGGCCCCACCTCATCAAAGACATGTGAGCCATAGGCAACTTAGCCCCTATTTCTGGAACAAGGGGGTGATTTTTATTTCGAGAGTCTGCAAAGTACTATTTGTTCTGTTCCAGCATGGATACTGATATGATTAGCCCATGCCTAAAATCCTTCGTAAAACCGAGTTCGGCAATGCAATCCTACGTACCATCCCTCGGATACTCAGCGCCGAGGAGATTCGCTCCGAAAGTATTCAGCAGCTCGTTGAAGATATGTACTACACATTGGAGCATAGGAAATACGGCGTCGGTATCGCTGCGCCACAAATTGGCCATAGTGTCTCTATTAGCACCATCGACACCAAACCTACGCCGACTCGCCCTGACTTGGTGCGGCAGAAACTGACCATTATTAACCCTAAAATCACCGAGGCATACGGCGAAAAGATCGAAGAATGGGAAGGCTGCATCAGCGGCACGGAACTATACGCAAAAGTACCTCGTTATAAGCGGATACGACTTTGGTGGCAGGATGAGCAAGCTAACATACACGAACGGGACTTTGACGGCTTCCTAGCTCACGTTATTCAACACGAAGTAGACCACCTAAACGGCATCCTATTTGTAGATAAAGTGGAAGACACCAAAAGCTATACGACTTTTAAGGAATACGTAAAAATGCGAAAAAGAGAGCAGGATAACATCACGGCAACGAAGTGAATCAGTCAACGAGTGTCAGTTTTTACCAAGCGCAAATTTTATAACCTGCGCTTTGGCCTCGTTCCAATTGTGGTGAATATTTGGAAGCTGGTCAATAGGGAGGAACTTACTTTCAGTAGCTTCGAGCTTAAAATCATGGCTGACGTCAACCACGACATCATAGCCCTTGTAGACTAGGATACAGCTCTCCTTTGGGTACTTCTTGTTCAGCTCATTCTCTTTCTCGTTAGTGACTTTCAAGTAGCCTATTTGCTCGTGTCGTCTGACAACAGCGCCTGCTTCTTCCTTGAGTTCTCGGATGATTGCGTCTTCGGGCGTTTCGCCAAGCTCAACGTGACCACCAGGTAAATCCCAGCCGCGGCTTCTTATGTTTGTCAGTAGTAAGCTATCATCTTGAAAGACATATATCTTTACAGCTGTTACCGGCAGTTCGGGCAGGGCAGTCGCCGGAAAGAATTCAACACGGCTGTTCGTTTCCGGCCAGTATTCAGTAGCAAATTGAGACATAGCGGTATTATCACACAAATGGGTTAGTGACTCCATTAAAGCCCCGGGCCGTACAGCTCAGGAACGAGCAGCGTTCATTGCTGCCACATCTTCATCAATTCGGCCTTAGGGTTTTTATTGACAAGCAAGCTGTGCGCCTCAATACCATCCTTACCCGGTACGTCTGTCAGACTCAATCCCGGAATAGTCCTCGCACTGCGTAGACTAACGTGCTGGATACTTTCCAGTCCTACGAGTGATTGCCCCGCGTTGGTTTAATGGGCACACATAGTGTACGGTTGTCAGATACACATACAAAGCTTATGCTAGTAGATAGAGAAACTATTAATATAAGGGCACGCCATGAACATAGCTGTCGTAGCAGCCAACGGGCGCTCGGGAAGAGTATTTGTAGAGCAGGCGTTAGCAAATGGACACTCAGTGAGGGCAGGGGTATTTAGCAATAACACCTTACAGCCCCACGATCAGCTAACTTTCGTGCAGTGTGACGCCACCAATGCGGACGACTTAGCCAATCTAGTCCGTGGCCAGGATGCCGTAGCGAGCTTTATTGGACACGTTAAAGGATCGCCGCCCCACGTCCAAACGGATGCGATGCGGGCGCTTACTGCAGTCATGAAAGATCATGGTATGCAGCGGATCGTAAGCCTTACCGGCACGGGCGTACGTTTTGCCGGTGACCGCATACCGCTTATTGATCGGCTGCTCAATCTGGGCATCAGCACCATTGACCCCGCCAGAGTAAACGACGGTCGCGAACATGTGCAGGTCTTGAAAGAAAGTGGTCTAGACTGGACGGTCATTCGTGTTTTAAAACTGCAAAATGTCGCCCCCAAACCCTTCAAGCTCACGCCGCATGGACCAACCAAATGGTATGTCGGAAGGCAAGAGGTAGCTCAAGCCGCCCTGCAGGTACTCGAACAGGGTAGTTTTATACAACAGGCTCCGATTATCAGCAACCCGTAATGGATGTGTCACAAGCTAAACAAAAGGGCACCACATGACATACGCAGAAGGACTCCCGCCAACCGGCCAAGCCGAACCCGATATACCACGCTTCACTAGCGAGGCAGTACTCACGATCGGTGTTGAGCAGGGGTGGGCTGACCCCGTCAATCCAAATGATGTCGATTTCTCTCAGCGTCCTAGTTTTATGGGACCGCTAGATTTTGATGATGGCGGGCGTCCACTCAACCCGCACCGCACACCTGATATGTATGGCGACAGGGGAGACTTGGGAAAGTGGGGACCAAATAACGCAGCCGACCCTGTCGTAATAGGAGACGGCAAAATACTGTTGATACGCCGTAAGGATACCGGACAATGGGCGCTACCTGGCGGCATGGTAGACCCAGGCGAGCACGTTAGTTTGACCGCGCGACGTGAGCTCCTTGAGGAGGCGGGCATTGATCTTGGTGAAATGGAAGGGGAAGTAATCTACGAAGGGTATGTCGACGACCCGCGCAACACTTGTAACACGTGGATGGAAACAACAGTAAGACTATTCCGCGTTAACCACAATCCAGAGCCGCACGCCGGAGATGATGCAGCTGAAGCAAGGTGGTTTGACTGTTCCGATATGGACACACTCGTAGCCGCAACCCGGCAGTTTGATATAGCGCATGGCCGACAAGCACGACCACTCTACGCTAGCCATGGCGAGATCATTAGCGTGGCGTTACAAAGAGTTAAGCTTGGGCGATAAGTTCGGGCAGATGGCATGACACGTAAGCCGCAAGTTTTTGTTGCTATACTCTAGGCATGCATATGCTTGGCTTGTTCGCGTCGATATTTCTCGTGATAGCCCTTTTTACCGCAGAGAAGACGTGGGGGCCTGATTACCAAAAGACTTTCAGCCGCCTTGTAGCTCAAAAGCGCTCCTCGATACTCTACTATTTTAGTGCTTTCTCTGTGTTTCTAATTGCCTTCAGCATCTTTATGCTGGGCTGGTTCATACCTCATTTCAAACTTTTAACAGCCTTTACGGTCATCTACACTATTGGGGTATTTGCTCAAATCATCTGCATTACCGTCCCTGAAGTAGGTGGCCGTAAAACTATCGTGCATCTCTTTGCGGCCGGAGTGATGTCGGCCTCGGTATTGGCCCAAACTGCACTTATCACCGCATTACTTCCATTAAAGCCTATCGAACATATTGTGGCGATTTTAAGTATCTGTATAATGCTTGCATCTTGGACAGGATACGCTTTTAGACTCAGGTTCACTCGATATGAGCTGGCCATCCAGTCCTTGTATTTTGCAGGCTATCTGGCAACCGTCCTGACCACATCATTTGCGTAGAGGGATACGCATGCTATGTAAATGGACTAGAGCCTTAGCAGAGACAACTGGTCTATAGAAGGGTCCGAGTCTGTTATCATGCCCGTATAAAGCTTATCGAAATCCACCTGCCCGAATACTCAATTAGCACCGTGCCAGATGATCAGGCAATCGGCAAAGTCGTAGATGACGAGCTGAGGAAACACTTTTTGGGCAAGTCCGTGCTAGTGCGGGGTATCGCATCCTCGGAACACCCTGACAAAACTATCGACAAGCTTATCGACATAATTGCACAAACTGGCACTGACCGCTACGATCCAAATCGGCCTGGCGACCGCTACGAAAACGTCGATGGTAAGCACATCGACCTGTTCGCATTCCCAGTCATTATTAAGCCGAACACCAAGGTTTTTAACCAGGTAGTTTGGGGCTTTTACCACAGCTCCATAGCCGTCCATGGCTATCCTATGCGCATTGATGTAGTGAGCGTCTATGATGCCTCTCAGATGCAGCAAGTGTTGCACCGCTATGAGGGACGCGGTGACATTAAGGACGATGGTTTTACATTTAGAGATGCCGCTGCAAAGTCCGCTGCGCTACTCGGCATTATTAAAATCTCTTAGCCTTAGCGTTGATTCCGCCTCAATTATTCAGCCTATAAGCAGGCAAAACCCACAGAGATTTTTTGGTATCATTGAATACATGGAATTGCACAAACTTGCCCAAGAATATTTTAGCTCTGTTAAGCCAATGCAACTCGCAACGATTAGTAATGGACAGCCGTGGATATGCACCGTCTATTTCGTGGCAGACGAGGACTTTAACTTATATTGGATGTCTGCCAGGGAAAGACAGCATTCCCGGGAGATAGCAAAAAACTCGAAAGTTGCAGTGGCAGTAGTTAAGGATAGTGAAAGAAAACAAGCTCTCCAAATAACCGGCGAAGCATGTGAGGTTTCGGACGAATCACTAGAAAAAGTGCATACACTGTACACAGTCAAATACGGCCCCAAGGACTACGACCTTAACGAAATAAAAAGACACCTGCCCGAAGGCAGGGCATATTGGATGGTTAAGCCCACGAAAATGTACTTTTGGGATGAGGTGAATTTTCCAGATGCACCCAAACAAGAAGTTCTCCTTTCTCATTAGAAATGCTAGATACATACCATGAAAAACTCGTTCCAAGAGCCCCCTTTTTTGGTACAATAGCTGCATGGATGAAGGCGTATTGAACGACTTAAAGCAGTTTATTGCAGCAACGGTATCGCAAGCCACAGCCGGTCTTGCGACTAATGATAGCCTTCAAAGACTTGGCCAGGACCTGAGTACCAAAATAGACGATCTAGAACTAAAGGTTGACACCATATCTGACGCATTAAATGATCATCTAGACGATCATGAGATACGCCTAGCCAAGCTGGAGCAGCAAACCGCTTGACCGATGTCTGATTGCTCAAAAATAGAACTGTTAAGTACCTCTACTAATAGGTGCAGATTCTTGGCAGAAGGCCAAGTTAGCTACTGCGCGCCAATCTTTAAGATAGTCCCGGCGAGCTTGTCACGAAAATACCCATCGTGGCTCACGTAAATGATTGCGCCGGTATATTTACCGAGTGCTACCTCCAGCTCCTCAATACTCGGCAGGTCGAGGTGGTTGGTCGGTTCGTCCAAAATCAACAGTTGTGGATTATTGGCGAGCATGGCAATAAGTTGGAACCGGGCTTTCTGCCCACCGCTCAACCGCGCCAAGGGGACTTTACTATCGGCCTCGGTAAAAAGGTAGTCGCTGAGCAGGCTCCGTATTTTCGTGAGTGAGATCGGCAGATCACGCGTCAGGTACATTTTCTCGATAGCTTCTTCGAGAGGGAGATCGAAATAGGTAGGAGACACTTCTTGCTCGTAAACACCGACACGAATCTGGTCGTCCACCTTCAGTTCGCCGTCATACGTCCGTACAACGGGATCGCCCAAAATAGCCTTGATGAGGGTTGTTTTACCCGCTCCATTGCGACCACGGAACTCCACCGCCTCGCCCTCGCGCAAATCCAGATTAAGCCCCGTAAAAAGCGGGGACCCATAGCCAAGGCTCAAATTTCGCGCCGCAACCAACACATGTTTGCTGCGCGAGTCGTCATTCTTCAGGTTAATCCTGACGTTTTTGGCTTTGAACTTTTCGTATTGTCCGGCGGTCTTGTGGCTAAGATTAGTCATAGATTCTTTGTCGATCCAAAAGGTCGGTTTGGTGCGCGCCTGGAGTTCGGCCAGCTCCACCCGCGAAGTGTCCTCGAGCCGCTTGAACCGCTGAATAGTGCTCGGGCTTCGCGATTTCTCCTTCAGGCGCTGATACTCAATGACTTTCGCCTTCAGGTTGACAATACGCCGCTCGACCATTTCGAATTCATTCATCTGGCTGCCCGTTGAAACGGCGTTCTGTTTTAGGTAGGCATCGTAGTTGCCTTTGTAACTCTGCGACGAGCCGTCCTTGAGTTCGACGATGCGATCAACCTCTCGCAGGACATCACGGTCGTGCGTAATGATCAGCATGGCTTCGGGCGCCTCTTTGAGCCAGTCAATAAACTGCTTCTTGGCGACATAATCCATGTGGTTGGTTGGTTCGTCAATCAGCGCCAACTGGGCGTCGGAGTGCATAATCTTGACCACTTCAACCAAACGCTTCTGACCACCCGAAAGGGTAGCAAAGGGGCGGTGTGCAATATCAGGCAATTGAAAGTTGGCAAGTTCACGCTCAATCTGTTCCTCGATCTGATAAAAACCTTTGTCGCTATAGCGTTGCAGGGCAACAGTGTACTCGTTGATCTTCCGTAAGTTCTCTCCCATTGTCTCGGGATAGGTCTCAATAATGTGGCTCAGCTCGGCATACTCCGGCAAACCTTGTAGCACGTACTGGAGGACCGTCTTGTCACCAACGTCGTGATGTTCCTGCTGGGTGGCCACGACAACCGCACCAGATTTATAGCTGATCTCCCCGGAGAAATCGCGGTCTATACCGCTCAGGATTCCGAATAGCGTTGATTTACCAATGCCATTACGGCCGATAACACCGATTTTTTCGCCATCACCAACAGATAGCCGCACGTCCTTCATGAGAGACTTTGGGCCGAAAGATTTTTCGGTGATGGTAACATCGGCAATCATAGCCTCACAATAATAACACCTTATCCGCCAAATTCGTTAGGAATGCTGGCGTCAATTGATTGATGGAGCGTAAGACTACTCACGCGTTTCTCACGAAAAGAGACTCCTGTGGTCGTACCACCCGATCAGCATGCATCGATACACTCCGTCACCACACCTTCATACCAAGCCCCAATACATTTCCATGAATGCAATGGACGAAACCAATGCAAGAAAACTAAAAAGTAGTATGGTTTTACACTGATTTGCTATAGTTTACGATGATGCACGCTATCTATCTCTGGTCGGCTTTTATAGGTACGTTTCTATCCGTGACGCTGCTCAGTTATTTCAGTTGGAGGAGGCATGACCCACTCAACCCCAAGACTCTGAGCGAGTTGGCAGCTCAAAACCAAGAATCGGTAAAATGGTTCCGTACTGTACTCTGGGTTTGCGGAACATTTTTTGCCTTGACTATGTATGGCTTCGTAATTCCATCCGCACGTAACGGAGCCTGGCTATTCATTGCTTGGACGGTCAACTACGCATGCGAGCTCTTGCTGGCAATTTTTCCCGCAAGCGGCAACATTTCTAGGCTCCTGCATAATGTGTTCGCATATGCTATGAGCACAGCCATGCTGGTTACTACTGGGCTGTTGTCACTCAGCATCAGCAGACCCTACAGTTATGTAACGGCGGCAATACTTATGATTATGTCGGTTCTTGGTTTGCTAACAATATTTGATAGGAAAAGATTCATTTTTTATGAGTTACCATTCATATACCTGTCTCACGTATCGATACTTGTTGGCGTTATTGCCTTTAGCTAATCGTCAGAGTCCTTAAGACCCCTTTGAGTAGTAACAATCCCATCGGCGTTCCGGCTTAACTACGCTGCGATGAGCTGGTACACTATAGCTAGCCGTGAAAACAGACATTGCCCAATTCGACCCCACTAACGTCGCCAAGATTGATGCCGCGATGTGGCGCTCCTACTACAATCACCAATTTTATAAACTGTTTTGGCAATTACTCACGTTAATTAAAGCTCAGTTGGGATTAAGTTGGCTTGTTACCATAAGGCTCGCTTACTACTCTGCATGGGCTGCCGCCGATTACCGCATCCGGAAGCATACCGGCGTAAACCATAGCCGTGTACTGGCCAACCTCACAAAATTTTACGAACTTATCTCGCGGCATTCGGTTAAACGTTTTGATTACAAAAGAGCAGCGGAACTTGAGCTAGCATGGTGGGACGTGCATCGTAGCTCCACCACCAACAATAAAGTCCTCGAGCAAAGCCTGGCGAATAATATGGCGGCTATCTATAACGTTGCCCCCGAGAAACTAGCAGACTACGCGCATTACCGTGCCGAAGCGATGATTCTGCCCAGACACGAGGGAGACGACCAGCCGGTTGCAACAGACTGGGATAACGTTGAATCTTTGCTTATTAAGGCCTGGGCGTCCCTCTATTCGGCAATCCAGTAATCAAGCAAGCGCGCACGACTGGCTTAGCTAGTGGCGTATAATACTTATTACTAAGGGAGGGTCTGCATGCAAAAAATTACGCCCAATTTGTGGTTCAATGGCAACGCCAAAGAAGCTGCTGATTTTTACGTTTCGGTTTTCCCGAACAGTAACATACTAGCCACGGAGTATTACCCCAAAAGTACCGAAGAAGGCCTAGCGGATTTCCAGAAAGACATGGCTGGCAAAGTACTGACGGTTGAGTTCGAGCTTGACGGCGTTCGCTTTGTAGCCATCAACGCTGGACCCGAATTTAAGTTTAGCGAAGCGGTTTCTTTTGCAGTCGGCTGCGACGACCAAGTGGAAATTGATTATTTTTGGGAAAAACTTTCCAGCGTGCCAGAAGCCGAGCAGTGCGGCTGGTGCAAAGATAAGTACGGCCTAAGCTGGCAAATTGTGCCCGAGAACATGGAAGAACTTATGCAAAAGCCAAACGCGTTCGCTACGTTGATGCAGCAAAAAAAGATCGTGATTGACGCATACTAATTTCGTCTTCTGTGGTTCGCAACAACCCAGTTCTGCCACCCCGGAGCTTCTCCTTCGCATAGATCCTAGCAACATACCGTACCTATGTTAGCAGTGCTCTGCAAGTTTACGCAGCACAGCAATGCACACTTTTACGACAACGCGATGTAAGACTCCTTACTGTTGCTGCCGGGCCAGAATGGTTACATACGCTTCATGGAATCATTACCCAGGAAACGAATGTGGGCTATTGGCGCAGTGGGCATCTTAGCGCTCAGCGGGCGCGTCATGCTAAACGTATCAGAACCGAGTGCATCGACCAAGGCACTCCACGCTTTTGAAGCAGGATACACACAGGCCAACCACTGCCTTCACGGGACACCATATGATCCTGATAATGGAGCCTACCTGGATGCTTACCAGGACCCAGAAAGCGGCCGGGAAATCATAACTGATGAGCCCAAGGGCTCGGCACTACAACCTAACCAGCCGTCAGACCTATCGTTTATCTTTTATCTGGGCGAAAATCCGTTTCCAGCCGACCAAGGCACGCTAGTATTTTTGGCACCAGGAGGGGGCATCGGCTGCAAAGATCTACCCACTGGCAACCTTTAAAAACTTACGAGGTTCAGCAGCAAGTAGAGCTCTTGATGGCCACCCCGAATATTCTTGATACGCTTAGTTGTCTCTATGTTTTGCTATAGTTAAGATATGCAAAAAATCGTCCCCGCAGATGCAATCCTCATCCCCGAACAAGCTCAGCTGATGTTCAAAGGCATTATTTACGACACCTATCAATGGCAACAGCAGCTGTTCGATGGGACTGAAACCACCTTCGAAATGCTGCGCCGGGCCGACACCGTTACTACCATCTGCGTCGTGAACGATAAAATTCTAGTTCTCCGCGATGAACAACCCCACCGCGGGCTACGCCTAGGTTTTCCGGGTGGGCGAGTAGACGAAGAGGACGAAACTATCGAGGTAGCCGCCAAGCGGGAAGTCTTAGAAGAAACCGGCTACACGTTCGACCAATGGAAATTGCTGAAGGTCTGGCAGCCGCAACGAAAGATGGAGTGGTTTGTGTATCTTTTTGTTGCATGGGACGACACAGAGAGCGCCAAGCCAACGTTAGACGGCGGCGAAAGAATTACCGTGGACCACATGACCTTTGATGAGGTTAAAAAGCTAACCCAAGACAAGGAGGGCGTTCTGGGCGAATCCCAAGATATATTTGAACGCTGCACTACTACGGACGACATTCTAGCGCTCCCCAGTTTTGAAGGGAAGAGTATCGGCTAGCTGACCAGACTAAGCAAAATTACCCCGGCTCGGCGTAGCGTAGGCTTTGCGCGATCCAACGAGCGGCATGAGCACTGCACGCAAACCTACCTCCTTTTCCGGGCCAGCACTTTCAAAAAATGCAAAAACAACGGCGCGCCGATTGTTATTTGTGTGGCGATAGTAAACGCGTGGCCAACTGAGGGAACCATCCTGTTTTGTGCTCCTGCGATATAACTATCCCTCCGGGGGATCAGCCCATCAAATACCGCATATCGTGACATAATGCGCTTCCGGTCAGAGTCACTCAAATCCTGTAGCGCTTTCTCGCATGTCTCTACCGATTGGACGAAAGCAGGGTGCTTACGCCTATAACGCTCACCAATCGCGGCAGCATTATTGACCTTCCCGGCGATAACCACGCATCCCACAAGCTGTGATTTGCGTGCGGCATATATATTAATCACTGCCGAAGCTCCGGCGCTCGTTCCAATCACGGCTACATTTTTATGTTCTGCCATAAGCTCATCGACCCGTGCGAGTAAGCGTGCGTATTTATCATCCCATGCCTCGTCATCAGCCCAATGAGCCGCCAACACCTCACCCCTGACGCCCCGAAGCCGCCACATGCGCACTGCAAACTTCTGGCCACGCACTTTCTCATCACCTAGTCCGGGGATATAGAGTACATGTAGCCTCGTATTTGCCATATGCAAAGCATAGCACGAAGCGCTCATGCTATAGTGAAGCTATGTTTAGCATTATCTGCTGGTCGCTCGTGCTATCGCTCATCATCAATGGTGTACTGTTCTTACTTGCATTCAGATTCAAATCAGACAAGCTTACCGACGCTTCGTACGCAATCAGCTTTATAGCGCTCGCACTCTTTGCGTTCCTTAAGTCGCAGCGAACAAGCTACATTACCGTTGGTGTGGTTTTGGTCTGTATATGGGCCACCCGGATTGGCAGTTTCCTGCTCTATCGGGTACTGCGAGCCGGTTCTGATCACCGTTTTGACGGCATGCGAGAGAACTTTTGGAGGTTTGGGAAATTTTGGCTAGGACAAGCACTGACAGTATGGATACTCATGCTTCCGATAACGCTACTGTCGTCCGGAAAGAGCCAATGGCACTCATTCGCACTGATAGGCGTGGCAGCATGGCTAACCGGTTTTGTATTAGAAAGTGTAGCTGACTTCCAAAAATATCGCTTTGCCCAAAATCCTGCCAACAAAAAACAATGGATCGAGAGCGGGCTTTGGTACTATTCGCGGCACCCTAATTATTTCGGAGAAATACTGGTGTGGATCGGCATCTATCTCTATGCGTTCCCGGGTCTTTCGTTAGCAAGCAAACTGGTGAGTATTGTGAGTCCACTACTCATCACCACGCTACTCCTATTTGTGAGTGGCATACCCATACTCGAAAAATCGGCCGACAAGCGGTGGGGAAGCGAGCCCGCATACAAGGTCTACAAACACCGCACAAGCATCTTAATTCCGCTTCCAAAGAAACGAGCCTAAACAACGCTAACTTAGTCGATGAGCGGCAGCGCCTCAACGGGCAGCCTAAGCACACTAGCAAGCCGATCAATTTGTTGGAACTTGCAGTATTTAATGGGCTCGCCATCGCAATCAAACACACGATAATAATGCGGAAAGCTAACCACTTCACCTTTGAAATTTTGGGCGTGTGTCGGCTCATTAATCCGTTTAATCATCCAGCCCTGCGGCTGCTGTTCTAAGATACGTTTGATCTTTGCGTAGTGGTTGAATGTCATACGGCAATTATAACCCCACGGACCAACGACCCTATTCAGAACAGCTTTATAGCATAAGAGACGGGATTCTCTAAAAGACTCTGAAATGACGGCGCTCACACGCTGTGCTTTGCGGTAAAGTATCGTACAACTTTGTTGTAGCATTATCACTTATATGTTAGTATTATTTTGCTATGGAAGCCACTCTCATTACCCCCGAACACGTAAACCGACCACCCGAGACTAGTCTTATCCTCCAAAATTTTGACCGCCTTACGCCCGAGATACTACAAGCCGAGGGCGATAGAATGGTTGCCGAAGCAGAGATATACCTGCGCCTAGCACGCGGCGAAACTGTTGACAGCGCCGTAGACTCGGCCAGCGAGACAAGAACTAGCCGGCTTGACGCATTAAGCCGCGCATTTAACGCATTGGGTCTTGAGTTGGATAATGATGCAGGCATCATACCCTACCTGATGGCTTATGTTGGCCCTAAAAAAATACGGGAAGCAGCGCAAGCACAACGAGCAAGGCTCCAGACCGCCTCGGAAGGAATCTTTACCGACCCCGAGAATACTTCAATTTATGACGCTCTCAGTGCAATAGACGAGTCAGAGCTTGATGACCAAGACAGACTGCGCCGCGCCTACTATCTGCAAAGGTTCGAAGATGCCAGACGAGCCCCCGAAACAGCAATGGATGCCACCGACCCTCGTCAGTTACTAAAAGCCACGAGTGTTGAGTTCAATGGCAACAGAGCCAAGGTTGTTACTATACAATTAACCGGAGCCGATTACGACAGTTTGCCAGCAAACACCAGGGACACGTTGGGCGCAGACCCCGAGGGGCTGACCGTCACCTTAAACGAAGCACGGCTCACTTACATTCTTCAGAATGGGCCGCGTGATCTCCGTAAGCGTGCTTATGGTGACTATTACGGCAACCGCGTAGCCGCTAATGGGCCGCTTATACAGACAATGGCCAACCTACGCCTTGCGATTGCCAAGTCAGAAGGTAAGGAAACGTGGCTTGCACGACAAAATGAAGGCTCTATCACAGGTGGTCCCGAAGAAATTTTTGCCTTTTATGAACGCTACAGGGCCAGTACTGTTCCCAGATACCAAGCAAGCATCGCTAAACTGCAGTCCCTGTTTGAGGCAGACGGCAACACAGGCCCCATGCAAGAATACGACACCGCCTACTACGAGCGAAAATTCATGGAGACATGCTTTGATATCAACACGGTGACATTCACCCTGAGCAGGACCGTGCGCGGATTACTAGACTTTGCACAGGAATTATACGGCGTGCGCGCTGTGCTAAATACCGATTTACCTGTGTGGGCAGAGGGTGTGGAAGCTTATAGTGTTTACGATAGTGACACAGGAGAATTCATCGGTGACTTCTATGCTGACTTTGCGGCCCGGCAAGAGGAAGACGGCACGAACAGCAAATCAGACACCGGAGTAACATTTGGATTGCGCTATGGCCTGACAGAAACCGATGCAAACGGCGAAGAAAAAACAGTCCAGTGGCCAGTGGCCGCTGCAATGACCAATGTGGCAGCTCATATGGGTGATGGCACAGAAGCAAAGATAACCCTGCGCGACATCGAAACCGTAAGCCATGAGCTGTTTGGGCATGTCTTCCCAACACTTTTTGGGCGTGCCCGAGGCGTAGAGTGCAGTGGCACATCCATAGACCCCCGCCTTCGAGAAGTCAACTCTCAGATGTGGGAACGTATACCCAGAGACCCGCATGTTTTGGCAAGATTTGTTGACGAAGGCGTGCCCGAAGATGCCATGCGTAGATTTATGCAGAACCTGGACGCCGCTCAAGAGATTAGAGATACTTTGATGAGTGCACGCTGGCTAAAAATCATGGCAGCAGATCTACGTTTGCATGGCAGCCAAGCGCCTAACCTTACTGCCGCACTCAACGATGCTGCCGAAGCCATGGCACCAGTAGGCACTGACGGTCGCTGGATATTAGCTCAACCACACTTCGGCATTGACAGATATGCAGGCAACTACGCCGACTACCCATACTGCGATGCCATGGGCAAAAGAGGAGCGGCATGGTATCTTGCTAACAGATACAATCCCTCAGTAGGACGCCGACACCGGGCAATAATGGCACTTGCTGGAAAGCCGGGCGCAAATGAACAGCTTATAGCCTTTACCAATCAGTCGATGGTAGCCATGGCCGTAGCCAAAACCACACTAGGCAGCTAACCGGCCTGCACACGGGGAATGTGCCGAGAAGCAAGCAGAGATAGTAACGCAATGGCTGAGAGCAAAAAGAGTGCTTGGCGTAGGCCGTCTATCTGTGCCTGGGTGTATATTTCGCTCGTTTGAGCTGCTTCCGATTGGGGAAGTCCCTGTGAGATCGCGTAGTTTTCTACCGCTTGAGCGGACACAACCTGAATACCCGGCTGCGCGTTATCACTAATGTAGGTTTTGACGCTAGAGGGCAGCGTACTTTGCTGCACCAATGTTAAAAACCCAGAGGTGAGGGATGAGATGAATAGTGAGCCAATCAGTGCTGTGCCAAGCGACGAACCCAAGTTTTGCGCCGTGCCTTGGAGCCCGCCGCCCTCGGCCGAATTTTCTTCGCCCACGGCAGACATATTTACATTTCCCAGCTGTGAAGCCAACAAGCCCAAACCAGCGCCAACTACAAACATGCCAAATCCGAACACAAATCCGCGCAATGTAGTGTTGATAGCTGCCATAAGTAGCAAGCCACCAACCACCAGCAAGCTCTGCCCAATCCGCACAATCATCCGTGGCACCAGCCGCCTGACTAGTCGTGTACCCGCGAATGACGCCACCACTAGCCCTACTGACAGCGGCAAAATTTTGAGCCCAGTTTTGAGCGCATCATACCCAAGCACAATCTGCAAATACACTGGCACTACAAAAAATACTGCTGCCGTCACGAGATACTGCGACAAGAGCGTCGCCAGCCCGCTGCCCAGCGGCTTGATGGATAGCAACGAGACCTTCAGGAGGGCGGGCCCACCACTGCGCTCCAACTTGGCCTGTCGATGATAGAACCACCACAAAATAAAGAAACCAGCCAGAATCATATAGGCTACCACCGATATGCCAAATGGTGTCACTGATTGACCGTTCACCATAGGTGCGCCGACTGGCCGTACCCACCCCCACACTTTGCTTTGCAAAATGCCAAAGACTAAAACCGCCATGCCAACAGCAGAAAGGAGCACGCTTAGCACGTCTATCTTCACACCAGCCGCCGCCTTATCGTCGGTGATTTTTTTAACAACCAGAAGCACACCCACCATGACGGCCGTCTCGGCAAAAAAGACATAGCGCCACGAAAAGTACGTGGTCATAAAACCGCCAATCAGCGGCCCTACGGCGGCGGCAACACCCGAGATCGCACCAATAATCGCAAACGCAACAACTCGATCGCGCGCTTGATAATTCACCGCGGCAAGTGCCGCAATAGCCGGAATCACTAGCACCGCACCAAGTCCTTCCACGAACGACCAGCCAAACAGCAGCACCGCCAGATTGGGGCTCAGACCGGTGATAAACGACCCAATACCATACACAATGGCGCCTATAGTAAACGCACGGCGCCGGCCCCAAATATCACCAAACTTGCCACCCGTAAGCATCAGCGCCGCCATAGTAAGCGTGTAAAACGTAATAGCCGCCTGCATGCCCGATATGGTGGTGCCCAGATCGTGCGCAACTGTGGAAAGCGACACGTTCATGACCGTGCTATCCAAGACCATAACGAACTGCGCGAGCGCCAGGATGCTAATGACTGTCCACTTCTTCATGCCGGTACTGTACTACGGCCACAAATGCGGAAACATCGAAATATCTAACACCCAGCGCTGCTATTGCAGGTACTGTGCAGTCGGTAAAATCATTTCTGCTATCATTATTCACATGACACGTATAGAGAAAAAGATGTGGCCCGAATCATACCAAAAAGTCCTTTTGGGCGAAAAAACCTACGACCTTCGCCTGGCAGACTGGAAGGTTGAGCCGGGGGACACCATACTTTTTCGTGAATGGGATCCTGCAACCAAAGATTACACAGGCAGGACCATGGAAAAACAGGTTGGTTATGTTGGCAAAACAAAAGATTGGGAGGTCTGGCCCCGCGAAGATATCGAGCAGTACGGCTACCAGATCATCTCACTCAGAGATAGCCAGGCAGCCGCAGAAACCTAGATTTCCAATCCTGTTTCGAGCCGCGCCAGTGCAGCATCAAAGGCACTGACCAAGTCAACCTGTGCAGAATGCTTGTACACCCGAAGCAACGCCGCCATACCCACGCCAATAATGGCACCAGCCAGGTTCTGAATTTCGATGCTAGTTGGGTCTTTCCCGGCACGTTCGCCAATACAGTGCGCCAGTAGATCGATGCTACGTACCATTTCCTCATACATTTTCGCCCGCAGTTCCGGGACAGCCCTGAGCAGCTCAAACCGCTGCATTTCCAGCTTCTGTTTATCGGCCGGCAAATTACCAAATGTTTCCCGCGTGGCATTACGTAATGCCTGAATGACCGACAGGTCTCCTGGTTGCCGACTAAAAGCTTCGATGATGACCGGATCAAGGCTATCATAGAGTGCAGCCGCTTCTTTGGTCTGGAAATAGCGGAAGAAAGTACTGGACGAGACTTCGGCAGCCTCCGCTATTTGCTCAACGGTAGTTTTGCTATATCCCTGTTCGGCAAACAGCCGCAGGGCGCATTCCTGAATCAGTACCTTAGCTTTGGCTATCTTTTGCTCACGGAGTCCGGGCATCTATTTTTGGTTCCTTAGCTGTGAACGAGGCTGGTTTTTTGGATTCATCATTCATACTGGGCAGGAAAATTACCGACAGCACCATAGCGCACAGTGCGATCCCTCCACACACCAAAAGCATGCTATCCATACCATGCACAAAGGCAGAGCGCACCGCCAACAGCAGTCCCGCAGACCCCAGTTGATGGGCAACAGCAACGCCAGCAATAACACTGTTTTTGACTAGCATAGCGGCAGCATTTGGTAGACCCGACAAGGTAAGCTGACTTCTGTAGCCTGCACCCAATAACGTCCCAAGCAGTGCGATGCCGAGCGTACCGCCCACCTGTCGAATAGCAGTCATTAAGGCCGTACCCGATCCACTTCTTTCAGCCGAGAGTGGCGAAACTGCCACCGTAGCCGCACTAGGCATAGCGACACCAAGTCCCAGACCTATAATGCCAGTCCAGGCCACAATAAAGCCTCCGCTTGTAGCCAGAGTAGTTCTGGTGCCCAGGAACAGCCCCAGAGCCATAAGCGCAAAACCAATTGCAACTGCTATTTTGGCATTGAACTTCTTGGCAGACTTGCCCGATACCACCGACCCCACCATTAGGCCACCAATCATCGGCAACAGGTAGTAGCCAGCTGCAAGTGGTTTGTAGCCGCGAACCGACTCCAGGTACTGCGGCAAGCCGAACAAAAGCCCAAAGAGCGAGAAATTCACCGAGGTCATCAGAAGAGTACCCCAAGTAAAGCTTGGATAGGTAAATAATTGTATATCTACCAGAGGCTGCTTGCCGCGCTGCGCCAAACGACGCTCCCAAAGGTAAAAAAGCGGCAAGATGATTGCGCCCGCAACTAGTGAAGCCAGCACCACTGCGTCACCCCAGCCCTTTGACTCCGCCTGAATAGCACCATACGTAAGCCCCGTCAAACCAAGGCTGGAAAGGACAATACCGATTGTATCAATGGCATGTTGTTCGCTACTTTTATTTTCCGGCAGCAGTAATGCGATAGCAGTCAACGCTATAAGCACAACCGGCACATTAATCAGAAAAACCGAACCCCACCAATAATGTGTCAGCAAAAAACCACCTAAGATTGGCCCTAGTGGATACGCAAGGAAAACGCCGCCCATCAGCACCGCCAAGGCCTTCGTTCTTTCCTCAGGCTTAAAGAACACCGGCACAACAGACATGGCGAGTGGCAAAATAAATGCCGCACCGACACCCAGCAACAGTCGAGCACTTATAAGCACCGTTACGCTAGCAGCATACGCACACATCACCGAGGCAGCGCCAAAGGCAGATATTGCAATGAGCAGACATTTCTTGCGGCCATACCGATCGCCCAGCATACCGGCCGGCAGCGTTAGCACAGCAAGTACAAGCGCATAAATATCAGCGATCCACTGCAATTGGTTAGTAGAAGCATGCAGGGCAGTGGAAATAGTAGGCAATGCCAGATTAAGAACCGTCAGATCAAGACTAAAAGCGATCGCCGCCAACGATATAGCTACCAGCGCCCACCATTTTTTATTGCCGATATCTTTTATGTTGCCCATTTTTTGCCCTCGTTTTATGTTACGTACTGGTAGTTAATATCAATTGAAAGTCACTGTCAAATCTTATTAGCAGCTTCGTATGAGCACATCTCTCGTCTTTATAGCCGACGCCCAGAGCTTAAGTTAGACCTATAGATTACCGAATACTCCAGAACACTGTGGAGAGGCAGGCCGCTAAACTATAGCTACTTCCGTCAAACTGGCACCACCTAAGATTCTCGCTATCGATGCAAATTGCACAGCTTCTGGCGAAGGATGCTCCAGGCTATACCGTAGCTGACTGGGGTCCTTCTCAAACGCTCCGTCAAACTGCATGCCCATTTTCTCTACCATCCTTATTGAAGCCGTATTACCTGAGTAAACATAGGTTACAAAGCAATCAATCTGTCGCTCAGAAAACCCATACGCAAGTGCTAGCTGACTTGCGCGAGGACCAATACCTCTCCCCAAGGATGATTGACGGAAAATGTCGACGTACCACCATTTATCGGTAGTGTCGAAGCCCGTAAAGCCGACCAACTCAGGGCCTGTTGATGACATAGCGCTATCGCTTGCATCAGTCACATGGATGCCCCAATTGACAAGCGCAGGATCTTCAAGCACCTGATCGCGCCAGACTTTACCAGTTTCACTAAGCAGATATGGCCGCCAAGTAGGAATTGCAACTGCACTAACGTGATCAGGAGCGGGGAATAATTCGTCAACCGCAGCCGACTCGGGCTCCCTTAAAAAAAGTTGCATCGAATCATCATACGCTGCACGTATCTCTGCACCATAAGCCATAGTCGTCTATTGTACAGCACGATAGATGAACTAGTCTTAAAATAGCAAACATGCTGGACAGCGTATTACAAACTAATACCCATCTTATGATAAGCTTGCTACAGTACCGATGAAAAAGAAAAAACGTACGAAACCAGTATCAAAAAATCCGCTGGTATGGCTGAGCGTTGTAGCCGCCGTTTTTTATTCATCATGGCCACTGGGCTACCTGCTAAACCCAAACGCCGCACACAATGCCTTTGCAAGTCAGTTAGAAGCCGGCAATCAGCCATTTAATTGGCTGTTTGTTAGCTGCGATGTTATCTCCGGCCTAGCTCTGATCATAGCCGGATGTATACAGTGGAGAAGGACCCGTACTACGTTACTACGCTTAAGTATTTTGGGTTACTTTGTTTTTGCCCTCCTTGTTATTGTTGCCGCACTGGCACCAAATGACTGCAGCTCTACATCAGCGCAGTGCCTTACGGCCCTTAATTCGCCCCTCGCAATTGTCCACGGCCTCGCCAGCACTATATCAGTCTGCGGCCTGCTCGTCAGTGTCATCTTTGCCACCAAACACCTGTCCGGCAAACCAAAACCACTCAAGATGCGCGTGTTACCTTTAGCCACGATTATCGGTTGGGTGATCGTTGGAGCGTTGGCGTATATATATTACGACCGCACCACCGAAAATCTCGTGCAATACAGTTTTATTTCGATATGCAGCATCTCGATGCTGGTTGCAGTGAGCCTGGTCAGATACAGTTCCGAGCTCGCGCTGCGAAAACCCGCAAAAGCCTATGCACACTCTGCGCGCTAACCAAGAGATACGTACACGGCCGCACCCTGAATGTTGGTCCCGTATATGCTAAGATACGTCCGTGCACGAAAATCTCAAAACCGCCGCCACACGTAATGCCCGGCTCGTAATATTTTCCAGTTTTCTGTCCGATCTTACCTTCATACTACCAATATGGCTATTGTACAGCCTCGATGTTCTACACCTTAAGCCAACGCTTGCCATTGCCATCTCTATGAGTATATGGATCGGAAGCGCACTATTGGAAATACCAACCGGTGCACTTGCCGACCGACTCGGCCGTCGAAAAATTTTTATCATCGGACAGCTGCTGTTTGCAATATATCCACTCGCTTACGCGTTCAAATTTCCTATACCGCTCTTGCTCACCGCCTGTCTAGTTAGTGCCATCGGTAGTTCAATGAGATCGGGTGCGTTATTACCGATTGTGCATGCTGCATACAAAAAAGGCCAATCTAGACGACAAAGAATACGACAAATTCCTAAGCACGAACCAGATGGCTATATTTATCGCACGAGCATTGACGGGCGTCACCGGAGCATGGCTATACACCCAGAACCCAACGTGGCCGTTTTACGCAATGTTTGTTGCAACAATGCTTAATTTCCTCCTCGGCTTTTTCATTCAGGATGCGGAGATTATAGGTAAGCCCGCGACAAATACTGAGCATATACGACAGACTTTGGGTATTATGCGTCAAAGCGACGTAATTGTGGCATTGCTGCTCGCATATACAGCGTTTAACCTTACCGCCGAGACTATTTGGACCGGCTATCAAGCATTCTTTCAGGCCGACCACCGCAGTGCTTTTGTCATCGGCTGGCTTTTCTCGGCCATCGCTGTTTGCTCAACAATAGGTGCATACGTTGTTCGACACGTAATAACTCGGCTACACTCTTTCCGTTTTATGCAATTGTTTGGACTCAGCGTAATTGCTACCGCAGCTCTGTTAGCTCAACCCAACCATACCCTGCGACTTGTCGCCATTATACCCATGGGATTTGGATCTGGTACAACATTTATCATTGTAAATTCCGCCATACAAAAACATATCAAAAACCAACACCAGGCAACTGCCTTGTCGGTTTCTAACTTTTTACAATACGGCGTATATGCCATAGGGTCTCTGGCTTTCGGTATTTTTTGGCAGTTCTTCGGAGAGACTGGTACAAGAACAATCCTCCTCATAGCCTCGCTTGTTGCCATGATGTACGTCATCTTTTACAGCTTGACTCATAGGAGCCTACAAGCGGATACGACAGAGGCCCTTTCTGCGGAATACGAAATCGGGACAGTACCCTCAGTGGTTGAGTAGATTCTTCGTATTCTTGACAGCTACAAGTTCGTTGCCTAGTGTTAGTTTTGTTATTATTAGGATACAGCAATGGAACAGCAGCCAGAACAGATCATTCGTTTTACGACCACCCTTTTTACCATCAATGATTGGGTAATCCTGCAATTACCGCAGGATGCCAGCGCTAAGCTACCATCACGCGGACAGGTAATGGTAGAGGGAACCGTAAATGGCGTAGCCGTGCGAACACCACTGGAGCCAGATGGTAAACTTGGCCATTGGTTTAGGATGGATGCGGCCTTGCTGGCAGCCGCCAAGGCACAGGAAGGGAGCAAGGTAACCGTAGAACTGACGCCCACCAAAACATGGCCCGAGCCTGATGTGCCAGCCGACTTACAAAAAGCACTCCAAAACGATGCACAAGCTTACAAGCTATGGCAGCAGATTACGCCGCTAGCACGCTGGGAGTGGATCCGCTGGTCAAGAGCCACCGGTAATGCCGAAACACGCCAACGACGCATTGAAGTAGGAATCTCAAAACTCAAAGCCGGCGAACGCCGCCCTTGCTGTTGGAACCGCAACTTATGCACTGAACCGGCAGTATCAAAGGGTGGTATATTACTGGAACCGCTCAGATAGCAACTTTAGGCATACATGTCGCGACTGGTTACCATTACCGACCCTACACCGGGTGGAGCGGATACACCAGGTAGCTGTCATTGTTCGTGACTGCGTTCACATCCGTACTTACCTCATAGAGCTCCAAGCTGCCATCGTCATATGGTTTGAGCAGCTCCATGAGCGGACCGCTCTCTTGCAGTGCCGGGTCTAACCACGTAGCCCAATCGCTTGGATGTAGGATGACCGGCATGCGATCGTGAATTGTTTTTAGCTTGTCATTTGGCGCAGTAGTGATGATGGCGTAGGTCCAGCGTTCGTCATCCGCATCATCATGCCAGGTATCGTATATGCCGGCAAAAGCGAGCATCTCTTCCCCCTTGGGAAAGATGTAAAACGGCTGTTTAGCGCCGCCGCCAGGACGTTCACGCCACTCATAGAATCCGCTTGCCGGAACCAAACAACGATGGCGACGGGCAGGGCTACGCCAAGCCGGCTTTTCGAATACGTTTTCAGCCCGGGCGTTAATCATCCGATAGCCGATATGTGGGTCCTTGGCCCACGAAGGAACCAACCCCCACTGCATGATTTCTATAGAACGACCATGGTCGGTTTGTATAATCACCGGCAGCATTTGGCCGGGGGCTACATTGTAACTGTCATGCAGCTGGTACGATTCAGGTGGTGGTCGCGTGCCAAACCGCTTTGGTATCTGCTTGGTGTTATACAACGTATACCTCCCGCACATAAACTCTACTATAGCCATTGGCGACCTTAAGGGCAGTAAAAACCCAAACAGCAGTGAGCGACCAACCAGCATATCTTACCGGCCAGCAAATAGATAAGTACGCGGTCAATACCATGCGCTTTTTTACTGATAAATATTTGGGGACGTGCGTAAATAGCACTGTGCGGAGACGGACGCGTCAAGCAGGCTGCATGCAGCAGCTAGGATACAGAAGCTACACGCCGAATTCCGGTGAATGGAGTTTCCGAACCCATCTCACCACAAAGCCTAAACTGGTCGCTCCGACTAAGGACACGCTATGTTTACTGACCGCCAAGACGCCGGACAACAACTCGCCCAAAAGCTACAAACATTTGCTAGCCAAGACGTAGTGGCCATTGGCTTGGCGCGTGGTGGCGTAGCGGTTGCGGCTGTAGTTGCGCAGCAATTGCGTGCTCCATTAGGCGTGATTCTGGTACGTAAAATTGGCCACCCCTCTTCGCCCGAGTACGCAATTGGCGCATTGGCCGAAGATGAACAACCTGTCTACAACACCGCCGAACTAGGCACCGTCGACGAACAGTGTCTCGCTCAAGCCGAAGCTAAAGCACGCCGGCAGATTATGCTACAACGCAAGGAATATTACGGCACTGATCTGTACCCACCTATCATTGCTCACAAAACCGTGTTGCTCATTGATGATGGCGCCGCCACGGGCCTCAGTATGGCAGCAGCCATAAAAGCGGTCCGCAGTAAACACGTTAAGCGGCTTGTAGTGGCATTGCCGGTGGCTTCTGCGCAAGCGGTTGCCATGCTCGAGGGTCTAGCTGACGCGGTAGTGACGCTCGAAAATCCGGCTTTTTTCCTAGGTGCAGTCGCTGCACAGTATCGTACATTTCATCAAGTAACGAATAGGGCAGTGCACGCACTGCTTCAGGAGGCACATCATGAAATATGACAAGCAGCTACCACCAGTACGAGATCTACTCCAGCTCGCAAAGAGTGTCCGTTTTCCCATTACCCGTGAGATGTTTACCCAAGCCGCACTACAACAGAGTGCTGACCAAACCATGCTAGATTTTTTGACACTCTATCCGACCGACGAGGTATTCAAAAGTAAGGTTGATTTTATGACCCGCTCCGAAGAGCTCGAATTGCTAATTACCCAGCAATATAGAATGGGTGAAACCGCACACAGTCCACGAGGCTAAGCGAAGCGTTATGAGGCCGCAGCAGCCATGGTCACAAATGATTACAACCGCGCGCACAGCAGTTATGCATCGGCCATAGAAGCAGCCACTATTTTACAGCGGCACGGTTTTGAAGCCTACATAATCGGTGGGGCGGTGCGGGACCTTTGGCTTGGCCACATTCCTAAAGACTTCGACCTTACTACCGACGCTACACCCCAGCAAATCATGCATATCCCGGAGTTTGAGCACGCTCACTACAAAGATACCGCCCAGGCATACGGGGTAACACGCGTGCATTTTACACACCAAAACAACCCAAACCATTTAGAAATCGCCACGTTCCGCAAAGACATTGGCGCCCACCGCGGCCGGCGTGCCACCACCGTCATTTTCGCGTCGCTAGAAGATGACGTCCACCGACGTGATTTCACTATTAATGCGCTCGCCTACGACACAGGCACTAGTTTTATCATCGATTATACCGATGGTATCGACGATCTTACGCACAAGCTCATACGGTTTATCGGCGATCCACTGGCACGCATTCACGAGGATCCGCTCCGTTTACTACGAGCAATCCGCTTCAAAAACCAGCTTGGATTCTCATACCATCCATCTGCCGCGGCCGCCATGCGTGTAGCCGTAGCAGAAGGTGCCGTCGAAGCAATCGCCGTTGAACGCTTGCGAAACGAACTCACTACCATGCTGGTGCATCCCAGCCGTCCGGCGGCAATGCAAGATCTTGATACGTTTGGCATTTTGGAACGTGTTCTGCCAGAAGTTACCGCCGGCAAAGGAGTAAGCCAGCCCCCGGAATTTCACATCGAAGGCGATGTGTGGCGTCACCAACTGCTCGCCATCGAATATCTGCCACCGCACCCCAGCAAACAACTCGTGTGGGCGACGTTGCTGCATGACACCGGCAAGGCACCGACGAGCCGCGAACCATATGTGCCGCATGCTCGTATACGCTTCGATCGACATTATGCAGTTGGAGCAGAGCTAACCAAAACGGCCTTGCAACGCCTGCATTTTTCAGCTCGTGACGTTCGGGATATTACCTGGATGGTCTACCACCATATGTCCATCGACGATCTGCCGCATATGCGGCCAAGCCACCAGCAGCGCATGCTCGGCCATCCTGCATTTGCAGACCTCCTTGAGTTACATCGAGCAGATGCAGCCGCTAGCTGGCGTCCCGGGCAGCCCCATGGCAAAAAGCCCGCTTTTCGCGCCATCGAACGACTATGGCAGCAGTACCGAGCCAGCCCACCCGAACGCCAGCAACCATCCTTAAAACGCGACCTCGGCATTGATGGCAATTGGCTCCTGGCAAGGTTTGGCCATGAGTATAAACTCGCCCACAACCCCGCAACGGGCAATGTACTACAAGCGCTCAATGACTGGTATCGCGACAAGGGCGTTACCGATAAAAAAGCTTACCTCTCACAAGCACGCACGCTCCTTAAGCAATACCACGTGCCCAAAATATCATCATAGCAGGGACCTTCTAGAGCACTTCGGTTGTATCTAGGTATAGTGGCGGGCTATAGTATGGAGCGGAGGTGCGTATGGCCGAGAACGCCGCAACTAAAGTCGACATTTTCTTTTCATCCTACCCCGAGCGGACATATCCAAAAGGGCAGATTTTGGTCTTCGCCGATGAAAACCCTGAATACGTTTTTTATGTGACGAGCGGGCGAGTACGCAAATACGACGTGTCATATCGGGGCGAAGAGGTGATCATCAACGTTTTTAAGGCACCCTCATTTTTCCCAATGTCATGGGCAATCAACCGTATGCCCAACAAATTTTTTTATAAAACCGAAACAGCCACCACGCTCCACATTGTGCCCGCAGATGAGGCAATCCAGTTTGTACGCGACAATCCTGACGTTATGTTTGATCTGCTTAGCCGGCTCTATAAAGGGCTTGAGGGTTTGTATGGCCGGTTGGTACATCTTATGTCCGGCACTGCACACAGCCGGCTTGTGTACGAACTCCTGATCGAGTGTCGCCGCTTTGGCCAAAAGCAGCCGGATGGGAGCTGTACCCTGGCTATCAGCGAGGTCGACCTCGCCGCTCGCTCAGGGCTATCACGCGAAACAGTTAGCCGCGAAATAAGCAAACTCAAGGCACGAAACATTATTCAGCTCGTGAGCAAAACTATCATAGTGCAGAGTACCACGGACCTCGAAATGCTCCTTGGGGCCGAGTTATAATCCAGCCGCCAAACCATCACTAATCAACCTCAGCCCAATTTTTGCCAACGGCGTTGATCGATACCCACACTTCGCCAGATTTGTGAGATGCATCAATGCACGAATGTCTCTAACGTGCTTGAATAGTATGCGGGAGGGCTATCACTCGCATGATCGCATATCATTCTAGTGGAATTCCACAGCCACAGCCGCCGCCACGTTATTCTGACCAGCATAAAGCAAACATTATCAGCACACTACGACGTCTAGGTGCTAACAGGTATGATCTGTTGCTACCGGAGACCCATAGCCTTCCCAACTTAGTGCAGCCCACCGAAACAATCGAAGGCGTGCTCTACGGCCGATATCACCTTTCAACCGGGCAGCCACCGGGCAGGGGGGTTATCGCCGCCACCAATAAACGCCTCCTCTTTATCGACCACAAGCCGCTGTTTATGCGTGCCGCGGAAGTCGCATACGACGCCGTAAGCGCCGTCACTAGTAGCCGGGTTGGCCCAATGGGCTACGTCACTATTAACACCCGCATGGGCGACATCACCGTACGAACCTTTAACCAGCACTGTGCGACCACGTTCGTGCAGGCTATAGAAAGTCATATTTTTAATCGCAGATACATGGCGTGAGTGCATCCACCATATGATCAGCACCTACTAGATACCCACGCGCTGCCCATGTATAGAGAGGAGTGGCGATAATGAGCACCGCAAAACGCTTGTACCGCTCAAATACCGATAAGAAACTAGCTGGCGTATGTGGCGGCATAGCCGAGTATTTTGATACCGACCCGACGCTTGTACGGCTTGCCTGGGTAATCATTACGTTTATAACCGGCCTCGTCCCCGGCTTACTGGCGTATATTATTGCTGCCGCACTAATTCCACGCGAGCCCACTCGCTACTAGCGACTATTCGGCCAGCTACTTCTTCTGGAAAAAGACTAGCTTGTAGCCATCGGGGTCACGCATCACAAATTCGCGGTTACCCCACGGCCAGTCACGCGGTTCACTCGACGGCTTATGCCCGCCAGCAACGAGCTCGTTGTACACCTCATCCACATTATCAACCGCAATATTTATATAGAGTCCGCCACCCTTAGGCTCGACATTTGCCTCAGCCTGGAATGCAGGCTTATCCTCGCTACTTACGGCAGTGAAGGTCATCCAGAACCAGTTCAGGTAGATTTTGAGATTCGTGTCGGTGCGCTCGCCCATGCGAAAACCGAGCATCTCATAAAACGCCGCCGTCCGTTCAATGTCTTGTACATAAAACCCTAATCCAGAAATACTTTTTAACTTCATAGTTCTATTTTACCACCGGCTTATAGCCTAGCATCAATGCTATGCCAAACTCCGTACTACTTCTTCGGTAATTACCCCTTCAAACCCAGGTTGTTGCATCAGAATAGCGGCAGCAGTAGCAAGTATCCTCGCCCGCTTTGCCAGGGGCTCAGGCCGGCTGGGGTCAAGCACCGCTTGGACAAATGCTGCATTTTCAGCTCTAAACATATCGTCATACAGGGTGTCGGGGTCAAATTCTAGTGGCGATTTCGGTTTCTTGCCATACACCAGTCCTATCGTCCCTAAGGAGGGCTCAACTTTTAGTTCACCTTCTTCGAAGATTGCTGAGAATATATCACGGTAAGCACCTCCACCGTGATTTGCTTTATGTGCACTCCGGCGACCACCCATTCGTACGACAATACCCGCTTGGCTCGGCTCTTCAGATAGCGTAACCATGCGAGCATCATAGGATGTTTGCGTGTTATCGAGCATGACAGCATTGTGGAATCCTGTCACATCGGGCAAGGCTCCCATCAAGCTGGCGATATTGTGATTCATTTTGTCGTTTGCAAATGAGTCATGAAGAGGTTCTTCCCCACCTGCCGGTAGGGTGTAGTGGCAGTCATACCGGACTTCTAAAAGCTTACCCATGCTTCCGACACCGAACGTCTCGCTTATTAGTTCAGGGTTGCCGATAAGTTCAGCCGCCTTTCCCCAAGGCCCATCACCGTGTTCTCTTGGATGGCACACCCAAAATCGTAAACCTTCTCTCTCAGCATAGTCGAATAGGTCGGGGAGTTGCGCGCACTCTTCGGCAGTTACGGCGGCCGGTTTTTCAAGCAGTACATGTTTGCCTCTGACTGGCAGGCCATCCTGGCCGATCAATGGCCCACCATTACTGTCTGCCGGCCGTAGACAGCCTTGCGCAATTGAGAAATGAGAAGAGTCACCGGTTGCAATAATCACAGCTTGTACGGCTTTGCTGCCCAGAAGCTGGCGATAGTCGGTAAAAGCCGCTTCTTCAGGAAGGAGCAATCTGTTGCGTACCTCGGTTAGGCGTACCTCGTCTTTATCGGCAAGCCCCGTAATCTCGCACGCTGACAGTTCCTCTAGGAATGGGAGGTGAGACCAATCGAAATGACCGCCAAGGCCTATTGCACCAACGCCTAGATTTTCGCCCGTTTGAATGCTCATGGAGATACCTTACTAGAAAAGAGCTCTTTTTTCGAGATGTTTTTATTGACTAGTATGCATAGTCTGAAGCAGCCAACCAAAATCTGCCAATAGGGGCGCGAAATAGTGTCTGCTCATCTTCGACGATTGCGTCTCACAACAACACAGACAGGTTTACACGAAGCAAAATTACTTATGTTATAATGGCGCATGTAACGGAAACATAAAAAATCATGATAAAACACCATTCCGACGACCCCGATGTTGCCGCGGCCGCAGCCAAGGCACTAGACATCATCAATGAAACATTAAGCAAACTACCTAAGGCCGAAGCGTTCGATTATGGCGGCCACAATTTACACCTTGGCGAATATGATGTCTGCGCCACCTGTACTACGCCGATCGCAGAAGCCCAAGCCGCCGAAAAAGCCCTGAAAGCCCATGCCGAAAAAGTCGATGACGAAACCGTTAAAGAGCACTTGACGCTTGCAGCTGAATTCTTCCGGCTCGAAGCCGAAGCCGCCACCGTACGCGCCGAACTCCACAATGGCCACGGTACCGAGGCAATTATCGACCGCCTACTCGGCTACCAATTTGAACGCGGCATCCACGACGATTACCACCATAGCCACCACGGAGGTACCCGATGAACGAAACCGATATGAGCACCGACGCCCGCATCCGCCGTCACCTCGACAACCTACGCAAGCTCATCACCCCACGCGGTCTTTTCTTGGCCAGCGATCAAGCCGTCACCACCGGCTACGACAAAGCCTGGATCCGCGACAATGTCTACGAAACACTCGCATTTGAGTGCGCCGATGAATGGGAAGTGGTAAGCAAGACCTACCACACGCTGCTCGATATTTTTGATACCCACATCGACAAAATCAACTGGGCCGTAACCAATAAACCGTTCGAGAGTTGGCAGTTTATTCACGCCCGCTTTAACCCCGAAACACTCGAAGAATTCTGGGAGGAGTGGGGCAACAAACAGCACGACGCCATCGGTGCCGTGCTATTCAAGCTGGCCGAGTTCGAACAGAACGGCCACAGCATGCTGCGTAGCGACAAAGACCGCAAAACTGTTCAAACGCTCATCTATTACATTTGTAACGTTGAATATTGGCACGATGCCGACAACGGCATGTGGGAAGAAGCCGAGGAAGTACACGCCAGCTCAATCGGCGCCGTACTAGCGGGGCTCAAGAAATGGCAAGAAGTCGGTGGCATGGATGTCGATCCTGACGCCATCGAGCGCGGCGAAAAAGCACTAGCGGCACTATTGCCACGCGAAAGCGAAACCAAATTCACTGACTTGGCCGAGCTGTCACTCATCTACCCCTATAATGTAGTGAGTCGCAATATGGCCCAGCAGATCGTCGACAACCTAACCTACCATCTGGAGCGCGACAAAGGTGTTTTACGCTACAAGTTCGACCAATACTACAACAAGAATCCCGATGGCTACAGCGAAGAAGCCGAGTGGTGCTTCGGTCTCAGCTGGCTTGCCATCATCTATAAACAATTTGGCGACAACGTCAAGGCCCAAGAATACCTCGACAAAGCTACCGCGACCGTTACTAAAGATGGCAAAGTGCCCGAGCTGTACTTTAGCAATAGCAATACAGCGAACGAAAACACGCCGCTCGGCTGGTCTGAGAGTATGTACGTTGTTGCGCTCCACAAAGTCGCCAACTAAGTTTTGTCCTGCCAGGTGTAATCCAAACTACTGACATCACTCGGACGCTCCCGAACAATAGATACTGTACCAAAGCAATCGAACAGTAATTGGAGGGTAGCGCCATGGCAGAAACACACAACGAAGTAACGGGCTGGGTAGGCTGGGTATATTTTGCGAGTATGATGATGCTGATACTGGGCGGTCTCCAGGCGTTAGCCGGGTTGGTCGCTCTGTTTCGTAAGACATTTTATGTAACGCCGCACGGGCTAATAGTATGGAACTACACTGCCTGGGGCTGGATAAACATTATCTTGGGTATCTTAATCGCCCTTGCCGGAATGGCGTTAGCAAGCGGCCGCACCTGGGCACGCGTACTAGCCAGCCTGATAGTTGTGCTAAACGCCATCGGTAACTTGGCGTTTTTGCCGGCGTATCCTTTTTGGTCCATCATCGCCCTTATTCTTGATGGATTGGTACTCTACGCGATTACCGTTCACGGGCGTGAAGTCCGCGCCGATTACTAGCCGTCTGATACTAGCGGTGCAGGCTAGTTGTATCCGTTAATTGCACCTCCTGCGGAGCACCAATGGCTTCCACGACTAGCACTGCAACTATCCCAATAATGACGTACCCTATCAGCACACTAAGCGTGAGCTGCACAACGAGCATCAGCAGGGCAATCAGCGCCACTACACCCCATTGCAATGCCCGTTTGTGGCGACCGACCCAGCGCGTAACGACGTTTTCATGACCACCAAACAGGGCGGCATGTAGCTTACCCGCAAAGAGCAACCCTATTCGACCCTGTACATACCGCGCACTGTGGCCGTTGCCCGTCAACCAGGCAATCAGCGCCACTAGTACGAATATTGCCAGGAGCAGGGCAGTTTGCACTACCAGCGAATGCAGCAAGATTTGCACCGCCTGCTGGGCTGCATCAGCGTATTGCGGCGCCACTTTGCCCGCAATAATCTGCCGTGTCAGCCGAACTGCGATAAGTGTAATGAATAGCCCAATAGAAATATACAACGCCATGAGCGCCACCATTCGCCGGCGTCGCCGGGCTAGTAGCACGCCGAGCACTGCAAAAAGTATAAATAGCAGCACTGCTAGCGTCCGCCACAAATCTATGTGCACGATCACGCTATGAAGCGACTGTATCCAGCCACCACTCACCAATTGGATGTCACCGACTTTTGACGGTAGTTGCTTGCCAGCTAGGAAGCTTAGCCGCGTCCCGTTCAGCGACGCGCTCAGCTGCTGATAAAGCTCATTCAGATCAATGGAGCCATTACCGCCTGACTGCTTAATGGTAGTAATGAACCGGTCATGTGCTTTACCAAGCCGCGTATTCCAGCGGTCTTGGAACTGTGGTCTAGCCAGTATTTTGGCCAGCACCGCTTCCGTTTGTCCCTTAAGCTGACTGGCTATGGTCGGCGCCAAAAAATCGGCTCGGGGAGGCAGGGCGTCTTGCACATGTTTTGTTACATCAACATTACTATATAGCTGCGCAGTGGTGTAATGAGCCACGGCATGCTGCACGCTCGTATTTTTAATGACTGGCGTGACCGCTTGCTTAAACCGGTCATTTTTTACCAATGTATTGCCAAACCAGAACAGTATGTTACCGAGGATCAACAGCAATACCGCTAACACCACGAACAGCACCACGCCAAACTTACGCAGACCCTGCATCGTTGCCTTTGACGAGGGAGCAGGCGAGCCATGCTGCGGAGGTCGCCCCTTTAGCTGCTCGTTTTCAGCCCGCAAGCGTTCATTTTCTGCTGCAAGCTGTTTGATTGAACCACCGCGCTGAGCCTGAGCCATAGGACACCTCCTGCATCTTTGCAAGCGCCACTATACCTGTTCCTACAGCCAAGCGCTGTGAACACCATTGCATTATTCACCGTTGTGCCGCGTTGGTACTCTACCCGTAACCGTTAGTGTTATACTTACTACAATATGACTATCTACAACTGGCATAAGAAGGCAAAGGCAAACTTAACCATTGGGCAACGCGCCGCCGATGCGATGCGCAACGGCATGGGCAGTTGGGCGTTCGTGCTCATTTTTGTCCTGTTCCTTGCTATTTGGGCATACCTGAACAGCGCCAGCGGCTGGCACCATTGGGACAAATATCCCTTTATCCTGCTCAACCTGTTTTTGAGCATGCTCGCCGCCCTGCAAGGCGCCATCTTGCTCATAGCCGCTAAACGCCAAGATGCTATTGCGGCTGCCATGGCTCAGGCCGACTACGAGACCAACGTACGTGCTAAAAAAGAGATCGAGCTCTTGATGGCAATCAACCAGGAACAGCTGGAGCTCATCAAGCAGTTGCGTGCCGAACTAGGTAAGGCGCCCACAGCCACACGCCAATCATCTCCGAAACCGGCTATTGCAGTTTCATGAGCCATGGGCTGCTGTAAAACGCTTTAGTTCATCTGCGGTAGCGGCGCCGTTGTCTATATAGTTACACACAGCCATTCCTTAGATAATGTGGGTTTGGTCAGTTCCTTTTGCGGCCGCCCTGTCGCCAGGGCACACTTTTCAACATTGGCGAAAATATGTCGTTGTCTAGCGAGATGCGGGCAGCCTCCAACTCTTCAGGCAATGGGTCACGGCCTTGAAATTCCACAAACGGGACATCCCCAATAACCGCCAGTGGCGTGCTCTCAGCACCCTCTCCCATCACCAGCACAGCGGCAGCAGCCAAACCACCGGAAACCGCGGCTGTCTCATGTGCAAAATTCCGGCCAAACAAATCCGGCCGGCCAACGTAATTGTGCAGCTCCTTGAACCCACTGTGGGCAATTGCAATACCACCCATACCCCAGCGCATTGGCTGACCCGTGCTGTCGGTAATAATCACCCCAACTTCCTTGATTCCAAACCGTTTGCACAGATACGCTCGCACTGCATTTGCAGTGGCCTGCGGATTGCGCGGCCAAATAACGTACATGCCCGCAGCGTTCGATTCATCCACACCGGCATTAGGTATTAGCGTATTGTGGACTACCGTGAAAATCACGCCATAATCACTACCCGGAATGACAGCATATTGCTCGGCCTCTTGGCGTATTAACGCATCGCGCTCAATAGTGTCCATCGACACAACCGCGTCTTCGCACAGCGATACAATTTTAGAGGTAATAGCCAGCACATTCCTTTCAGAAAGTTCGATCACATATTCATCAAGGAGTCCAAACAACGTGCACGTATTGGGCAGAACGATACGCGTTTTTAAGAGTGTAACAATCATGCCGCCCCCGACTCAAGCGCTTCAGCCCGCAAAGGTGCAGCCATTGTCCGGCTGGCGGGTCGAAGCCATCGCACGCCCAGATACACCAGTGGCGTCCCCAATATCGACATACCAACCCGGACTAAGTAGTAGGGGATAATGATGCCGAACAGCATGCTGACGTTCGCGCCAAGGCCCGTACGAAATGTATAGAACGCCAGTGTCGTCCACACCACCGAATCAACCAGCTGCGACAAGAAATTGGCTAGGTTATTGCGCAGCCACAGTCCATGGTGCTGCATACGTTGGCGCATTTGAGCAAATACAGCCACATCCAACAGTTCCGAAACGGCAAATGCCAATACACTCGCTAGCCCAAATCGAATTGACGTACCAAATACCGCCGCATAGGCCGACTGCGTTGCCGCAAAATATGCCGTAGACGGTAAGTGCGTAAATAGTGCCGCCGTACAAACTTGCAGCAGCACAATTAGCAGACCGGTGCGCACCACGCTACGCGCTCGCTGTTTGCCGTAAACCTCTACGATCACATCTACTGAGGTAAACAAAAGGGGCATCACGAATACTGCCACACTCGCGCTCAAATGCAACGAACCAACCGTGGCTACCGGAAAGGTTTTACCGCCCATCAGCTCAGCCGCCATAATCCCAAAAATATACAGCGCTATCAGCACATCAAATTTACGAACACCAAATAAACTTTTCACTCACAAACTCCTTTTATAGTTAGTAATGCCGGGCTAGAGAGCGTCGACGAAACCAGACCAGGTAGTAGTGTGTTTATTGAGCAGCATAGTGCATTCCTATGCTGGTAGCGTACGGCAGCAGCGTGCAGCCGTCAAGCAGGCAGAGAAATAGCGTAGTGTAATAGCATAGTGCCCCGCTCGTTGAGCTGCCGGCTTTCCAATAGCTGAAGCGTGACATTCGCCGGAATGTTACCAAGCAGTGGCGTGCCCGCACCAAACAGCAAAGGTTCGACTGTTAGGTAGAGCTCGTCGCCCAAGCCGGCTGCCAAAAACGCCCCGTTTACCTGGCCGCCGCCAAGCAACAACAAAGACGTATAGCCACGTGCCTCCAGCAAGGCAACAAGCTCTCTCGGCTGCTCATTGATAAATTCCAGCTGCCCCTGCACGGCTGCGGTATCAAAATCAGCAGGCCGGCTCGTAAGCACTACCCGCAGATGTTCAGCTTCGGGCATGGGCCGCACCGCCTCATATGTTTTTCGACCCATTACAAGCAGGTTGAAGCTCTGCCGTAGCACTAGAAAATGCTCCCAATCTTCTTTGGAAGACCAATGCGTAACAGTAGCTTCCGCGCCACGTGTTAACAGTCCATCTGCCGAACATACGGCTGCTATAACTATTTTCATTCTTACGACTGTACCTTATATCCCATCCCGTCTCAATAAGGTACCGTCACAAAAACCGCCCTATTATAGGGCGGTTTTTTATTCAGCGCTACGGCATGCGTTATACCTGTCGTTGTTTGAACTGGCGCATGCGCTTTGCTTCAAGCCGCTCAATGCGTAGCTCCCAAGTGCCCCCATAATTATCTGCATCAATATCAGCCAGGTCATTCACAGCAGTAGGTTTTGTTATGATATGAAGTCTTTTCATAACGAGCAAGCCCCCTTGTTTTAGTTCCTCTAGCGGCACTGCGCGACTCGTATCTGTCGTCCGCAGTACATTTCCTAGCTTACGTGGAGGAGCTTAAGCTAGGCTGCAATAAAGCTTACAGAATTTTAGTGCTCTCTCAACGGATCAGATGCATCTGGCAAAAGGTGTCGTAAATGTTACGCAGACGGCACGCGCAAATGCCTGCAGGCCCTAGCCAAAAGATTAAAACATTCTTTAATATTACAAAAATGTTTGGAAGGCTTTTGGTAAACGTGCTATATTCAGCTTACTAGAGTGCTGCAGGAATGCGGGTGGTCACCATCAGTAATTCGTCAATCTAGCAAGGTATTATATAGTAACGGTTACGTAACGAGGCGCAGCTAAGACTTCCTTCTTAAGAAGAGACTTACCTCAGGAACCAGAATTAAAAGGAAGTTAGTTTTATTATGGCCACTAAACTTTTCGTTGGCTCATTGCCATGGTCAGTCGATGACCAAGCGCTCGAAGACATGTTCAAGGAATTCGGCGCAGTTGCATCTGCAAAAGTAATCATGGACCGCGAAAGTGGTCGCAGCAAAGGCTTCGGCTTTGTTGAATTCGACGACGACACAGCTGCCAAGGCTGCCATGAACAAGCTGAACGGTACTGACCTGCAGGGTCGCACTATCGTAGTGAGCGAAGCCCGCCCACTCGAGCCACGCCCACCACGTCGTGAGTTTGACCGCCGCTAGGCAATCAGCTAGCGTAATAAAAGATCCCGCTTGAAAACAAGCGGGATCTTTTTAGATAACAAACGCCGTTCTACCCATGATATAGTTGGCTGTTCCTAAGCATCATCAACAAGCCGCTGCCACCGATTACAAATAAGGCTAACCCCACGGCTAACGCAGCCGATAGATGCGGCCGGCGCGCTAGCAGCTTCGGCCAGTAGAATCCAGCCAAACCTGCTAGCGGCAGTATGCTCGGAATAATATAGCGACCATTGAGCGCAAGTCCATACACTCTAAAATGCGTATAGGTGCTGAAATTAACTGCTAATTGTACGGCCACATACACCAGCGCCACAGCCATCACATATACCCTGTACCGGGAAGCTGCGTCACTAGCAAATCGACTCTTCTCGTAGAGAACGCCGTATACCAGACCCACTATCAATACCACCGCCAACAACGGCGTAAGCAGTCGGGCAGGCCGCACTTGGTGTTTCCAGTACTGTGTTTGGATATCAACGATATTAAAGAAGCTGTCACTAAACCATCTAACCACAAAGAAAGGTATGGGCAGTGGTTTTTCCTGCGGCTGCTGCACCAGCGTACGAGCCCGCACGTTAGTCCAGAAATTATAGCAGGCGGCCGGTCCATCCACCTGTTCGCACGTTACCTGGACACTCTTATATTTAATGACATTTCCACCGATACGCTCACTAAATAAACCAACCCCCAATACTGCCACTATAAGAGCAACGACAAAATATGCGTTCAGTGGCCTCAGCCGTGCGAGCAAGATACGCCAGTGGGCAATAGCGATCGCCAGGCCAGAAAGACCAAAAATAAAACAGACCGGCAGCAACGTTCGCTTTGTTAATCCTCCTAAGCAGCATAGTGCAAGCAGCCAGAGCATATCGGTTGGCGTCGGCCTTTCTGCCAGACGCAGCACAAGCAACAGACCGAGCAACATACCGAGCCAAACCAGCACATCGTTATTAATTGCCGCGCTCAGTAGGAGCACCATTGGCAGGTTAGTGACAATCAGGAGCGTGGTATTTATAGCCGTTTCCGACATTTTAAGCCGTTGCAGCAAGCGCACTAAAACCATAAAGGCCAGCACGGCGAATAAAACAGAAAACAGACGCACTACTCTATCTTCCGCCGTTTCCGAAACAGGTAGCACCCGCACCACCAGACTCATCACGTAGTGATACAGATAGTCTACTTCCCGGGTCTTGTCGCCAAGACTATAGGTGGGGGTCTGATCGGTAAAGAAAGGGCTCAGCGAATGGTGGGCATAATACTGGATAAAATCGATATTATTCTGCTCGTCAGGTGGAGTTGTGATATGCACGGCAAACACCAGTACCACCGCCTGCACCACAAATAAGCCCAGTATGAGCCAGCGAGCCAGCGGCTTGGCCATAGCAGATCGTACCGCCGCCAAAACTGTCCGTGCACGCCCTGGAAATGAGTTTTTTATCCGCAAGTCCAGCATATTCCCGTTCATTACCCGTTTAAGTATACACACCTACCATACGCAGTACAGCTTAAGACATCCCCGGTAAAGTGTCTTCTGGTACACTAGGAGGGTATGCTTAGCTATCTACAGGCGATCATCTTAGGGGTTGTCCAGGGAGTAACCGAGCTTTTCCCGGTCTCATCACTAGGCCACTCGGTGCTGATTGCAGATTTATTTGGCTGGAACAACATCAATAGTCAGCAAGTTGCCACCAGCTCAACGTTCCTTAATTTCTTGGTTATGATGCACGTGGCGACCGCCATTGCGCTGATTATCTTCTACCACGAGCAGTGGACACGCATTGCCAAAGGCTTTGTGCGCACCCTAAGAGCTAAGCGAGTAGAAGCCGACGACAGCGACGCCAAGCTGGCCTGGCTGCTCATTGTTGCCACTATACCGGCAGGGCTCATCGGGCTGATTTTTGAACATAAGCTGCGCGCCGAGTTTGCTACGGCATTTTTTGCGATTATTTTTATCATACTGAACGGCATTATGCTGATAAAAGGTGACCGCCTTGTCGCCGTTGCCGAGCTGAACCGACCACGAAGACGCCGCGCTGCAAGTAGTGATGAAATGGCGGCGGCCAAAACAGCCCGAGTTGTCAGCGACCATCTGACATTCGAAAGAGCAGGGCTGATTGGCGTAGCCCAGATTGGCGCACTATTTGCCGGTATATCCCGTTCCGGCATTACGATGCTTGCGGGCCTTAAGAGCGGACTCGACCACCAGGATGCTGCACGGTTTTCGTTCCTGCTTGCCACGCCAATTATTCTCGCTGCCGGCATCTATAAACTGCCGAGCGTACTCAGCCAGATGCACACCAGCGGCGGCCCCATGTTAGTCGGCAGTTTGCTGGCTGGCGGCGCCGCGTATCTCTCAGTGCGTTATCTCGATAAATACTTCCAGAACAAATCACTCAGACCATTTGGCTGGTATTGCATTGGGTTCGGGGTATTTATGTTGCTGGTAAGTATTATCCGTGGAGCAGGGTAAGGTTTCCTAGTGAACACTATTGACCTGCTCATCATCATCTTTGCCATTCTTGCTATAGCACGTGGCTATCGAATCGGGCTAGCACGCCAGGCGGGCTCAACCATTGGTTTTATAGTTGGCCTGTTTGTAGGCTCCTGGCTCAGCAACTTCTTGGTTGATTTTGAATCCGGCACCACCACCAGACTACTCACTAGCTTGGTAGTAGTGCTCTTCGGCGGGTTTATTTTTATGACCATCGGCGAAATCATTGGCATGCGACTCAAACAACAGCTAATGCGCAGTGGCTCGCTAAATGCTTTCGATGGCAGCCTCGGCTCAATCATGGCCGTCGTTACTATCTTATTCACCGCATGGCTTGGCGCCTCTATACTTGTGCTTGGACCGAATGCTGGCCTGCAGCAAGCACTCAATAACTCGCGCATATTGAGCACGCTCAATACACACCTGCCACCCGCTACTTCCTTCTTGAGTTCGCTCAACAAGCTCATAGATCCGAATGGTTTTCCTGAAGTATTCCGGGGGCTTGAGCCCAACCCCAACACCACGGCCAATGCACCATCGCTCGGTTCATTTAACTCTGTAGTTACCGCCGCACATGATTCGGTCGTAAAGGTAGAAGGTACCGGCTGCGGCGGCATCGTTGAAGGCAGCGGCTTTATGGTAAAGCCGGATGAAATTGTCACTAATGCTCATGTCGTCGCCGGTGTGGCAAACCCAAAGGTAATCCAGGGCGATAGCATCCACAGCAGCCGCGTGACATGGTTTGACCCTGATCTTGACCTGGCTGTATTACAAGTAAAAGGCCTCTCCGGGCAGCCGCTTGCCATCAACGACACCGAGCAACCCAGCAATACGCCAGGAGTAGTGCTGGGCTATCCGGGTGGTGGTAGTTTTAATGCCCAAACCGCCGTTGTGATCGACCATTTTTCTGCCTACGGCCGCAACATCTACGATCAGGGGAGTACCGTGCGTGATGTCTATTCACTCAGAGCGCACATCATCCCCGGCAACTCCGGTGGACCACTACTAGGCAGCGATGGTAAGGTACTCGGCATTGTGTTTGCCACTTCTACCACATACAATAATGTCGGTTATGCATTGACCGGACATCAGGTAGCGGGCGAGTTGGCAACAGCCGAACAGTCTACCACCACCAGGAGCACCGGCTCGTGCAGCGAGACATGATGAGTACTAGAAAGCAAGCAGTAGAGAACACAAAGCAGCCAACCGGGCCGCTTGCAAAACTCGGCACTATTTTACCCTGGTTACTTATGGTCAGTGGGATTATTGGCCTGCTTGCTTCAATCATGCTCACCTACGACCAAGTACGAATTTGGCAAAATCCGCACTATCAGCCCGGTTGCGACCTAAACCCACTTATTAGCTGCGGCAGCGTGATTACCTCTGGGCAGGGCGAGCTATTCCACATTCCTGGCCCGTTCTTCGGCCTAATAACCTTTCCGGTGATCATAACAATCGGCGTTGCTATACTGGCTGGTGCGCGCTTTAAACGCTGGTTCTGGCAGGGGCTACAAGCGGGTGCCGCCGCGGGCGTCCTGTTTGCATTGTGGATGTTCTGGGAAAGCCTATTCCGCATTCACGCCCTATGCCCATTCTGCCTGACGGTCGATGTAGTTATGTACGTACTTTTCTGGTATGTCACACTCTACAACCTGGGTGAGGAACATATCAAAACACCATCTTGGCTAGCACGTAGCGTCCAATTTTCGCGGCGCCACCACCTGGACATCCTACTAGTTTGGTTTCTAGCAGTAGCCGCTTACACCATTTACCACTTCTGGTACTACTTTGGTAAGCATATCTAGGCCGGTTCAAAAAATTCACGTACGCAAGCTTGAGAGCAGGAGCTGAGCTGCAGAAATAAATATCCAGTATTCAATTGATTTGCTACAATAGCAGCAACAGGCAAACACATACGCGCCATATGACACAACAAACACCCGAAAAACCCGCCGCAAATTTCTTGCACCGAGAATATTCGGCCGATGCGCTTCTTGCCAAAAGCGCCGAGGCACCTGCTATAGTACTTGACCGTACCGTGCAAGTTGGCAACCAGATTTTACACGCGCCGCCGGTTGCAGCAGCCCGACAAAAAGCCAAAGACTATTGGTATATGCTCGGGCCTGGGCTTACGACGGGTGCCAGCGATGACGACCCATCGGGCATCGCCACCTATAGCCAGACCGGCGCCCAGTTTGGCTTTGGCATGCTCTGGCTCAGCTTGTGGACGTTCCCACTTATGAGCGTCGTGCAGGAAATGTGCGCCCGAATCGGACTAGTGACGGGCAGGGGGCTCGCCGGCAACATCCGGGCCTACTATTCGCCACGCGTGTTACGGTTCTGTACATTCCTATTGTTTGCCGCGAACGCCTTTAATATTGGCGCCGATCTGGGTGCTATGGCCAAAGGTGTGCAACTGCTTAACTCACGCTTTAGTTTTTCATGGCTGGTGGTTGGTTTTGCGGCAACTAGCCTGTTATTGCAGGTGTTTACACCCTATGCAAAGTACGCCCGCTACCTCAAGTGGCTGGCGCTTATCTTGCTCAGTTATGTGGCATCGAGCATCCTGGCGCATCTCAACTGGGGACAGGCGTTGCACCATACAATCACGCCGCATCTGGCATTTAATAAAACGTCACTGTTGCTTATCTGCGCCATACTAGGGACCACTATTTCACCATATCTGTTTTTTTGGCAAACCAGCCAGGAAGTAGAAGAACAAATCCTGCAGGGTAAAACTACCTTGCGTCAGCGCCAAAGTGCCACCAAGCCCGAAGAAGTGAAGGCTATGAGGATTGATGTATGGAGCGGCATGCTACTCAGCAACCTAGTGATGTTCTTTATCATTGCTGCTTGCGGCGGCATATTGTTCCCGCACGGTGTTACCGAGATTTCCAGCGCCGCCCAAGCTGCCGAAGCGCTGAAGCCATTTGCTGGCAATGCAACATACCTGCTGTTCGCGCTGGGTATCATAGGTACGGGCATGCTTGCTATACCCGTGTTAGCCGGCAGCAGCAGCTACGCCGTTGCTGAAGCATTGGGCTGGAAGGAGGGTCTGTACCAACAGCTCGGCAAGGCATACTCGTTTTATGGCATCATCATCATTTCGATGCTGATTGGCCTGGGGCTTAATTTCCTCGGCATTGACCCTATAAAGGCACTTATCTACTCAGCTGTCGCCAATGGCTTGGTGGCACCATTTGTACTCTTTTTTATCGTTAAAATAAGCAGCAACAAAAAGGTGATGGGCCACTGGCGTAATCGCCCACTCACTACCGCTATCGGCTGGCTAACTACGCTGCTCATGGCCACAGCCGGCGTTGCGGCTATTGTGACGCTGTTCTAGCGGAGTTAAGATACTGTAATAATGCCATTACGCACAGCGGCATCAGCCATAATTTTGTGCGAGTTTAGAACAAACCTTGGCAGCAGCGTCACAGGACACCCAAGGTGTGGTTCGTTGTTATCGTCAGTAATACCTGGGTCTGGTACATAGTCCCCCGCGATCGCTAAACCCTTAACAGGATCTATGCTGCTCACGGACGCCCTAAAAATAGATCTATCATCCTCGCCCTGAAACGCGTAGTCAGCTTCTTCGGTCAAATCCATTTCTAGTGCCGGCGTTACAGCATTCTGGTATGTTTGCGCAAACAGAAAAGGTACTCTCCACGAGGCAATCAAACCTTTATGCGTCAGGCTATTACCGCCACCAGTATAGTAGGCAAGTGTTCGGAACGTGACAGTTTCTACAAGAACCGCCGTCGCAAGACCACTATGGAGCCGCTCCATAGCTACCGCAGGGGACGGCGGAAAGTCATATCTCTCTCTACGCGCATTCGACATTCTGCGAAGCATCTCTTCGTCGTGATGAGGCATGCTATTAATCACCGCTACGCCCTGCGCATATACAGAATCAGCAAATGCCTTAACAAGGCCACTGACACTGTTGTCCTGGAATGCTTTCATATCTTCGCCAGCAACGTTCAAGGAAATTCGGGCCAGTACTGATTTAGCAAAAAGCCCGTAGGCTCTCGCTTTGGTTGACGCGTCTTCATGCGTAACCGGGCACCGGCCCACAGCAATGTTTCTAGCGATAGAGCGCTGTTCTCTATCGATCATAGGCTGTTTATAATACTATAAAGTAGGGTGTATGTCTAGTCGTGGCGAAGTGCTTCGATAGGGTCTTTGCGAGCAGCCTTAAGCGCGGGCATACTGCCAAAAAACATACCGACAGATACGGCAATCAGCGGCGCGAACAGTAGCGCCTGCCATATCAGTACTGGCTGTAGGCTAGTGTACGCACGCAGCAAGCCCACTGTAATACAGGATAGAAGCAGCCCAATAAACGCCCCCCACGCACTCAACACAAAGGCCTCAACCACAAACTGACGCATAATTTGGTGGTTCGTGGCACCGATGGCTTTGCGCAGCCCAATTTCGTACATGCGCTCGGTGACACTTACGAGCATCACATCCATGATACCGACACCCCCCACAATAAGAGCGATTATGGCCGCACCGGCCACCAGCAGTGTAAGCAGGTGAATCGTCTGGTCGGATGCACTTTGAGCCGATGATGCCGGCGCAACGATTGCGTCACGTGCTCCGCCGTGCGCCGTTACCAGCGCCGTATCCACCGCGCCGAGCGTCTTAGCTGAGCCACCCTTAGACTGTGTCTTGGCAAGAATCTGGTATATACCCAGCGGGTTACCGGTTGCTTTCTGCGCCATGTCATATGGCACAAACACAGCATTATTAAAGTTTGCTTCTACAGAGAGTGGAGGTGCCTTAAAATCATCAAACACACCTGCCACCATCAATTGCCGACCACGCCAGGCGAGCGTCTGGCCAACTGCCGAGCTGTCATTAAATAGTTTTTGGGCAACGCTCATGCCAAGCACCACCGCTTTACCATCATCGCTTTGTTCGAAAAAACCACCCGAGAGCATATGCTGCTGCACAATATCCGCAAAATCGGGGGTAGTAGCAATAATAAATGGTGAGGCAACTGTATAATCACCCGTCATACTCCCACTGGCCGTGCTAAGCGGCGCCACACTAGCTACGCCCGATGCCTTTTGTACTGTACGCAGATCTTGCTGGGTCAGTAGGCTGCTGCTCGCGCCGGCCATGCCGGTAAAGAACCCACCACCCCCGTGTGATTGGCCGGGCTGCACCACAAACACATCCTTGCCGTACCGGCCGAGTGTGTTGGCTATCTGTTGTTTAACACCCTGGCCGATGCATACTACCAGTATCACCGCCGTAACCCCTATAACGATGCCGAGCATCGTCAGGAAGCTACGTGCTTTAGCAGCCTGCAGACTGCGATACGCCAGCCGCAGGTTCTCGCGGCGCAGACTCATTTAGCGACCTTCTTCCGCTTGGGAGCAGCCTTCTTGGCCTTCGGCCGCGCCGCTCGCTTACCCGCCTTTGGGGCTTCAGCCCGTTTATCGAGCACGTTCATGAGCAGTGATACACCCGCTAGGTCATCTTCCTCGGTAGTTTCGGGGACGGCATACATTACCGCACGCGCATAGCGGCCAACCTCGCCCAGGCGAGTCTGTTCATCGTGCTTTATGGTACCATCCTGCATGTATACCACTCGAGTGGCAAAACGGGTGAGCTCAGGGTTGTGCGTCACAAATATAACAGTATTGCCGGTTTTGTGAATTTCGCTGAGTAACTCCATAACCAGACGAGAACTATTGCTGTCCAGGTTACCCGTAGGCTCGTCCGCAATGATCAGCTGAGGCTCATTCACGAGCGCCCGGGCAATGGCCACGCTCTGCTTTTGACCGCCTGATAACTGGCGAGGGTAATAGTAGGCACGGTCGCCCAAACCAACGCGTTCCAGCATATCCCAGGCCTTTTTCATGCGCTTACCTTGTGACATACCTTTGTACAGGAGCGGTAGTGCTACATTGTCGATGGCCGTTAGGCGGGGCAACAGGTTAAAAGATTGGAAGATGAAGCCGATTTTATCGCGCCGCGCTTTGGCACGTTGGTTGGTGCCAAGCCGACTGACCTTTTTATCTCCCAGATGATAATCACCATGTGTTGGGTGATCAAGCAAACCGATAATGTTCATGAGGGTACTTTTGCCACTGCCGCTCGGGCCCATCACAGCCACACATTCTCCTTGCTCAATCGTCAAACTGACCTCGTCGAGTGCAACGTTTGTCGCATCACCGAAGCCGTACAGCTTACTGACGTCCTTGAGTTCAATGAGAGCCATGGGTCGTTATTAGTGTACCTCCGTAAAACATTCTCAGGCAAGGTGTTTTTCGCATCATTTTTCCGCTATAATACGTACCAGCCCGCTCATTTTACACCGCAGCAAGACTTGGTTACTGTGCAAAATTTTAGAGAACCCGCAATCATCTCTATAAAGCTGGTGTATTCCTGAAAGGGAAAAGAGCAGCCGGACAAAATGTATTCCATTTTGCCCGCGCGATGAGAAAAACCGCAGGTTTGTCTCATGCAGTTGCGGAGAGGTCGCCTAGTGGCCTATGGCGCCGCCTTGGAAAGGCGGTTTACTCGAAAGGGTATCGAGGGTTCGAATCCCTCTCTCTCCGCCAGAATAAAATAGCCCACCGTACGGTGGGCTATTTTATTCTGCTCAGGGGATTCGAACGACACAGCCAAGTCTGGCTGTGGCCGCCCGAAGCCCCCAAGGGGTGGTCTGACAAATTTCATTTTCAATTTGTTGGCCAGGTCGAATCCCTCTCTCCGCCAAAGCAAAGGACCTGTCACATGGCAGGTCCTTTGCTTTGGGATCGTACATTTGTTTTAAACATTACTGCGGAAACTGTTTGTCGCAGGTTACCTTGCGGGGCTAGCGTATATTTGAACGCATTCGTCCTAGGGATGAGTCGTAACTATTGTAAAACTCAGCATGAGTACCATATCCAGCCACGCCGTCTATAAATCGGCTTCACCGATAAGACTTATCACTGGCAACTGCTTTAGTTGCAACAGGGTCTACTGTGAAAGCACTTCTGCTCGCGCCTGGTCCCAGCGCTCTACGGTAATGCCGCTTTGCGCCAGCCAAGCCATTTGCGCATCGAAGTCCGGCTTGTACGTATCGAACGCATCCATGTTGGCCTGGTCTGTGCTAATGACGTGGTAGATAAGAATGAGCCATGTGTGGTCGGCCTTGGCCTTGTTCACCCATTGCTGTACTTGGGCGAGCGTAGTGGTTGGCT